>OHXK01000747.1_pt1 | contig 13828 bp, 9 predicted proteins | sample 1579921 | NCBI WGS metagenome assembly OHXK01 (sample SAMEA3882551, study PRJEB24775) | human gut metagenome | biome: human-associated habitat; feature: intestine environment; material: feces | place: Netherlands | collected 2009/2010 | reverse complement strand
TAATGGTGAAGTAACATGGAAAGGGTGTGTGGCCTGCCACTCACCCTTTCAGATTATTAAGGTTTTATGAGAGGATGGAAATTATGGAGAAAGCAATCAAAAAATATTTTCCTGTTTTTGCACTCCCTACATTAGTGGCATTTACAATAGGTTTTATAGTTCCTTTTCTTATGGGTATCTATTTATCATTTTGTGAATTTACCACAGTAACGGATGCGTCCTTTGTTGGACTGAAAAATTACCTGCGTGTATTTACCGATCCAACATTTGTACATGCGCTGTGGTATACCGCATTATTTACAGTGGTATCAGTGATTACAATCAATGTATTTGCATTTACCATAGCGATGCTTTTAACAAAGGGAATTAGGGGAACAAATGTGTTCCGGACCGTATTTTTTATGCCAAACCTGATCGGAGGTATCGTTTTAGGATATATCTGGCAGATCCTTTTAAACGGAATTCTGGCAAACTTCGGAAAAACATTGACCTATTCTTCCTCATATGGTTTCTGGGGACTGATCGTTTTGATGAACTGGCAGCAGATCGGTTATATGATGATCATTTATATTGCGGGTATCCAGAACATTCCGGGTGAACTGATCGAGGCGGCAAAGATGGATGGTGCAAACAGCTGGCAGCTGTTAAAGAAAGTAACGATTCCGATGGTTATGCCATCCATCACGATCTGTACATTCCTGACACTGACGAACTCCTTTAAACTGTTTGACCAGAACCTTGCATTGACAGCAGGAGAGCCGTCAAATAATTCACAGATGCTTGCGTTAAATATCTTTGATACATTTTATGGAAGAAATGGATGGGAAGGTGTCGGACAGGCGAAAGCGGTGATCTTCTTTATCATAGTGGCAGTTATCGCACTGGCACAGAACCGTCTGACCAGAAGTAAGGAGGTACAGCAGTAATGGCAAAACAGACAGACAATCAGGTAAGTGCAGTAAGGCGTGCAAAACACGGATGGATACTGACACTGTTTTTCAGCATTTTAGCTGTATTTTATCTGTATCCGATTTTTTTGGTGCTGATCAACTCGTTAAAGAAAAAAGGATTTATTATGAAAAGTCCTTTTGCACTTCCGGATGAGCGTTCTTTCTTCGGTATGACAAACTTTGTAAAGGGAATTGAGAAGACGAATTTCTTTGCAGCGTTCGGTAACTCGGTTATTATCACGGTAGGTTCCGTGGCAGTGATCATATTCTGCACATCCATGTGTGCATGGTTTATCACCAGAGTACATAATAAATTTACCATGGCACTTTACATGTTATGTCTTTTCTCCATGATCGTGCCGTTCCAGATGGTAATGTTCCCGTTATCTAAGCTGGCAAACATGATGCATTTGAGCAACCCGATCGGTATTATATTAGTATATCTGGGATTTGGAGCAGGGCTTGCGGTATTTATGTTCTGTGGATTTGTAAAGAGCATTCCGTTAGAGATCGAGGAGGCCGCCATGATCGATGGCTGTACACCGATCCAGACCTTCTTCCAGGTCGTATTCCCAATCATGAAACCGACGGTTATCACGGTTGCAATCTTACAGGCAATGTGGATCTGGAATGATTATCTGCTGCCGTATCTGGTACTTGACCTGAAAAAATATAAGACAATCCCGATTGTAATCCAGTATTTAAAAGGCGGTTACGGTGCGGTAGACTGGGGTACCATGATGGCGATGCTGGTACTCGCAATCATCCCGATCATCATTTTTTATGGAATCTGTCAGAAATATATTATTGAAGGAGTAGTTGCAGGAGCGGTAAAAGGCTGATATCTTATTAAGAAATGTATATTTTTTGTTGAAATTTGACAAAAATTCAAATTTCACGAAAAAATACGAAAAAATAGTAGACAGGAATGAAAAATATGGTTACGATAAAGGATATAGCCAGGGAATCAGGATATTCCGTCAGTACCGTGTCACGTGTGCTGAATCACAGAAATGATGTCAGTCCGGATGCAAAAAAGAAAATCGAAAAAGTAGTCGCAGCGTATAATTTTGTGCCAAACAATAATGCGAAACATCTAAAACAGAGTAATTCCAAATCCATTGGTGTGCTGGTAAAAGGTATCCAAAATATGCTTTTTGCCAGCATCGTGGAAGAAATCCAGTGTATGATTGAAAATACAGACTATACGCTGATCGTATCCTATTTAGATGAGGATGCAGATGAGGTGGAGCAGGCAGTTCTCCTCTGCAGGGAGAGAAAGCCGCTTGGACTGCTCTTTTTAGGAGGTAATCCGGAGTATTTCAAAAAAGAATTTGCGCAGGTCGATGTGCCGTGTGTGCTTGTGACAAACCTTGCAGACCAGATGGATTTTCCAAACCTTTCTTCTGTTGCGACAGACGATATTGCCGCTGCAAAATGTGCAGTGGATGCGTTATTTGATGCAGGGCATACAAAAATCGGTATTTTAGGTGGTGATATTGAAAAATCATACACCAGTCATCAGCGGTTTATTGGCTGTCAGCAGAGCTTTTTGGAACATGATACTGTGTTTGTGCCGGAAAAAAGCTACGAAAAAGCACGATTTTCCTATGACAGCGCATATCGCGGTATGAAACGGCTGATCGCCAGGTGTCCGGATATCACGGCTGTGTTTGCCATGTCGGATGTCATGGCGATCGGTGCGATCCGTGCACTGCGGGATTTAGAATACCGTGTGCCGGAGGATGTGTCAGTGATTGGATTTGACGGAACAGCTCTGGCAGAATACTATAATCCGAAACTTGCAACCATTAAACAGCAGTATCAGACGCTTGCAACCAGAAGTGTTGAGATCCTGTTTGGACAGATTGAGTTAAAAAGGAGTCAGATCCATGAGATCGTCCCGTTTGAACTGGCGAGTGGAGAGAGTATTCAAAAAATCAGGTAACACATATAGATAGTAGGAGGAACAAATATTATGAGGACCAGCGGTGTGCTGATGCACATATCTTCCCTGCCGTCTCCTTACGGAATCGGTACTATGGGAAAAGAAGCAAGAAAATTTGCAGATTTTTTGAAAAAGGCAGGTCAGAAATACTGGCAGATCCTGCCAATCTGTCCGACCAGCTACGGAGATTCCCCGTATCAGTCTTTTTCCAGCTTTGCAGGTAATCCTTATTTTATTGATTTAGAATATCTTTGCAAAGAAAAATTACTGACAAAAAAAGAATGTGAATCATTTTCGTGGGGAACCAATCCGCAGTATGTGGATTATGGTCAGATGTATATCTCACGTTATCCTTTGTTAAAGAAAGCATATGACAGGTTCAGGAAAAATGAGCCGGAAGATTTTGCAGCATTCTGCAAGGATGAAGCAGAGTGGTTGGATGAATATGCACTTTTTATGGCATTAAAAGATGCTAACGGCGGTGTTGCATGGTTTGAGTGGGAAAAAGACTTAAAAACCAGAAAAACGGAAGCCTTAAAAGAAGCGCGGGTTACCTATGCAGAAGATATTGCGTTTTATAAAATGTTACAGTATCTGTTCTTTAAACAGTGGTGGGATTTAAAAGCGTATGTCAATGATCTTGGCATTGAGATCATCGGTGACGTGCCGATCTATGTTGCCGGAGACAGTGCTGATGTCTGGGCAGATCCGGGACAGTTTTATCTCGATGAGGAGTTAAATCCGATCGATGTAGCAGGCTGCCCGCCGGATGCATTCTCGGCAGACGGACAGCTCTGGGGCAATCCGTTATTCCGCTGGGATGCTATGAAAAAAGACGGTTACAGCTGGTGGACGAAGCGTGTAAAAGCGATGTCAAAATTATACGATATCGTCCGTATCGATCATTTCCGCGGTTTCGATTCTTACTATGCGATCCCGGCAAAAGATGATACGGCGAGAAATGGTGAGTGGAGAAAAGGTCCTGGCATGGATCTGTTCCGTACGATGGAGAAAAAACTCGGAAAGTTAAATATCATCGTGGAGGATCTTGGTTTCCTTACACCTTCCGTTTTAAAACTGGTAAAAGATTCCGGATTCCCGGGAATGAAAGTCATCCAGTTTGCATTTGACTCGAGAGAGGGCAGCGACTATCTGCCGCACAATTATGAGAAACACTGTGTTGTTTATACCGGAACACATGACAATGATACGTTGATGGGTTGGATGAAGACGGCTCCGAAGGCAAGTGTCAAATTTGCAAAAGAGTACTTGAATCTCACGGAAGAAGAAGGGTTTAATTGGGGGATGATGCGCGGTGCATGGGCATCAGTCGGAGATATGGCGATCGTTCCGATGCAGGATCTGATCGGAATCGGATCCGAGGGACGTATGAATACACCATCCACACTTGGCGGCAACTGGGAGTGGAGAGCAACTTCAGACCAGATCACCGGAAAACTTGCAAAACGTCTCTATAAATATATGGAGATGTATGGACGTTTAAACAAAGATCAGGAAGAGGAAGAAGAAACCGAAGCGGAGGAGAAGAAAGTATCCGCAGAGGAAAAATGACAGACCGCATACAGGTCTGATGGCATGAAAAACAGAAGTTTAGAGGGGGGATTCTGACCGGTCACAGGTTAGAATCCTCCTTTTTATATTATGGGTTCCTTTTTGTCGGAAAATGTTTTAAAATAACAAATAATCGAAAGCTTATATGGGGGGATACATGCTATATTTTATTGTCAATGAAAAGTCAAAAAGTGGGAACGCAAAGCAGATCTGGAAAGAGATCGAGGAAGTGCTTAAGGTGAGAAACGTTTCCTATCAGGCATTTGTATCGGAGTACCGTGGACATGCCGGTAAACTCGCTGCAGAGATCTGTGCCATGGATGACAATGATATCTGCCTGGTCGCAGTCGGTGGGGATGGAACGGCAAATGAGGTGATCAATGGGATCACGGATTTTGAAAAGGTACGTTTCGGCGTGATCCCGACCGGTTCCGGCAATGATCTTGCCAGAGGATTGTCACTCTCGAAGGATCCGAAAAACGGTGCCATACATATTTTAAATGCGATGAAAAAATCGCGTGAGGATACCTGGTGTATGGATTTGGGAGAGGTGAACTTTGGGGAGAAAAAAAGACTGTTTGCCATCAGCGCGGGGATTGGACTGGATGCGTTAGTCTGTAAAAAAGCATTAAAATCAACGATCAAAGATATCCTGAATAAAATCCGGCTTGGAAAACTGACGTATCTGGTACTGACCGTGCAGTCATTATTTACGATGCAGACCGCGGATGCAGAGATCTTTTTTGACCGGGAGGAAGGTTTACAGAAAAAAAGAATGATCTTTACGGCTGCGATGAATTTTAAAGCTGAGGGAGGCGGTGTGCCGATGGCTCCGGCAGCATCCGCCTGTGACGGGAAATTATCATTCTGTGAAGCAGCGGGGATCCCGAAGTGGAGAACATTTCTGTGTCTGCCGTTTTTAGTGGCGGCAAAGCATACATCTATCCATGGATTTTCTGTGACGGATGCCAAAGACTGTACGATCCGTTTAAGCCGTCCGATGGTTGTCCATGCAGACGGGGAGTACTGTGGGGAAGTGACGGAAGTTCATTTCCACTGTCTGCCGGGAAAACTTCGCGTGTTAAAATAATGAAATTGCGGACACTGCCGTCATAAACAGGCGTTCTTCTTCATAAAATGTTACAACATATGGAGGAGAATATCTGATGGAACATTTCAGTGATAACAGGGAATTTGACTTATACCGGGATATCAATACCCGTACCAATGGAGAGATCTACATAGGAGTTGTGGGGCCGGTGCGAACCGGAAAGTCCACATTTATTAAACGGTTTATGGATGTTGCAGTGCTTCCTTATATGGAAGATGCAGCGCAGAAAACGCGGGCACAGGATGAGCTGCCCCAGAGCGCGGGCGGACGGACGATCACGACGACGGAGCCGAAATTTATCCCGCAGGAGGCGGTAGAGTTAAAGCTTGCGGGAGAGGTTACGATCCGCGTTCGTCTGGTGGACTGCGTAGGCTTTATGGTCGAGGGCGCTGCAGGACATCTGGAGGACGGTGCAGAGCGGCTGGTTAAAACGCCGTGGTACGATCACGAGATTCCCTTTACGCAGGCTGCAGAGCTGGGCACAAGAAAAGTTATCACCGACCATTCGACGATCGGCGTCGTTGTGACGACGGACGGGAGCTTTTCTGATCTGCCGCAGGAAACCTATCTGGATGCGGAAAATCAGGCGATTTCGGAATTAAAAAAGCTGCATAAGCCGTTTCTGGTGCTCGTCAATTCCTCGCATCCGTCAAGCCGTACCGCACGGGAGGCGGCAGAGCGGATTGAAAAACAGCATAGCGTCACTGCGATGCCGGTCAACTGCGCACAGCTTTCGGAAGAGGATATCCGGCAGATCATGGAGCAGATTCTCTATGAATTTCCGGTCAGCCGTGTGGAATTTTACATGCCGAAATGGGTCGAAATGCTTCCGTTTTCCCATCCGTTAAAGACCGGGCTGATCGAAAAAATTCGGGAGCTGACCGGGAAAATTCGCACGATTCGCGACGTGGCGGAGCATCCGATCGTCCTTTCCTCGGAGTATGTCCGCAGATGTATGACGGAACGGATTGATCTCGCGGACGGCTGCGTGCGGGTGCTTTTAGACATCGAAGAACGCTATTATTATGAAATGCTCAGTGAATATGCGGGGGAAAAAATTGAGAATGCGCAGGAGCTTCTGCACACACTGCGCGTGCTTTCCGGCAGAAAACAGGAATACGACCGCGTTGCGTCTGCGATGGAGGCGGTGCATACAAAGGGATATGGAGTGGTGCTGCCGCGCCGGGAGGAAATCCATCTGGAGCAGCCGGAGGTCATCCGGCATGGAAACAAGTTCGGAGTGAAAATCCGTGCAGAAAGTCCGTCTTTACACTTTATCCGCGCAACGGTTGTGACGGAAATCGCCCCGATCGTCGGGACAGAGCAGCAGGCGAAAGACCTGATCGGTTATATCGATGAGACGGGAAAACAGGACGGCATCTGGGAAACGAATATTTTCGGAAAAACTGTGGAGCAGCTGGTCAACGATGGTATTCGTACAAAGATTTCTATGATCGGGGAAGAAAGCCAGGAAAAGCTGCAGGATACGATGCAAAAGATCGTCAACGATTCGACGGGCGGAATGGTGTGTATTATCATCTAGATGCGCTGGCGTCTGTAGGGTCGCTGCGATATAAACAATAGAATGCACGCTTTGCAAGCATTCTATTTCTATTGTTATGAATAGAAACAGCCGGACGCTTTTTGGGAAACGCCCGGCTGTTTCTATCAGCCGCTCAGTCGTCGTTTACCGCTTCGCGGTAAGGATTATAGCGGGAGGTGCCGACAAACTGCGTGCTGATTTCTTTGCCATTCAGATAGGTCGTAAAGTAAGTGTCGGCGCTCAGTGCTCCGGTCTGCTTTGCCCACAGCTTAAAGCTGCGTCCGGCAAGCTCCTGGTTCCAGACAAGGACGTTGACGGTCAGGTGCTTGTTGGAGGTATCGGTATACAGGACAACCGGTGTCGTGTAGTCGTTGCGGAATTTGAGATCCTTGGAGCCTGCAGCGATTGCGGCGTCAAGGCCCTTGGGAAGATAGCTTACCGGCATGCTGTGCGGATTGCGCTGTACGACGGTAAGACCGGCATTTTTTACCGCATTGTAAACGGTAGAGGAGATCTGGCAGACACCGCCGCCAAGACCGGTTGTATGGGCACCATTTACATAGACACCGGCTTCTTTGTAGCCGTTTGCACGGGTTCTGGGCAGAATCGTGTCGCTGACAGAAACTGTCTGACCGGGCAGGACAATCAGATTATTTAACCGGGACGCACCAACAGCGATGTTATTGCTGCGGTTTGCTCCGCTCGTTTGAAAGCTGGTGGTGCAGGTGCCTGCCAGAACAAAGTCAGAACTGGTGGAAACCGTTCCACTGTCCAGTACCTGTGTCATCAGGGAATCGTTTAATTCCAGCGTGATATCAGTGCACTGCCCGGTCAGAATCAGGTTATGGAGCATCTGGGCGAGCCAGTCGGGCATCGAGGAGACTGCTTCTGTGTGCTGAGTGCCGCTTATGCGGATATAGCTTCCGGTGCCGTTATCGAATACCGGAACTGCTGCTGTCGTCGTCATGGAGGCGATAGACGCATTGATTGCGGAAAAGAAGGACTGGAAAACTGCCGTGTTTAAGAAGGTGCAGTCGATCGCGCCGTTATTGTTGGTCAGGCGGACCGGCATATTCTTAAAGGCATCCATTCCGGTCATCCAGGTGTTTCCCTTCCAGGTGATGGTCACCTTTTTCGTCATCCATTCCGGATTTAAGTAGGTGGAATCCCCGAACACTGTGTTGATAGAGGCGGCAGGAAGCGGGGAAGCGTTCCATCCGGCATCTGCCTGCAGTGGAACGATAAAAAGAAGCAGACATGCCAGGATTCCCGCCAGACGGGCTTTGAAGTTTTTCATGATACACTCCGTTCTGCAGACGGCTTGAAAAAGCGTCAGCGGATAAAAAAACTGTTGTCAGGAATTGAAAATAGGCTGACAGAAAAAGATCTATCAGCCTGTTTATTGTACTACAGATTTGAAAAAAAACCAACTCAGTCTTTTAAGAAAATCTCAATGACCGGGACGAGGGTATGGGGCTTTACGTTGGGAACATAGAAGACCAGATCCTTTGCAGCCTCCGGGTCGTCTGTTAAGAAGAAGCAGTCCGTGCCGTCGGTGAAGCGGACTTCGCTGCCGTCATGCAAAAACTGTGCGTATTCCACCTTGCCGCCAAGACCGGGAACGCGCAGATAGCCGAACGGATAAGCGAACAGATGCAGATAGAGACGTTTGCCGTCTTCACTCTGGGTCAGGCGGCAATCTCTGGGTTCTTTGAATGCTGGTTCTGCCATCGTGCAGCCATAAATCGAGCGGCTGTTGTATTTCATCCAGTCAGCGAATACCTTCAGGGCTTCTTCCGCGCGGTAATCCAGATAGCCTCTGGAGGTGGGGCCGACGTTCATCAGCAGGTTGCCGCCGCGGGAAACGGTGTTGACGAGCAGGCGAATGAGCATTTCGGGAGATTTCCAAGTCTGTTCGTCTCTGAAATATCCCCAGGAGCCGGAAAAGGTGTGGCAGGCTTCCCAGGTAACGAGCTCGCCGGTTTTTTTATCGCGTACCCACTGGTCGGGCTCGTACTGTTCGGGTGTCCAGAGATCCTGATCAATTTCTGTGCGGTTGTCGATGATGATATGGGGCTGCAGGGCGCGTGCAGTTGCGATCAGCTTTTCTGCCTCCCAGTCGTCCTTACCTTTGCCTTTCTGCCATGCTTTATCGCCGGTTCCGTTGTTCTGGGAATAAGAGAAGTCAAACCAAAGGATGTCAATCTTACCGTAGTTGGTTAAAAGCTCGGTCACCTGATCCCGCATGTACTGCGCATATTTTTTTATGTCGCGGCCTTTGCTCTGCTCATAAGCGTCCGGATCATCTCTGCGGGGATGTAAGGGATCAATCGGGAATTCCGGATGATGCCAGTCGATCAGGGAGTAATAAAAACCGATATGGAGCCCTTCTGCACGGAACGCATCCACATATTCGCGGATCAGGTCTTTGCCGCAGAGGGTGTTGGTGGACTTGTAATCGGTATATTTGCTGTCAAAAAGGCAGAAGCCCTCGTGATGTTTTGTTGTCATGACGACATATTTCATGCCTGCCGCTTTTGCCTGTCTTGCCCATTCCTTCGGGTCGTACAGATCCGGGTTAAAGTGTTTAAAATAGAGATCTTCCGGGATTTCTTCGTAATTTTTGACCCATTCGTGACGCGCGGGCATGGCGTATAAGCCGAAATGAATGAACATGCCGAAGCGATCATGGGTAAACCATGCGGTATCGCCGGGGGTAGGAAGTGTTTTGTAGCTGCTCATGGCAGAATCCTCCGTTTCAAAAAGTGTTGTAAAGTACGAATCCTTATGGCATTATTGTAAGAAATACCGGGCAATAGGAACATGGCAAAAGGATGTAAAAATATGGAATATTCACGCAGCCCGGATAGAAGATAAAAAGATAGAAAAGGACTGAAAAACTTGCAGATCACACAGAATCAGAATGCGATCCGGATATGGAAAAATCTGGAGCTGAATATTATATATGCAGGACATGCCATTGTCGGGCAGGACTGGAAGGAACCGAAGGTATGTTCTCCGTTTTCCCGCATTTATTACATCGTTGACGGGGAGGGCATCCTGACCGTAAACGGTCAGAGAATTGTCCTGAAAAAAGGGAGCGTCTGGCTGGTTCCGGCAGGCATGACCTTTGGATATTTCTGTGAGTCCTCAATGGAACAGCTTTTTTTTCATCTGAATGTACTTTGCAGCGATGGAACAGATTTATTGTATGGGGTCCGGCAGCTGTATGAGCGAAAAGAACAGACAGGGGAAATTGCGAGGGTCAAGGGACTGTATCAGAGTGAAACCATGACGGATGCGATCCGGCTGCAGGGAATGCTTTGGGAAACCCTTGCGGGATTTTTGGAGCAGGCAAAGTTGGATGGGGAGGAGTTAAAAGAGCACTCCCCCTTAATCGGACAGATGTTTGAGCTCGCGCAGAATCCGGTCAGTGCAGCGACACATGTGCGGACGCTGGCACAACAGCTCCATGTTTCGGAAAGCACACTCACACGCCGGTTCCGTGCAGAAACCGGGATTTCTCCGGGTGAATATCTGGAACGGCTTGTCGCAGGGCAGGCCTGCAGAATGCTCCTGTCCGAGGATTACAGCATCGCAGAGATCGCGGAGATCCTGCATTTTTCCGATCAGTTTTATTTCTGTAAATTCTTCAAACGTCATATGAATCTGACACCGAGCGCTTATCGGAGGCAGATGCGGAAAGGATAAAAATACCGGGCTTCCAATGCGTTCAAAACATTAGAAGCCCGGTATTTTATGATCGTAGGTTCTGTTCTTTTTTAAGGTTTTTCTGCGCGGTAGAGAGCATCAGTTTGATACGGTTCAACTGGTTTACTTCGCTGGCGCCGGGGTCATAGTCGATGGCAACGACGTTGGACTGCGGGTAGCGGCGGCGAAGCTCTTTGATGACACCCTTGCCGACAACGTGGTTGGGCAGACAGCCAAAGGGCTGGGTGCAAACGATATTATTGACACCCTCGTGGATCAGCTCGACCATTTCACCGGTTAAAAACCATCCTTCACCGGTCTGGTTGCCGATGGATACGATGGGCTCTGCGTAGGACACCAGATCATAAATAGAAGATGGCGGCGTGAAGTTTTTACTCTTTTTGAGCGCATCGGTTGCCGCACCGCGGATTTTTTCGACTGCCCAGATTCCCATCTTAGCGATTTTGGCGGTCGATTTTTTCGTGCCGAGATGCTCTGCCTTGTAAATCTGGTTGTAGAAGCAGTACAGCATGAAATCGAGCAGATCAGGTACAACGGCTTCAGCGCCTTCCGATTCCAGCAGTTCTACCAGATGGTTGTTTGCTGCCGGGGCAAATTTAACCAGGATCTCGCCGACAATGCCGACACGGGGCTTTTTCTCGTCTGTGATTGGGATACGGTCAAAGTCGTCAACTATTTCACGGCACATTTTGCGGAAGGTGAAGTAGTTCGGAAGCTTTTTCGTGGACAGGAAATTCTGGCACTTTTTTATCCACTTCTGATGAACCGCGTTGACGGAGCCGGGCTCTTTTTCGTAGGGGCGCATATGATAAACACAGCGCATGAAAATATCGCCGAAGATTGCACCGAAGGCCGCACGGGTCAGAAGGTTTGCATCCAGTTTAAATCCGGGGTTTGTCTCAATGCCGCCCATGTTGATGGAAACGACCGGAATGTATTCCATACCGGCTTTTTCCAATGCACGGCGGATGAAACCGATGTAGTTGGTTGCACGGCAGCCGCCGCCGGTCTGGGTGATAACAACCGCAACCTTGTGCAGGTCATATTTACCGGAAAGCAGGGCATCCATGATCTGGCCGACAACACACAGGGACGGATAGCAGGCGTCGTTGTTGACGTATTTTAAGCCAATGTCAACGGAATGACGATTATCATTATCTAATACTTCGAAATTATAGCCGCAGGACCGGAAAGCGGGTTCCAGCAGATCGAAATGGATCGGGGACATCTGCGGACAGAGGATCGTGTAGTCTTTGCGCATTTCTTCTGTAAAGATGACGCGGTTTAAGTTGGTCGGCATGATCTTGCGTTCCTGATGCTTCTTTTCGCGGACACGGATTGCAGAAAGCAGGGAGCGGACACGGATTCTTGCTGCACCGAGGTTGTTGACTTCGTCGATCTTTAAACAGGTATAAATCTTGCCGGAGCCGGAGAGAATGTCGTTGACCTGATCGGTGGTGACAGCGTCCAGACCGCAGCCAAAGGAGTTGAGCTGGATCAGATCCAGATCGTCTCGGGTGCGGACATAGGCTGCCGCCGCATACAGGCGGGAGTGATACATCCACTGGTCGGAAACGATCAGCGGACGGTCCGGGTGACCGAGGTGAGAAACGGAATCCTCCGTCAGGACAGCCAGCCCGTAGGAAGTAATCAGTTCCGGGATACCGTGGTTGATTTCAGGATCGACATGGTAGGGACGGCCTGCCAGCACGATGCCGCGTTTGTGGTTTGCCTCCATCCACGCCAGGACCTCTTCGCCTTTTTTGCGCATATCGTCCCGGGCAGCTGCCATTTCATCCCAGCCTGCACGGGCTGCGGCAGTGACTTCTTCTGCAGGAATGTCAGAAAACTCCTTGATCAGCGCCTCGGTAGCAACTTCAAGGGAAGAAAACGCCATGAAAGGATTTCTAAATTTCACTTCCCCGCGGCCAATTTCCTCCACATTGTTCTTGATATTTTCCGCATAGGAAGTAACGATCGGGCAGTTATAATGGTTGACCGCATCCGGGAACTCGTTGCGTTCGTAAGGGATGCATGGGTAGAAGATAAACTTCACACCGTTACGGATCAGCCATGTGACATGTCCGTGAGCAAGCTTGGCCGGGTAGCATTCGGATTCACTTGGGATGGATTCGATACCCAGCTCGTAGATCTTACGTGTGGAAGTAGGAGAAAGCACCACCTGGTATTTCAGCTCTGTGAAGAAGGTATACCAGAACGGGTAATTCTCAAACATGTTCAGAACACGTGGGATACCAACCTGTCCACGGGTAGCCTTATCTGCGGAAAGAGGTTCATAGGAAAAAATCCTTTTATATTTGTAATCGAAAAGGTTCGGGATATGATCCTTGTTCTTTTCCTTTCCAAGTCCGCGCTCACAGCGGTTTCCGCTGATGTATTTACGGCCACCGGAGAATTTGTTGATGGTCAGACGGCAGTTGTTGGTACATCCGCGGCAGTTCGCCATGGAGGTGGTGTACTGCAGGCTGTTGATCTGATCGATGGAAAGCATGGAGGTTTTTTCACCCTCCTGATAGCGCTCCCTTGCGATCAGAGCAGCACCGAAGGCACCCATGATCCCGGCGATATCCGGACGGATGGCTTCGCAGCCTGCAATCTTTTCGAAGCTTCGAAGAACCGCATCATTGTAGAAGGTACCACCCTGTACAACGATGTGCTTGCCAAGTTCGGAAGCGTCAGAAACCTTGATAACCTTATACAGAGCATTTTTGATAACAGAGTAAGCAAGACCTGCGGAAATATCGGAAACCTCAGCTCCCTCTTTCTGCGCCTGCTTTACCTTGGAATTCATGAAAACAGTACATCTGGTACCAAGATCTATAGGATGCTGTGCAAAAACAGCAGCTTTTGCGAAATCCTGTACTGTATAATTCAGGGATTTGGCAAAGGTTTCAATAAAGGAACCGCATCCGGAGGAGCATGCTTCATTTAACTGTACGCTGTCAACGGTC
>OHXK01000733.1_pt1 | contig 14007 bp, 9 predicted proteins | sample 1579921 | NCBI WGS metagenome assembly OHXK01 (sample SAMEA3882551, study PRJEB24775) | human gut metagenome | biome: human-associated habitat; feature: intestine environment; material: feces | place: Netherlands | collected 2009/2010 | reverse complement strand
TCATGACAACGAGTAATAATACAAAACACAAAAGAACGAATATAAAAAGGAAAATCAAATCTTTCTGCTCCACAATTATCACCTCAGAATTTAAATTGTTTTTATGAACATAATTGTTCTGTTTAGCTAAAAACTTTCCTTCTACAAAATTCTTATTATCTGCTCATATAATAGGATTTCTCTGTCACTCACATTTCTATTGTTATGATAATGACCGAAAAACCATTTCTTAAATTTTACTTTATGAAGAATCTTTTCAAAGTAGTCTGTTTCTCTGTCAGGTTTGAATGCTGTACCCCCAAGTAATAACTGTGTGCTGGATGCACAGCAATGCGTCACGATATAATCCACTGTATTATCATGTTTTTCAAGGTTCCTACAGCCTTCCATCATCTCTTCTTCTGACGGAAGTTCTTCCTCCCACCAGCTCACATGGTTTATGCGATAAGGCACTTTATCCCGATTTAATTGCTTTTTCTTTTTGCCATACTTCGGATCCATCGGATCCAAAATTCCACCGGTTATGTCATGACTGCTTGCACCGCCGAAGGTAAATATACTTTTACCATCAATCTCAAAAATCTGTCCTCTCATAAGATGTATCACAGAAGGTCTGATTTTATGTACTTTACCTCCATTCCAGGTGTCTACCGGATAATCGGACAGTCTGTCAAAATTTTCATGATTACCATCAACAAATAATGTTGTATATGACTTACATTCGAGCTGATTCAATATCATTGCTTCTTTTTTGCTGTCACCGCTTTTATCCCAGATTCCACCAAAATCTCCACATATAATTACATAGTCTTCTTTATTCATCTCCAGTTGCTCAGGGAAAATATCGGTATTGAATCTTTCAAAGTTTCCATGGCAGTCTCCGGTAATATAGATCATTTCACATCTCCCCTTAACTTTCTACTATTTTACATATTATCATGAGATCTTTTTTCTGTCATTTACTCCAAAACACCAATACTTGCTTTACACCTGAGCATATATCCATATAAACAAAAAAGCGGCAGCTTTGTTTCTGCCACTTTTCATTGTTTAGCAAATTATCTAACAGTAACTTATTCAATATTAGGAATGGCTATCAACAATACATTTAAGCTTTATCTTATTACTACTTCTGCAACAACTGGATAATTGCTTCTCTTTCTTCACCCTGGATTTTTAAAGAATCTAATGCTCGTTCCATTGTAAAACCAGCACTTTCCATAAGGTTTTTCACATTAGCTGCCTGCTTTTCATTTGCATATTCATTTGCGTATTCCTTTGCATATTCCTGTACTGCTTCACACATGGTATCACGTCCTTCCTCTACTTCTTTGAAATGTCTTACTCCCTGTGACAGTTCTTTGTAATGCATATTATCAGGGTCTGTCTGATGAAAGTCCTGCATAAGATATCCGATTTCATCATCACCCTTATAGTTGCCGTTTACATATATTATATGTGAGCCATCCTCAAATAGTTTCCCGGTCTCTCTTACATATCGGTCAATATGGTACAATGGCAAACCCTCTTGAAATTTGTCACGCTTATAAATAAAGATTACATAAGAATCCTTGATTTCCTTAAATTCCTGACCTTCTTTTAACATTCGGGAATCAAGGACACTGCTATGGTATCTTGCTCTCCTTATGTGAGCACCTTCGGAGTTTCCCTGTACCTCAATGTCCATTTTCTCTCCGTTTTCATCCAGTGCATGTACATCAAGTGTGATATTACGTCCCCCGACTGCAGCGCTTTTCATTTCTTCCTGTCCGATTACACTGATAACCTTGATCTTTCTCTCCAAAATAATTCTAAGCAATAGCTCCGTTGCTTCTATATTCTTATCAAATACCCGGCTCATCAGGTCATCATCGAATAAAGTAAGTCCATCGATCAGCTTGTTGATCCTGTCCTGATTCTGCGTAACCTTGCTGTTTTTATCTTCTGCCATTGTTTCCCCTCTTCCTGTCTTTATATTATCATGTTGCATTTTCTACTGCAATTAAATTTCTCTGAAAAATGTGTGGTGAATATTCCAAAGACGTGATTATTTATATATTTGAATCTATAACCGAATGAATGCAGAAAAAACTTTTAAAAATTTGCAAAACCAGATTATTTAGAAAAGGTGCGCATAGCTTTAGGGCAGATCACCCAATAGTCACCCTAAAAAAAATCCTCAAATCCACAATTTTTATGGATTTGAGGAATGCTGGTGGCCGGACTTGAACCGGCACGGGGTTGCCCCCGAGGGATTTTAAGTCCCTTGCGTCTGCCTATTCCGCCACACCAGCGGACGCATTGCGTTATACTCTACTGCATGGACTTACGCGCTAAGCACTGTTCCATTGAGCTCATCAACGCAAATGGATGGAGGTGGATTCGAACCACCGAAGCAAATTGCAGCAGATTTACAGTCTGTCCCCTTTGGCCACTCGGGAATCCATCCATGTCAGGCAAAGTGCCTTAACAATGTGAAATTGTAGCATATGTTCACACAAATTGCAAGATGTTTTTATTATTTTAGTGTAAAAGTTCAGCCATAGGATGACAGAAGCGACGATTGGGTGCTCGCACACAAAGCGTCAATTCTGTCATCCTATGAGCAGAGCGCCAATCTATGAGCAAAAGTAGTCACGAAGTGACGAAAAAGCGTGCTAACGCAACTTTGCGAATGGCGCAGGCTGAACTGCTTCAATATAATATAAATAGAAAGGATACTGCGACAGTTGCATCAGTCCATAATCGGTCACCTGATATCCATCCTGCTGCAATCCGGCGATGGCATCTGTGCCAAGTTCGGTCGGTGTAAAATACCAGAACCTGTCGGAATCCGCCTGGTTGTAATCTCCGTTCACGATTTCATTATCCGGATAGTAATAATACAGCACGGTCCAACCCAGATGTTTTACACCATTCGTGACCATATTTACATCCTCATCGGGGGTACCGATCAGATCCAGTGTCTTTTCGGTCTCCACCTTCTGCTGTTCATAGCTGTCATAGCATTCCCGATAGTTCTGAATTCCCAGGCCGAATAATACTACCAGTAATACCGCCAGCACAATTCTGCTTACAGCCTCCAGGCCCTTCCAGGACTTCTTCTCCAGCTCTGCAGCCAGTTCCAGCACACGGCTGCTGCCCACCGCCAGCATGACGATTGCCACCGCGCTTAACGGATACAGATATCTCTGTGCCAGCATCGGTGCCATAACAACACTTAACAAATAAGCAAATGCCAAAGTTCCAAGGATTGTGCAGGCTCCCACTGCCATGGCATATGTCTTGTCAGACCAGTTTCTCACAGAAGGCTTCTGCATATGTACTCCGTCTTTTTCCACGGAGAATACAGAAGAATCCACTGCCAGGGTCACCACCAGAAACAGAATCACCAACGGGAATACGATACCATTCATCCCTCTGCCGCCCATAACGATCTCCAGACTCTGGTCCAGTCCCAGGATCTCTGTCATCCACCAGCCTCTGCTGACATTTTTCAAGCCGGCATAGAAGAAATATAGCCAGGGTGCATAACCTATGAAAAATGCTACGATGGCCAGAACACCCTTTATCCATGTTTTCCCACGGTATTTGATCCATACGGCCACTCCGGTGAAAAACATCATAATGCCTACAGCCACCAGTGCATAATAGTGAGAATACGCTGCTGCCAGTGCCCACAGCACCATGCCTGCCCAGGTCTTCCTGCTGCCGTCAGCAATGACTCTGTAGGAACAATAGAAGCAACCCATTACACACAGGAAAGCCAGCGCATACATGCGGACTTCCAGATTGTACTCCAGACACGCCTGTCCCAGACCGGAGATCATCACAAAAAATGTTGCCGGAAGCAGCCCGAAATGTTTCCGCACAACGGTCAGTGCCAGTACGATCCCGATCACGAAGGGCACCAGAGAGGCCAGGTGGAATACCGGTACCTTATATCCGAACAGGGTCCCGAATAATTTCAGCCAGTAATAATACAGTGGCGGATGATTGTCCCAGTAATACAATACCTGCAAAATGCCATCCACATCCTTGTGGGCCGTATTCGCAGAAAACGCCTCATCCCCCCACAGTACGCGGTCGGACATCATGCTGAAATTCAGACACACCACCAGCACTGTCAATGCCAGTACTGCCACCGGTCCTATGTATTTGCGAAATACGCTCCACGCCTTGCTGTCGGTAATCTTACTCAGGACGCTCCGGATCTTCTCATGCTTTCCGGCTTTCGCTTCTTCCACGAACAATTCCGCAATGGCATAGACCAGCATCATGCTGATCTCCAGACATAGAACTTTCACTGCATATTCTCTGGATTCCAACAGCTTTCTCAAGATCGTATTGCCGTCATTGCCGGTCAGCGACAACAGGATCCAGGGAATGACCAGCATACAGAGCAGGCAGGTGAGATAGCGAAGGACATATTCTCCCTTCCCGATCGTGACAGACTGTCCGCTTTTTTTGTTATTTTTTAAAATAGATTGCCGCCAGATCCCAATGGATACCAGCGGCAACAGCAGGGTAATAATGATGGTGAACATCGAATATCCTCTCTGTCTTTTGTATTTGTAACTATTCAGAGCCATGTAAATAGTATCGAATGAGCGTCGAATCCTTGCATTCGTAAGAGCATTTGATACTATTTATAGGGCGAAGTAACCACCATGAGCAAAAAGGAAGCCTCGCAGAGGCGGTTTTGCGAATGGTGTTCTGAATAGTTACATATATTTATTCTTCTACGTATTTCAGGATCGTTGCCGAGGTCTGTGGCATCTCGATCAGAACCTTGCCTGCCCTGATCTCATACTCCGCACCTTCCATGCAATACCCGTCATCCCTGGACTGCAGGATCACTTTCATCTTACCTGTCTTAGGGGTTCCGATCTCCCACACATGAATCTCTTTGGTGATGGGATGATAATTATTATTGATCAGGATTGCGCACTGTCCCTTGCGGTTAAAACGTCCGTAAGAAATAAAGTTGTAGTCATTCTCCAGCATTTTCAGGGAACCGGTCCGCAGCTCCTCGTTCTCCCGGCGCAGATGGATAATATCCTTATGAAATGCCAGCAGTACCTGATCCTCATGTCCCCAGGGATACGTTCTGCGGTTGTCGGGATCCGTGAAACCACAGACACCGGCCTCATCTCCGTAATAGATCGTAGGTGCACCCGTCCATGTCATCTGGATCACAACACCTTCCCGGAAGACCGCTTTATTAATACCCTGTTCCGCAGCCTGGGGTCCCAGTGTGTTGGTACGTCCCACCTTATGATTTGTTCTCGTCAGGAAACGGGAATGGTCATGGTTGGACAGTTCATTCATTGCCACCTGCCAGCTGGGCATGGAGAAGCTGGAGGTATGATGCCGCATAGCACCCCAGAAGCTCTCGGAATTGCCGAGCAGATCCTCCCGGTAGTCATCACTGTGTTTCTCCATACCGGTCAAAAACCAGGTCACGGGCTCCATGAACGCATCGTAGTTCATAACGGTATCCCATTCATTTCCCTGTAACCAGTCTCTGGTGTTGCCGTAATGCTCTGCCAGAATAATGGCTTCCGGATTGGCCTCTTTTACCGCTTTCCGGAATTCCTGCCAGAAATGATGGTTGAATTCCTGACTGTGACCCAGATCAGCTGCCACATCCAGTCTCCATCCATCCACATTGTAGGGCGGAGATACCCATTTTTTCGCTACATGAAGGACATAGTCCATCAGTTCCTGGGATCCCTCGTAGTTCAGCTTCGGCAGTGTGTCATGTCCCCACCATCCATCATAGGAATTGTTATAGGGCCATGCTGCCTGATTGTGGAAATCAAAGTAATTCCGATAAGGGCTGTCAGCACTGACATAGGCACCCTTGTCATATCCTTCCGCATTCTCATAGATGCGCTCTCTGTCCATCCATTTATTAAAGGAACCACAGTGATTGAACACGCCATCCAGAATGACTCTCATGCCCCTGCGGTGTGCCTCTGCCACCACCTGTGCAAACAGCTCGTTGCTGGCTTCCAGATTCGCCTTGTTAGTCACACGGTCGATGTAACGGGAAGCGAAACGGTTCTCCCGCTGTCCGTCGGGAAGCAGATCCCCTTCATCACTGACAATCTTTCCAATATGGGGATCAATATAATCATAATCCTGAATATCGTATTTGTGGTTGGAAGGGGAGACAAACAGAGGATTAAAATAAATCACCTCAACTCCCAGATCCTGCAGGTAGTCCATCTTGTCCAGCACACCCTGCAGGTCTCCGCCGTAGAACTCACGGACATCCATCTGTGCGGGATAACGTCCCCAGTCCTCTACGCGGTGTACCGGTTCTCCGATGTAGCAATATTCATTAGTCAACACATCATTGGAAGAATCTCCATTGCAGAAACGATCCGTATAGATCTGGTACATGACCGCTCCCTTGGCCCAGTCGGGGGTGTGGAAACCGGGAATGATAATGAAATCATAATATTCATTAACTTCCTGCACCAGGCCCCGCATATCAAAGATACCGGTAATTCTGCCGGTCTGCACCTCAAAATAATAAGATACCTTCTGATCATCCAGACGCATTACGTAGGCATAATAGTCAAAATCATTTTTGCTCTCCACACGTACCATAAGATGCTTCTGTCCGCCGCATACCAGGAACACTCTGTCCACATTATTTCTGGCGGTCCGGAAGCGGATCGTCACTTCGGAAAAACAGGCCGGCTCTTCCGGAATCACATATTCCGCACTGGTATCTGTAAAAAGTGCTCTCCTGTTAAATACAGGTCTCATGGCCGCAATGTATTGCTGATTATATTCTGTTCGACGTAATAGCTCCAGATCCATAGTATCTACCCTTTCTGAGACTAATGTCTTACTATCTATATTATGACACTGCTTCTGCCAAAGTGCTTTGTTGTCTTGTGCGCTCCGGCAGTGTGACATGTCCCAAGCTCAAAAGCTCTATTTATTATACCCTTTTTCCTTACATCTGACAACTGCCCGCCTCTTTATTCAGCGATTTTTAGACAGTAAAAAGGACAGTCTTGGGAGGACTGCCCTTTTTAGAGAAGGTATTTCTTTCTTATGGGGTATAGCAAAAAACTATATAATGTATTGGGGGGGTTACGAGTATTATAATAGCATGCACTCCTATTTTTGACTATTCTCAAAATTCACAAATATTACAAAAGTGCATATGCATTTTTGTGTATTTTTCACAAAACCAGTTTGTACAATACTACCAATCCAACGAAACTCCCGCGAAAACCTTTTCCTATACGAAAAGACCCTCAAACTCTTCTCTGGTGATCTTCTCCTTCTCCAACAGCAGCTGTGCACAGCTATGCAGCACATCCTCATGCTGTAAGATAATATCCTTGGCTTTGGTATAGCAGTCATCGATGATACTCTTGACTTCCTTGTCGATTTCGCCGGATATCTCTTCACTGTGAGCCTTGGCATGAGCCAGATCCTTACCGATGAAGACCTCATCATCGTCATCATCATAACAGATGACACCGATATGATCGGACATTCCGTAACGGGTCACCATACGGCGGGCCGTCTTGGTGGCTTTCTTGATATCGCTGGAAGCTCCTGTGGTGATATCACCGAAGATGATCTCCTCCGCAATACGTCCGCCCAGAGATACCATGATATCCTGGAGCATACGGCTCTTGGTGGCGAACATCTCATCCTTTTCCGGCAGAGGCATCGTATATCCTGCTGCACCGCTTCCGGTCGGAATGATCGATACCGAATAGACAGGTCCCACATCCGGTAATAAGTGGAATAAAATCGCATGACCGGATTCATGGAATGCCGTGATCCGTTTCTCTTTGTCAGAGATCACACGGCTCTTCTTCTCTGCGCCGATGCCCACTTTTACAAAAGATTTTTTGATATCATCCTGCTTGATATACGCACGGTTCTCTTTTGCAGCAATAATTGCCGCTTCATTCAACAGATTCTCAAGATCCGCACCGGTAAATCCCGCTGTGGTCTGTGCGATCTGTTTTAAATCAACATCATCGCCCAGCGGCTTGTTCTTCGCATGTACGCCAAGGATTTCCTCCCTTCCGCGTACATCCGGACGGCCGACGACCACTTTACGGTCAAAACGTCCCGGACGCATGATCGCCGGGTCTAAGATATCCACACGGTTGGTTGCAGCCATGACAATGATACCCTCATTGACACCAAATCCGTCCATCTCAACAAGCATCTGGTTTAAGGTCTGCTCACGCTCATCGTGACCGCCGCCCATACCGGTTCCTCTTCGTCTGGCCACTGCATCGATCTCATCGATGAAAATGATACACGGCGCATTTTTCTTTGCTTCCTCGAAAAGGTCGCGGACTCTCGATGCACCGACACCGACGAACATCTCGACAAAGTCAGAACCGGAAATAGAGAAAAACGGTACTCCTGCTTCCCCTGCAATCGCCTTTGCAAGCAATGTCTTACCGGTACCAGGAGGTCCCACCAAAAGCACGCCTTTCGGGATTCTTGCACCGAGCTGCGTATATTTCTTTGGAGCGCGTAAGAAATCAACGATCTCCTCTAACTCTTCTTTTTCTTCCTGTAATCCTGCGACATCAGAAAACTTCACACGTTTTGCCGGATCGTCACTCATTCTTCTCGCACGGCTCTTGCCAAAGTTCATCATCTTGCTTCCGCCGCCTGAGTTTGCTGCAGCCTGATTGGTCATGATCATAAAGAAAATGAACATTGCAGCAAAAATGATCAGATATGGAAGCAATGTCAAAAGCCAGCTCTCCTCCGGCGGATTCTGCACGGTATAAGTCTTAAATCCCGCATCCCGCATATACTGCTCGATCTCTGCCACATCTGAGACAAGCATCACCTGCGTACTCAAATCACTGAATGTAATGTTGACACTTCCTGTCGGCACTTCGCGATTCGGCACAACATTAACCTGTGTTACCTTGCCCTCTGCCAATGCCGTCTCAAACTGCTGTCTTGTATACGTGTTGGTCACGTTATTGCCATCGAGCCAGTACCAGATTGCAATGACAGCGAGAACTAATATCAGATATACTCCAAATCCTCTAAAACCACTTCTCTTATTATTCAATCCCTTTTCTCCTTTATTCCTCTATCTCCACAAATCCAATGTAAGGCAGATTACGGTACTGCTGATCATAATCAAGACCATAACCTACTACGAACTCGTCCGGTATCTCAAATCCGACATAGTCAACCTTCACATCCACAACTCTGCGTTCCGGTTTGTCAAGAAGTGTACACAGACGGACACTCTTTGGACTTCTTGTTTTCAAATTCTCCAGAAGGTAGCTTAAAGTTCTTCCTGTATCGATAATGTCCTCAACAACAATGACATTCTTTCCTTCAATGCTGGTTGATAAATCCTGCACGATCTTTACGATTCCGCTGGATTCCGTACCGGAGCCATAACTTGAAACAGACATAAATTCCACTTCTACCGGAACGGTGATCCTCTTTGCCAGCTCACAGGTAAAGAAAGATGCTCCCTTTAAAATACAGATCAGGCATACGGATTCCCCTGCATAATCCTCACTGATCCTTGCACCTAATTCTCTGATCTTTTTGTCAATCTCTGCTTCCGTAAAATGAACGTTAATGTTTTTAATCTTCACGATAATTTCCTCCGTCGATCCTTACTTCCAGAATCTTTTTTGTATCTTCTTTTATTTTGCAGACGGCGATGATCCGCCCGCCAATGACCCATAACACATGCGACTGCTGCGCTAAAAGCCATATGTGCTCTCTTTTTATCTGCGGTATCTTTTCGTCAATAAAATAGCTTTTCAGTTTCTTTTTGTGTCCCGCATCATCCACCGTCAGATAATCTCCCGATGCCCTTCTCCGAAACTGCAAGCCACATTCTATCCTATCATAATTCAGCCATTTCGTATACTGATTTTTTGGAATTTCGTCAACTTTTCCCGAAAATAAAAGCAGTCTGAGGCTTACATTGGCATCCGGCAGTGTGATACTTACCGTTTCTCCTGCCTCAAGTTTTGCAAAATCATCTGCCGTAACCTCATAAAATGACTGAGAAGCACCTGCTGCACTTTCTGTTTCACATCCACCTTTCTCCTGCCATGTTCCCGTGCCAGCTTTGTGCGTCCCTCTCCGGCACAATCTTACCCCCTCATAGATCCGGCTCGCCGTCATCTGATACGGAAGCGTGATCTCCCGTCCGGTCTGTTTCTCCATCAGTGCACAGACATCCTGCACATGCACCATGCCAAGATCTTTCCGGCTGCCGGCAGTCTTTCCAAGCACCTCATGAACGATTTCCTGTCTTATGATCTCCGGATACTGCTTCCACTCGTTTTCTAAAATAACATATGCACTGCCCCCGCCAATGCAGCATGTCTGCACGGCTTTTTTTGTTTCCTGTTCCATATAACTGACCGCCTGCTGCAAAAGCAGTGCACTCTGATTGATATGAGAAACTGCCTGCTCGTTAATTACCGAAAGTTCAGGCAGAATATGATGACGGATGCGGTTTCTGCTGTAATTGATATCCAGATTGGTGCCATCCGTCCGGTACTCCTGCCCACACTTTTTCAGATACTCCTCGATCTGTCCCCTCGACACACAAAGAAGCGGACGCACAATCAAAATGTCATCTCCCAGCACCCGTTTCGGGTGCATACCGCACATTCCATGCACACCGCTTCCCCGCGCCATCTGAAATAAGACGGTCTCAGCATTGTCGTTCGCATGATGCGCAAGGGCAATGCTGACACGGCCAGCTCCACTCTGTTTCAGCTCTTCTGCTGCCTTTTGATAACATTCATAACGCAGTATCCTCGCAGCTTCCTCAACACCGATTCCCTCTGTGGCTGCATAGTCCGGCACATTGACCGGACATATCCTGCATGGGATACTTTTCTGCCTGCAGAGTTCCTCCACAAACGCTGCATCCTTTCTGCTCTCCTCACCGCGGATCCCATGTTCCACATGAATTGCCAGAAGTGTATAGCCGATCCTCTGGCGCAGTTCCAAAAGCACGAGTAAAAGTGCCACCGAATCCGCTCCGCCGGAGAGTCCCACGATCACGGTGTCCCCTTCTGTCATCAGTTTTTCTTTTTTGATCCAGTTTAATACATCTTCTGTCATTTATTTTTCCCAGATACATGCCGCTAACACGGTCATATCATCCTTCGCCTTTCCTCCCTTAAAAAGCATGACGCGCTCCATGATTTTCTTTGCCAGTATTCCCGGATTATTTGTCTGTATGCTCTCTATGATCTCCTGCATGGTATCCTCCGGTTTTTTCACATGCAGATATTCTAACACACCATCCGTTACCATGACAACAAAATCACCGCCCGTTAGTTTTGTTTCCTGCACAGAGATATCCATCTGTACCTGCGCTCCAACCGGCAGACTCTGGGAAGTGATACATTCCACCTCCGCCCCCCTCTTAATAAAGGTAGCTGCTGCCCCGATCTTATATAACTTCGCCATTCCCGTATACAGATTGATCTTGCAGAGATCGACCGTTGAATACAAATCATCCGCTCCTTTCATGACCATCGCGGAATTCATCATGCGGATCGCCGTCTCAACAGAAAATCCCGCCTCCAAAAAACGTTCAACCAGATCTAAGACCATCTCACTCTCTTTACATGCCATGCTCCCTGATCCCATTCCATCTGAAAGTCCAAGCAGAAATTCTCCACGCTCTAACTCCAGAAAAGAAAAATTATCCCCCGATATTTTTGCCCCGTCCTTTTTGACTCGCGCGATTCCCTGTACATTACGGTACACCGTGTCCTCATAAAAAACATAGTTGACCGGTTCCTTTGAGATAAAGGTTTTTGTGTCGGCTGCCGCCCGCATCTGCCTGCCTAATGCATGTCCCGCCGCAGTCACAAATGATTTCAGGGAAATACAGCCCCCCATTCTGCTCTTTAATGCCGCACTCAGTTTTAATCTGCCGTCAAGAGTCTCGATCAGATGTATTTCCACAATGGAAATTCCCCTTTCTTTTGCCCGGTAACGTATCTCAGAGATTGCTCTTCTCTCCTGTGTATCGAGCACACGTTCTTCTCTTGCACAGTCCTGCATGATATAAGCCATGGCATCGAGCTGTTCCGCGATCACCTGCCTGTTTTCCAAAAGACGGTTGTACCACGCATGATTTAAGCTGACACGCTCAAACACACGCACCGCCTCCTCCACCATATCCCGGCTTTTCGCACAGTACTTCTTTAACTCCGCCTCATTTTCCGCCCCCGGCTCTCCCACCTGCCAGATGGATGTGATCATTGAAGACAAAATTCCATAAAGAGGTGTGCAGTCCCTCTCCCAGCAGAGTGCGCAGGAATCACAGGAGGCACATACTTTTCCGGTCAGTTCGTTTTGTACCCTGCCAAGCTCATCCGCAGCATATTTTTCTTTTCCTGCACTCATATTTAAAAATATCTGGGACAGTCCCTGAAAAGACTCCGCATAATTTTTGAGCCGCTCGCCATTTCCCCGCTCCGGCAGTTCCTCTGTTTTCCGTTGCACCGGCGTCCACTCCATCAGGAAATGTATACCGCGGTTTAAAAGGATTACCGCACCAAAAATAAAGACTGCCTCCAAAAATACCGCTGCCCCGTCCGGCTGGTTTTTCCATTCCAGGAGACTTCCGCAAAACGATAAGATCAGTGTGGTAAGTCCCGCCATCACACCTGCCAAAAATGCCGGACACCCTTCATTTGCCCATTCGATCAGCTTCACTGCACCGATCATAACGATCAGTGTCACCCCGTATTTTACCGCTGCGGTCAGCGGCATAAACAGAGTCATTCCTATGTACATAAAAGCAAGCAGCACAACTCCGTTTACCTGTTCTAAATAGAGTGCGGTAAAATATGCCGGCACAAGCGGATAACATCCCATCACACTGACTCCACATGCCAGGCTCCCGAGTATTCCAAATATCATTTGTCTGACTCCCGTCTTTTTCATTCCTTTTCTCCTTACACTTTCTTATTTTTCCCTCCAACCACGGCATTTTGTCTGCCGGATTTTTTCGGGTGCATCCCATTATAGGAGTCCGAAATAAAAATCTTTGTCAAAGGAAATCCCGATTTCAAAAAAGTTTTCGCCAAAATCCCTTTTTCGATGTCCTTTCGAGGGAGTTCAAAACAGTTGATTATTTTTAGGAATTTCACATTGCCCTCACACCTCATTCAGGTTTTGCGGTATAATGAATGCAAGTGAGTCAACATGCCTGCATGATTGACGAACGGCGAATTGGATTAATAAAGCATTTAAGGAGATGGAAAAATGTACACAGCAGACAGCAAACGTTATGAAACCATGCAGTATAACCGCTGCGGAGCAAGCGGTTTAAAACTTCAGATCGTATCTTTGGGATTATGGCATAATTTCGGTGATACCGGATGTTACGATAACATGAAGGCAATGTGCCGCACCGCATTCGACCACGGCATTACCCACTTCGATCTCGCTAACAATTACGGACCTGCTTACGGAAGCGCTGAGCGCAATTTCGGTCAGATTTTAAAAGATGATTTTCTGCCTTACCGTGACGAGCTTCTGATCAGCACGAAGGCAGGTTATGATATGTGGGAGGGGCCTTACGGCAACTGGGGAAGCCGCAAGTACCTGATTGCAAGTTTAGACCAGAGCTTAAAGAGACTTGGTCTTGAATATGTCGATATCTTCTACCATCACCGCATGGATCCGGAAACACCGCTTGAAGAGACAATGGGTGCACTTGATTCTATCGTAAAAAGCGGCAAGGCACTTTATGTCGGACTTTCTAACTATGACGGACCGACCTTAAAGAAGGCAGCGGCTATTTTGAATGACTTAAAATGTCCGTTCATCATCAACCAGAACAAGTACAACATCCTCGACCGCACCGTTGAAAAGAACGGCCTGAAAGAGACCGCCTTCAAGCTGGGCAAAGGCCTTATCACCTTCTGCCCGCTGGCTCAGGGCCTGCTGACCAACCGCTATCTCAACGGCATTCCG
>OHXK01000710.1_pt1 | contig 14311 bp, 9 predicted proteins | sample 1579921 | NCBI WGS metagenome assembly OHXK01 (sample SAMEA3882551, study PRJEB24775) | human gut metagenome | biome: human-associated habitat; feature: intestine environment; material: feces | place: Netherlands | collected 2009/2010 | reverse complement strand
CGCCATCGTAGTTCTTGCAGGCCCAGACGAAGCCGCCCTCGCTGCGGATGACGCGGGCCACGATGTCGTCGATGAGGCTGTAGAAGTATTCGATGCCGGCGGCCTCGAACTTGGCCTTGTACTCGGTGTCATACACCTCTTGGAAGATGTCCTTAAAGGTGTGGTCGTATTTCTTGGAGATGGTGTCCTTGGCGCCGAACCAGAGGTCCTGCTTTTTATCCAGTGCGTAGTTGAAGCAGCTGCGGGCAAAGCTGCGGATGGAAGTGTCCTTGTTGTAGGAGCCTTGGAGCACGCCGCCGCACTCGAAGTCGTAGACCGTGGCGGTCTGCTGGGAGCCGTCTGCGCCGGTGAAGCGCAGCTCCGCCTTGCCGGGGCCGGGGATGCGGAACTCGGTGGCCTTGTACACGTCGCCGTAGGCGTGGCGGGCAATGGTGATGGGCTTTTTCCAGAACTTGACGGCGGGCTTGATGCTGTCGATCATGATGGGGGCGCGGAACACGGTGCCATCCAGCGCAGCGCGGATGGTGCCGTTGGGGCTCTTCCACATCTCGTGGAGCTTGTACTCGTCCATCCGCTGCGCGTTGGGGGTGATGGTGGCGCACTTGACGGCCACGCCGTACTTCTTGTTGGCCTCGGCGGCGTCGATGGTCACTTGGTCGCGGGTGGCGTCGCGGTTGGGAAGACCGAGGTCGTAGTACTCGGTCTTCAGATCAACGTAAGGCAGGAGAAGCTCGTCCTTGATGAGCTTCCAGAGCACACGGGTCATCTCGTCGCCGTCCATCTCCACAAGGGGGGTGGTCATTTTGATCTTTTCCATGATGGGTTCCCTTTCCTCTCTTACAAAAATCAAAAAATCTAGCAGAGACTCCGGCGGCACTGCCAGATGCGCACCGGAGGTTCGGCTTTATTTGCGGTAGGAAGCAGCCAGCTTTTCCAGAGCCGGGAGGCTGCGCTCGATCTTTTCGGTGTCGATGCAGTAGGCCAGACGTACATAGCCCTTGACGCCGAAGGTGTCGCTGGGGACGAGGAGCAGGTCATACTGCCGTGCCCGCATACAGAAGGCGTTGGCGTCCTCTTCCAGCGCTTTCGGGAAGATGTAGAAGGTGCCGCCGGGGCGCTCGACCTCAAAGCCGAGGGCCTTGAGCTTGTCGTACAGCAGGTTCATGTTCGTCTCGTAGACGGACAGGTCGCTGGTGACATTCAGACAGCGGCTCACGGCCCGCTGGATGATGCTGGGCGGGCAGTTGTGGCCGGTGAAGCGGGAGATCTGGGCCATCATATCCACGAGAATGTCCTCGCCTTCGCAGCCGGGGCGGACCGCCACATAGCCCAGACGTTCGCCCGGCAGACTGAGGCTCTTCGAGAAGGAAAAGCAGGTCAGGGTGTGGGGGTAGAACGCGGCAGGGTAGGGGACAGCTTTCCCGTCAAAGGCGATATCACGGTAGGGCTCGTCGCTGACGAGGAAGATGGTGTGGCCGTAGGCGCGGCTCTTCTCGGCCAGCAGCTCGGCCAGCCGGGTCAGGGTCTCGGCGGAGTAAACGACGCCGGTGGGGTTGTTGGGGGTGTTGATGAGCACGCAGGTGACCTTTTCGGTCAGCATCTGCTCAAAGGCGTCGAGGTTCGGCTGGAACGCCGGGGCCTGCGGCGGCACTACCTTGAGGCGGGCCCCGGTGCCCTCGACGTAGGGGCCGTACTCCGGGAAGTAGGGCGCAAAGGTCAGCACCTCGTCGCCGGGCTGGGTCACGGCGCGGATGGCGTGGGCGATGGCACCGGCGGCACCCGTGGTGGGGAAGATGTGCTTCTGCTGGTAGGGCAGAGCAAAGGTCTTGGCCAGATGCTTTGCCACGGCGGTGCGGAAGCCGGGGTCGCCCTGACTGGGGCAGTAGCCGTGGAGGTCCACCGGTTCCTCGGTGTCCAGCAGGTTCTGCATCGCCAGCGTGAACTGCGGCGGGCAGGGCACGCTGGGGTTGCCCAGCGAGTAATCAAAGACGTTTTCATAGCCGATCTCGGCGGCGCGCTGTTTGCCGTACATGAAGGTTTCGCGGATGACGCTCTTGTGGTTCAGCATTCCGCGGTAGGTTTCGTTCAGCATAAATACTTCCCCCTGTGAACGATCTTATTTTTGCGGAGCGACGGAATAGCTCTGCTCCAGTTTGATGATGCAGCTGTATTTGGGATCCTGTTCGGTGACGAAGCGGCACATCTCGGCCATGGCAGCGTCGGTGTCGCCGGTGTAGCCCGCCGGGAAAGTGAGGTCAAACAGGACGTTGGTGTGGCTGCCGCCGGGGACGATGCGCAGATCGTGGATGGAAAGCTGGGGGTCCAACTGGCGGAGGTGCTCCGTCAGCCGGGTGCGCAGCACCCCCACGGCGGCGTCCGAGGTCACGATGGGGTCATAGTGGATGGTGACCTGCAAATTGTCTTTTTTCAGAAAATCCCGCTCGATGTTGTCGATGACGTCGTGGGCGGCCAGCGGGTCGGCCTCGGCGGGGAACTCGACGTGGAGCGAAGCGAACTGGTGGCCGGGGCCGTAGTCGTGGACCATCAGGTCATGCACGCCCAGTACGCCGGGGTAGGACATGACGGTCTGCTCGATGTGCGCCACCAGCTCCGGCGAGGGCGTTTCGCCCAGCAGGGGGCTGAGGGTATCCATGACGAGGCCCCAGCCCGACCAGAGGATGAACGCAGCCACTGCCACACCCATGATGCCGTCGATGACGTTCCAGCCCGTAACGCGGCAGAGAATGGTGGAGAGCAGGACAGCACCGGTGGTCAGCACGTCGTTGCGGCTGTCGGCGGCGGTGGCCAGCAGCGTTTCGGAAGCGATGCGCTGGCCCACCGTGCGGTTGAGGCGGCTCATCCAGAGCTTGACGGCGATGGAAACGGCCAGCACCCCAAGGCTGAGCCAGCTGAAAACGACCGGCGTGGGATGCAGGACTTTGCCGATGGACTCTTTGCCCAGCGAAAGGCCGATGGCAAGGATGGTCACGCTGACCACCAGCCCGGCGAGGTACTCGTAGCGGGCGTGGCCGTAGGGGTGCTCCGCATCCGGGGCCTTGGAGGCCAGCCGGAAGCCGATGAGGCTGACGACGTTGGACGAAGCGTCCGAGAGGTTGTTCAGCGCATCGGCCATGATGGCGATGGAGCCAAACAGGGTGCCCACCGTCAGCTTGCCGACGCAGAGCAGGATATTGCAAGCCATCCCCACAAGGCTGGCCAAGTTGCCGTAAGCGGTGCGGACCGCCGGGTCCTTGGTGTCGGAGGGGTGCTTGATGAACAGGCGGATCAAAAGCTGGGTCATACCGGTTTCTCCTGATACAGATGAATTTTGTCGGTGGAATGACTTGGAACTAGTATAACATTTTACTTTAGCATTGTGAAGCGTTTTGCGATGAAAGCACGGCTTGTTACAGCGCTGTTATATGAAATTTCGTCTTGTTCCGCAGACGCAAAATAGCCCCCAAGGCGGCATCTGGGCCGGTTGGGGGCTGCGGTTTTATGGGGTTTTACAAGGGCCGCCGGAACGCTCAGACATTCTTGGCGGAGGGCTTGCTGAGGTTTACGCTGCGGATGATCTTGCGCACGGGCAGGATGCTCTTGGCGTTCATGGACAGCTCGTCCACGCCCATCCGCAGGAAGGTCTCGGTCAGGGCGGTGTCCGCGCCCAGCTCGCCGCAGATGCCGACCCAGATGCCGTGGCGGTGGCCCGCCTCGATGGTCATCTGGATGGCTTTGAGCACAGCCGGATGGTGCGGATCAAAGAAGGGCTCCAACTTGGCGTTCTGGCGGTCCAGCGCGCAGGTGTACTGGGTCAGGTCATTGGTGCCGATGGAGAAGAAGTCGCACTCGGCGGCCAGATCATCGGCGATGAGGACGGCGGCGGGGGTCTCGATCATGGTGCCGACCTCGATGTTGTCGCTGAACTTCTTGCCCTCGGCGGTCAGCTCCTGCTTACACTCTTCGAGGATGGCCTTGGCGTCCTGCAGCTCGCGCAGACTGGTGATCATGGGGAACATGATGCTCATGTTGCCGTAGGCCGAGGCCCGGAGCAGGGCCCGGAGCTGGGTCTTGAAGAAGTCCCGGCGGGTCAGGCAGATGCGGATGGCGCGGTAACCGAGGGCGGGGTTGTCCTCGTGATCCAGCTTCATATAGTCCACGGTCTTGTCGGCGCCGATGTCGCAGGTGCGGACGACGACCTTCTTCGGGGCAAGGCTCTCAAGGACCTGCTTGTACGCCTCGAACTGGTAGTCCTCGGTGGGGAAGTCCTTGCAGTTGAGGTAGACGAATTCGGTGCGGAACAGGCCGACGCCGCCCGCGTCATTCTGCTGGACCGCACCCACGTCGCCCATGCCGCCGATGTTGGCGAAGACGTTGATGGTCTTGCCGTCCAGCGTGGTGTTGGGCTTGCCCTTCAGCTCGCTGAGCAGGGCCTGTTTCTTCTGATCTTCCTGCTGGCGCTTGGTCAGGCTCTCCAAAAGGTCGGGGGTAGGGTCTACGTACACACAGGCGTTGTAGCCGTCCACCACGGCCATCTTGCCGTCCCAGTCGTCTTGGATCTCCTTGCACTGGATCAGGGCGGGGATGTTCATGCTGCGGGCCAGAATGGCGGTGTGGCTGTTGGAGCTGCCCTCGCGGGTGATGAAGCCCAGCAGCAGACTCTTATCCATCCGGACCGTCTCGGAGGGGGCGAGGTCTTCGGCCACAAGGATGCTGGGTTCGGTGCCCTGCAAAGAGGCGTTGTCCACCCCCTGCAAAATGTCCAGCATGGCCTGTGCAATGTCGATGACGTCTGCGCTGCGGGCCTGAAGATAGGGGTCATCCATGGCCGCGAAGACGGCGGCCTGATTGTCGCCCGCAGTCTTGACGGCGTACTCCGCGCACTTGTGCTGGCCGTTGATGATCTCCTTGATGGTGTCCACGAAGTCGTCGTCGTCCAGCATCATGGCGTGGATGTTGAACACCTCGGCGATGTCCTCGCCCGCCTCGTCCAGTGCCTTTTCGTACAGGGCGGTCTGCTGGTCGATGGCCTTGGCGCGGGCCGCTTCAAAGCGGGCCTCCTCGGCAGCGGGGTCGGCCGCGTCTGCCGTGGAGATCACCGTATCTTTTTTCTTGTAAAGTTTCAGTTTGCCGATCGCGATCCCATTCAGGATGCTTTTGCCGGTGCCTACCTGCATCGTTCATTTCTCCTTCTCATCAAAATGTTCCATTGTGCGAAAAAGCCCCCGCAGGGAGTTCCCGCAAGGGCTTTGGTTCGCTGGTGCTCAGACGTTCTCGCTCAGGAACTTCTGGATCGCTTCTGCTGCGGCGTCCTCGTCCGCACCCTCGACCTTGATGGTGACGGTCTCGCCCTGCTTGACGCCCATGCCCATCAGGGCCATCAGCTTGCGCAGGTCGCAGGTCTTGCCGTTCTTCTCAAGGGTCGCGGTGCTGGAAAAGCCCTTGACGACCTTGACCAGAAGCCCGGCGGGGCGTGCGTGGATGCCACAGGCATCTTTGACGGTGTACTGGAATTCCTTCATGCTCATTTCTCCTTACCGGTATCCCTTATCATCATCTTAAAAATCCGGGGCCGTTGGCCGCGCCGGACGCAGCCGATCTTGCTGCGGGATATCCTACCTCTATTATAAACCCGGATCGTTCATTTTTCACCATTTCATTTCGCTGATTTTTATACAGTTTTTTTGGTATAGTTCAACAGAATTTTTTGTGGAAAATTTTCAACAGAGTTTATTCGACGGGATACCCCTCTGCGTCGAGGGGAAGATCGGTGTAGCTGTAATCTTCACCGGAGGTCTGCTGGGCCTGATCGGCGGCGGAAAGCTCTTCGTCGTGGCGCTCGCCCCAGTCGCCGCTGTAGTCCTCGCCGGAGGTCTGCTGCGCTTGGTCGGAAGCGCCCAGCTCCTCGTCATGCCGCTCGCCCCAATCGCCGCTGTAATCCTCGCCGGAGACTTCCTCGGCGGGGGTCTCCTCGCTGAGCGCTGCGCTCTGGGCGTCTTTGATGCCGGTGACGGTGCCGGAGGGCTTCTCCAACAAATACGCCCCGATGGCCTTTTTCCGGTAGACCAGCAGCACGCCATACTGGCTCAGATCGCCCTTGCTGGCGGCGGGGATAAGAGCCGTCCACTTTTCGACGGTTTTTCCTTTGTAGCGGGCAAGGTCGAGCCCGCTCTGCTGCACCACGCCGTTGAAGGCCGAGAAGCTGTCGTCCCACTTGCGGGGGATCTTGACCTTATCCGCTGTGATGGACGCGCCGTCCACATCCAGCCCGTAGCCCGTGAACCACGTCTGGATATCCTGTGCACTCTCGATCTTGTTCACGCTGGCCGAAACGCTGACTGTGCGGGTGCTGATGTACCGCCCCAGCAGGGCGCTGAATGCCACCAGCGCACAGCACATGGCCCCGATGCCGAATTTCTTCAAACTTGCTTTGTTCAGTGTGACCACAAACATGCCCATGCCTCCCACCCTTGTTTGGTTCTGGAAGCATTGTATGCGGGGCTGGCCCGCGATATGCGGAAAGCTTCTATACAAGGCCGCGCTTCTGTGCTAGAATGGGGCCAAATACAACAAACTGCAAAAGGCGGTGATCCCAAATGCCCCAAGCGCCGAAATCATCGAGACCCCAGCACCCGCTGCCGGAATACCCCCGCCCCGCGCTGCGGCGGGACAGCTTCGAGAGCCTGAACGGTGTGTGGCAGTACGCCATCACAAAATCGGCCAAGCTCCCGCCCCAGTGGGACGGCGACATCTTGGTGCCCTACTCCCCGGAGGCGAAAGCCTCCGGCGTGGGGCGGACGCTCCGGCCCGGCGAGTGGCTCCACTACCACCGCAGCTTTGCCCCGCCCGCGGGGGAGGGCGGCCGGGTGCTGCTCCACTTCGGGGCCGTGGATCACGCCTGCGCGGTGCAGGTCAACGGGCATCTGGTGGGCGGCCACCGGGGCGGCTACTGGCCCTTTACGTTCGACATCACCGATGCGCTGAACGCCGACCACAACCGCCTGTGGGTGGCTGTGCAGGACCCCACCGGCACCGGGCACCAAGCGCGGGGCAAGCAGACGCTCAAGCCCGGCGGGATGTTCTACCCGGCCCAGAGCGGCATCTGGCAGACCGTCTGGCTGGAGCGGGTGCCGGACAACTACATCGAGACCCTGACCGTTACCCCGGACTACGATGCCCGCACCGTGACGGTCAAGGCCCACACGGCCCAGCCCGGCGGCGCGGCGAACCTCTGGGCCGTGGTGCGGGCGGGCGGCGTGACCATCGCCGAGGACTGGGGCAGCGACGAGGCCGGCCAAGACGGCGAGGTGAGCCTGACCATCCCGGAGGAGCACTTCTTCCCGTGGAGCCCGGCCAGCCCCTTCCTCTACGACCTGACCGTGGGCACGACGCAGGGCGGCGAAGAGAGCTTCGACACGGTGCACAGCTATTTCGCGCTGCGGAAATGGAGCTGTGAGCCGGACAAGAAGGGAATCCTGCGCTTCTGTCTGAACGGGGAGCCTATTCTGCTGAACGGCTTGCTGGACCAAGGCTACTGGCCGGAAGGCCTCTACACTCCGCCCTCCGACGCGGCGGTGGTCCACGAATTGCAGACCGTGAAGGAGCTGGGCTTCAACCTCCTGCGCAAGCACGCGAAGATCGAACCTCAGCGCTGGTACTACCATTGCGATAAGCTGGGCCTCATCGTCTGGCAGGACATGGTGAACGGCGGCGAGCCCTACAAGCTCTGGTTCGTGACCTACCTGACCAACGTGTTCCAGCCCCTGCTGCGGCACCTGCCCGACGGCGCGGCCCTGCGGGGCCTTCTGAGCCGCCGGAGCGAGGCCAGCCGGGAAACATACCGCCGGGAGCTGGAAGCTACCGTGGAGGCTCTGCGGGGGCATCCCTGCATCGGCTGCTGGGTGCCCTTCAACGAGGGGTGGGGCCAGTTCGACGCGGCCAAGGCTGTGGAGGCCCTGCGCGCCCTCGACCCCAGCCGCCTTGTGGACGAGGCGAGCGGCTGGTACGACCAAGGCGGCGGGGATGTGGACTCCCGCCACAACTACTTCTACCCCCTCCGGGTCCGGCCCGGTAAGCGGGTGGCGGCCCTGAGCGAATACGGCGGCATCGCGTGGCCCATGCCCGGCCATGAGCCGCCCCGCAAAACCTACGGCTACGGCACGGCCAAGAGTCGCGCCGAGCTGACGGAACGCTACCAGAAATTGCAGCGGGACATCGTGCTCCCTCAGCTCAAAAACGGTCTGTCCGCGCTGGTGTACACCCAAGTGAGCGATGTGGAGGACGAGGTGAACGGCCTGTTCACCTACGACCGCGCGGCCCTCAAGCCCGACCCCGCCGCCGTCCGCGCCGCAAATGAGGCGCTGGAAGCGGAGTTTGAGAGACTGACCCGATGATAGTATAGAACGCCCAAGGCCCCCGGAAGGTTATTGCTTCCGGGGGCCTTGGGCATTGTTATTTGATAGAATCAAAATCGGGATGATTGGATTCTGAAAGGATACCATGTGGGGGGGCGATAGAAGAGGATCTTAGCGATTGGACGAGCTTGCCGGTTCGACCTTGGAAGCGGGGAGTTTTTTCATCGCAGGAGCATCAAGGTGATGCTCCATGGAAGCGCCGTAGTCGGCGAGGGCGTCGGCCAGCTCGTCGCTCTTCAGGTCACTCAGCACCTGCGAGCGGACGGCGTCCAGCGAAGAGCCGTCCAGCGGGTCGAGGCGGACCGCCATGATGAGGGAGAGGGACGAATACTGCACGGCCACGGCGTCGCCGCAGTGCAGGGCACGGATGGCGTCGGCAGAGCCCTCGGCGGTGAAGGTCGAGTCGAGGGTGCTGTTGCCCAGCAGTTCGGTCTGCAGGGAGGTGGTGCTGTCAGCGGGGACGGTGGAATCCAGCACGGCGTAGATGCCGCTCAGCGCGTTGGACGCGGCGGCGTTGAAGGCGGCGAACTGGGCGGCGGCATGGTCCGGGGCAGTGGCATTGTAGCTGTCCACGGCGGCCTGTGCCAGCGAGAGCATCTCGGCTTTCTGGTCATCGTCGGCGAAGGCGTAGGTGCTGGTGTTGTAGAGGGGGACGGTGTAGTAAGCCAGCTCGTACATGCTGGTTTCGAGGTGGCTGGTCAGGTCGGCGTCGGAGACGGGGGTCTCGCCGTTCTGGCCGTACACGAGTTCCAGCAGGTCATTGCTCTTGAGCAGGATGCGCTCGAAGCGCTTGAGGGTCTCCAGACCGATGCCGTTGGCCTTGTAGGTGTCGGCGTACTGGTCCATCAGCTGCGAAGCGTAGCTGTCGGCCTGAGACTCCTCGGCCTCGGTGAGCTGGCCGCCCAGTTCGTCGAAGCGGGACTCCACGGCGGCGTACAGTTCCAGATTCTTCTGGGTCTGGTCGGCGACGTAGTCGCTGACGGTGGCGGTCTCGCCGCTGTCGGGATCGGTGGTGATGGTCTCCTTCAAAAAGCTCTTGACGTTGGCGGCGTCCTGATCGGAGGAGGCGAGGTTCGCGGCGGACTGGTAGGCGTTGTACTGGGCCAGCAGATACAGGCCGGAGGTAATCTCCATATCGCCGATGGTGCCCACCGTGTCCGGGGTGGAGATGACGCAGCCTGCAAGGCTGAGGATAAGGGCCAGTGCACAGAGAAGTGCGGGAAGTTTTTTCTTCATAAATATACTCCTGTTTTTTGTAACTCCCTCAGTCTCGCGTTCGCTCGACAGCCCCCTCTGGGAGGGGGCCAAAAACCTCCCTCCGGGAGGGAGGTGGCATTGCGAAGCAACGACGGAAGGAGTTATTTAACTTTTAAGATCTCTCCCATTGCCTTCAGGATGCTTTGCAGCAGTTCCAGCGGCTTTTCATCCTTCTGAAGAGTGACGGAGAGGTAAGGCTTGCTGCCCGCCCCGGCGGTGACGCGGCCATTGAAGGCCACGAGCAGCCCCCGGATCATGGGCACGTCCAGCGTCTCCACCTGAAGCACGAGGGTGTCCTTTTTCTGGGTGACCTCGTACACGCCCACAGCGGTGGCCTGAACGCGGACAAGGGAGACGTTGACAAGGTCGCTGACCGAGGGGGGCGGGTCGCCGTAGCGGTCGATCAGCTCGTCCAGCACGTCGGCGGCATCTTCGGGGGTCTGGATGGCGGCGATCCGCTTGTAGGCCTCGATCCGGCCGGGGCCGTCGGCAATATATTTTTCGGGGATGTAGGCGTCCACCCGCAGATCCACAAGGCATTCGCTCTTGTCCCGCTGGATGGGCTCGCCTTTGGCCCGCGCGATGGCCTGCCCCAGCATCTTGACATAGAGGTCATAGCCCACGGCCTCCATGTGGCCGTGCTGGCTGTGGCCCAGCAGACTGCCCGCGCCGCGAATTTGAAGGTCGCGCATGGCGATGCGGAAACCGGAGCCGAAGGCCGTGAACTCCCGGATGGCGGAAAGCCGCTTCTGGGCAATGTCGGAAAGGGTCTTGTCCCGCCGGAAGGTGAAGTAGGCGTAGGCTTTCCGGCCCGAACGGCCTACCCGGCCCCGGATCTGGTAGAGCTGAGCCAGACCCATCCGGTCGGCGTCCTCGATGATAAGGGTGTTGCAGTTGCGCACGTCAATGCCCGTTTCGATGAGGGTGGTGCAGACGAGGATGTCGATCTCACCGTTCAGCAGGTGCTGCCAGACGGGGTTCAGCTCCTCCTCGGTCATTTTGCCGTGGGCGATGCCGATGCGGGCACCGGGTACCATCTGGCTGACGTGGGCGGCGCAGGACTCAATGTTGTCCACCCGGTTGTGCAGGTAGTAGACCTGACCGCCCCGGGCCAGCTCCTTCTTCATGGCTTCGGCGAGGATGATGTCGTTGTACTCCAAAACGAACGTCTCCACGGGCTGCCGCTCGATGGGCGGCTGCTCGATGGTGGACAGGTCCCGGATGCCGCTCATGGCCATGTTCAGGGTGCGGGGGATGGGGGTGGCCGAGAGGGTCAGCATATCCACGCCGATGAAGTTTTCCTTCAGCTTTTCCTTGTGCTTGACGCCGAAGCGCTGCTCTTCGTCGATGATGACAAGGCCGAGGTCGTGGAAGCGGACGTCCTTCGACAGCAGCCGGTGGGTGCCCACCACGATGTCCACGCTGCCCGCCTGCAAGCCCCGCAGGGTCTCTTTCTGCTGCTTGGCGGTGCGGAAGCGGGAGAGCATCCCGACCTTGACGGGGAAAGCTTCCATCCGGGAAAGGATGGTGTTGTAGTGCTGCCACGCCAGCAGAGTGGTGGGCGCAAGGATGGCGCACTGCTTGCCGCCCATGACGCACTTGAACGCGGCCCGCAGGGCCACTTCGGTCTTACCCACGCCCACGTCGCCGCAGAGCAGACGGTCCATGGGATAGCCGCGCTCCATATCCTTTTTGATCTCGGAGGTGGCGTTGAGCTGGTCGTCGGTCTCGTCGTACTCGAACCGGGCCTCGAAGTCGCTCTGCCAGTCGCCGTCGGGCGGGAAGGCGTAGCCGGTGGCCTGTCGGCGGCGGGCGTACAGCTCAATGAGTTCCTGCGCCATCTCCTCGGTGGCCTTTTTGACCTTGGCGCGGGTGCGCTGCCACTCGGTTCCGCCCAGCTTTGCCAGCTTCACCTTTTCCTCGTCGCCGGGGGCGGTGTAGCGGCTGAGCAGGTCCAACTGGGTGACGGGAACATACAGCACGTCCGAGCCGGAATACTGGATCTTCAGGTAATCCTTGATGGCACCCTGCACCTCAAGACGCTGGATGCCCGCATACATGCCGATGCCGTGGCTCTGGTGCACCACATAGTCGCCGGGCTTGATGTCCGACAGGCTGGACAGGGCGTTCTTATTCTTTTTCCGCTTCTTCGCTTCGGCGGAGGCTTCGTCCAGCCCGTGCCGCCGGGAGGAGATGACCGCCATGCGGGCGAAGGGAAAGGTGCACCCGGCGGTCAGGTGGCCGGGCAGCACCTGCACCAGCCCCTTGGCGGGGCGGACGTCCCGGCTCATGCTGACGGCGTAGCCCTTGTCCGCAAGGTCGCGGGTCAGGGCCGCTGCGCCCTTGGGCGTGCCGGCGAAGAGGGTGACCGCATACCCCTGCGCGATGAGGGGGTCGAGGTCCTCCCGGAGGGACGCCATGTCACCGCCCCAGTTGGGGGCGGCAAAGGCCTCGGCGTTGATGAGGGCTTTCAACTGGAACTCGTTCATGCCGCGCAGGAAGTTTTCGCACAGAAGGGTGCTCTGCTTCTGGGCGGCGATAACGAGGTCGTCCATGGTCTGATACAGCACGTCCAGACCGGGGCAGAGGACGCCCTCTTCCAGCAGACCGGTCAGCTCTTCGCTGCGGCGGAACTCGGTGGCCTTCTGAGCGTCCCGGATGCCGCCCACTTCGTCCAGCACGAAGATGGGGCTGTCGAGGTGGTCCAGCAGGGTGGCCGGGGCGGGGTAGCGGAGACCATAGTATTTGTCCATGGCTTCGGGCATCAGGCCGGAGTCCAGCTGGGACAGGTCGGCTTCCATGGCCTTTTCCAGTGCGGCGCGGTGCTTGCCGCGGGCTTTCTTCTGCGCCGCGCGCAGGGCCTCGGCGGTGTCGGCCGTGCTGCCGAACAGCACCTCGCGGGCGGGGGAAAGGTAAATTTTTTCCAGTGTGCCGTCCCGCCGCTGGGTCAGCAGGTCGAAGGAGGCCAGCGAATCGATCTCGTCGTCCCAGTATTCGATACGGGCGGGCTGGCGCATATCGGGGGCGTAAATGTCCACGATGTCGCCGCGGACGCTGAACTGGCCGGGGCCGTCCACCTGACTGCGGCGGACGTATCCGGCGGAGAAGAGCCGCTCCACCAGCGCCTCCCGGTTGTAGACCATGCCGGGCTTGAGGGTGAGGGTGTTCTTCAAAAACTCGTCGCGGGGGACGGTGTACTGCAAAAGCGCCTCCGCCGGGACGCAGACGGCATTCAGCCGCCCGCCCGCCAGTGCGCCCAGCACCGACAGCCGCCGGTACTCGTACTCGCGGCCTGCGCCCTCCACCGGGCGGAGCATGAAGTCGCGGGGCGGGAAGACCGCTGCCGTCAGCCCCAGCGCCTTGAGGTCATCCGCAAAGTGGGTGGCCTCAGCCTCGCCGGGCGTCACGATGCAGAGCACCCGCCCAAGGTCTTTTTGCAGCGCCGCATACAGCAGCGCCCGGCCCGCCGGAGGCAGCCCGAACAGCGCTGCCGGGCCCGGCGCGGCAAGGCTCGCAGAAATTTTCTGGTACTCTGCCGTGTTTTTCAGCAGGGATTCGTACATCGTGGACCTCCTTTCGCAGTGGGCTGAGGATGATTGCGCTGTAACGCAGCACAATCATCCATTATACTTGCTCTGTGCCAGCCCCAGCTTGCCATCCATGATGAGCTTCGCTGCGGCCTCCAAATCGGGATACCGGTCGGCCATGGCCTTGGCATCGTCGGGCGGGAACTTGCCCAGCACCCAGTCGGCCAGATCGTAGTCCGGGCGGGGCTTGGCCCCGACGCCGATGCGGATGCGGGGGAAGTTCTCGCCGCCGAGGCGGGCGATGATGCTCTTCAGGCCGTTGTGGCCGCCCGCCGAACCGGAGGGCCGGATGCGGAGCTTGCCGGGGTTCTGGGTGATATCGTCGCACAGGACGATGACGTGGTCAGCGGGGATTTTGAAGAAGCCCGCCAGCGGGGCGATGGAGTCGCCCGAAAGATTCATGTAGGTCAGGGGCTTGAGCAGCACGACCTTGTGGCCGTCCACATCCCCTTGGCCCCACAGGCCCTGAAATTTGGTTTTGCTGACCGCGATGCCCCACTTGGCGGCGAGGGAGTCCAGCGCGGCGAACCCGGCGTTGTGGCGGGTGCCGTCGTATTTGGGCTCCGGGTTGCCCAGCCCGGCGATCAGCCAGATGTCAGTTGCATTCATATCGTGATTTGCCTTTTCCTGTTTTTGATGATGCTTTGAAAGCAAGTTCTTAGTATATCATACGCGCGGATAAAAAGATATACATTTTGAATCGAAATATCGTCAAACGCGAAAAAACCGCCACACAGCCCAGCGGTGCGGCGGTGAAAATGGGAACGGACGCTTACTTGCCCTGCGCATCCTCCAGCTTCTTCTTTTTGGCGATGTAGGCTTCCATCTTGGGGGCGGCCCAGCCTTCGAGGTTGGTCTGGCGGTCGCGGGCGATGCCCAGCGCCTGTGCGGGCACATCCTTGGTGATGGTGCTGCCTGCAGCGGTATAGGCACCGTCGCCTACCTTGACCGGGGCCACCAAGTTGGTGTTGCAGCCGATGAAGCAATAGTCGCCGATCTGCGTGCGGAACTTATCCTTGCCGTCGTAGTTGCAGGTGACGGTGCCGCAGCCGAAGT
>OHXK01000700.1_pt1 | contig 14387 bp, 14 predicted proteins | sample 1579921 | NCBI WGS metagenome assembly OHXK01 (sample SAMEA3882551, study PRJEB24775) | human gut metagenome | biome: human-associated habitat; feature: intestine environment; material: feces | place: Netherlands | collected 2009/2010 | reverse complement strand
ACAGAAGAACTCTAACTCCATCTGCTCGAACTCTCTTGTACGGAATGTAAAGTTTCCTGGTGTAATCTCGTTACGGAAGGACTTTCCGATCTGGCCAATACCAAATGGAAGCTTCTTACGTGATGTTCTCTGTACATTTTTGAAGTTTACGAAGATACCTTGTGCAGTCTCCGGACGAAGATATACGGTATTCTTTGCATCCTCAGTAACACCCTGGAATGTCTTAAACATCAAATTAAACTGACGAATATCAGTGAAATCATGCTTTCCGCATGTCGGACAGCAAATATTCTTCTCATCGATGAAATCCTTCATCTCCTGTGTTGTCCAGCCGTCGATTGGCTTTTCCGGCTCCTGTCCCTGCTCGGCATAGTAATCCTCAATCAGCTTATCAGCACGGAAACGCTCATGGCAGCACTTACAGTCCATTAACGGATCAGAGAAACCGCCCAGATGACCTGAAGCTACCCATGTCTGTGGGTTCATCAGGATTGCACAGTCTACACCTACATTATAAGGATTGCCAGTAACAAACTTCTGCCACCATGCCTTTTTTACATTATTCTTAAGTTCAACACCGAGATTACCATAATCCCATGTATTTGCCAGACCGCCGTAAATCTCAGATCCTGGATATACAAAGCCTCTGGACTTTGCAAGAGCTACAATTTTCTCTAATGTCTTTTCCATAATCGTTCTTCCTCCAAAAATGTTTTATAAAGTTACTGTTCGCAAAACGAAAGATTGCGCTTTGCTCACTGTGACTACTTGAAAATGATATACCCACCGTCATTGCCAGTGATCTGGGCACAGTTTGATGCCAGAACTGTAACATTTGGAGAAACATATGCAATATCATGCTCACCAAATACAGTTACAGGGTAATCTGCGTACACAAGACAATAATCTGTCTTTTTCATCAAATCTTCATTGCTGATATGCTTTTGACCATCGCTTGTGACAAAATCGCCGCTAAGTGCCATGGTACTGCTGCCAAGCTGTGATGTGTAAAGCTTGCTTCCACCGGCATTTTGAATCTCAGCAGAATTAAAGCCTGTATAGGTATCACCATTTGCATACGTAAATACGACGCTTGCTTTTTTGTCCTTCACTACTGCCTTTTCGTAGCACACTGGAAGAAGAATACTTTCTTTTTCTTCCTTTGTCATCTGATCATAGCTATAATAGGAGCAGTCATACACATTTTTGTTGAAAGACAGCGCCTCCTGCTGTGCCACACCTGCAAGCTCGTCGATACTGTAGTAATCCTTATCAAAGTCAGAAATCATGGCAGCACGGATTGTAGCATTGTCTTCCACGTAAATGCTGTTTTCGGCTTCTGTGAAGTCATATGACTTCGTAAACAATCCACAGCCTTCTAAACTGACCGCCGCCACAAGCCCTGCCATAAGACTGGCTATTTTTATCCGTATCATCCTGTTTCTCATACTTTTCTTTCCTCTCATTACTGCCTCTTTTCGGCAGAGACTTATCTTTTATACATTCTATGGTATCTTGGCGAATATTTCAAGTATAAAATCTTCCTATTTCTTTAACATTTCTTTACAAATGTGTCAGCAATCTGCTCTAATCACATAAAAAGCAAGCAAAATGGCTTACAAAGTGCCCATAAAGTGCACCATCTCCTCAAGAACCTGCAATGATTTAAACTCTCTTGAAAAGTATCGTCTGCGCCATTTCACTGTCAGATCATAAAGTGTACGCTTAACTGGCTCTTCAAGACAGAATGTGTAAAGTCTGCCGATTGGAGCCGTCAGAATATACTGAAGCGTATACATAGCTGATTCATCCAGATAAAGACGCGCCGATGTATGTGCCTCATTTTTTCTTTTTGCACATTCTTCACAGACACAATTTCCCCGCTCGACAGACAGCCAGCCTTTTGTGAGTTTGCTTTTACATACACTGCACTCAAATACCTGCGGATAAACACCCATCACTAAAAACAGACGAAGCTCATAAACAAGACGCACAAGCTCATCTGGAATAGCCTGATTCTCCAATGCCTTTAATGAGAAATAAAGAAGATTCAGCAATTCTCTTCCATCATCATTTTCCTCTGAGGCAAAACCTGCTGCCTCAAGGAAATAGCAGCCATATGCCATCTTAGTCACGTCAGAGCTGACTGCCTCAAAATACTCCTTTATTGAAGCAGTCTGTACTGTGTACGAATCTCGTCCGGCATGCAGTGTAAATATACCCATGGAAAATGGACGTGCCGCAGCTAACAGCGAACTGTTTGGCCGTCTTGCCCCACGCACAAATGCGCTGATTCGCCCAAGATCTGTTGTCAAAAGCACAATTCGCCTGTCATATTCACCTATTGGCATGGCAGACAGAACCATTCCGTTCACTGTTACGGTATCCATTTGTTTTCCTTTCTATAAGCTTACTTCTCGTCCTCGTGATATCCAAAATTCTTCATATAAAGATCGCTGTCGCGCCAGTCCTTACGCACCTTGACAAACAGCTTTAAATTAACCTTCATCTCAAGCATGTCTTCGATGTCACGACGTGCATCACTTCCGATTGCTTTTAGCATCGAGCCGCCCTTGCCGATAATGATTCCCTTATGAGACTCACGCTCACATATAATGGATGCTTCGATATCCATCACAGAGCCATCCGGGCGCTCTTTCATCTGCTCGATTGTAACTGCAATGCCGTGCGGAATTTCTTCCTGAAGACGTCTAAGTGCCTTCTCTCGAATCATCTCTGCTGCAATCTGACGCATTGGCTGATCAGTGACAGTATCCTCATCATAATACATTGGGCCATACGGCAGATAACGAAATACAGTATCAAGCAGTGTATCTGTATTGACACTTCTAAGTGCAGAAACGGCTACTACCTCATTAAAGTCTGCAATTTGACGGTATGCCTTGATGCACTCTGCCACTGCTTCCTTCTTTACTGTATCAGTCTTGTTGACGATCAAAAAGACAGGACACTTGAGCTGGCGAAGCTTCTTTGCAATCTCCTGTTCGCCTCTTCCGATAAAGGTGGTCGGCTCAACAAGCCACATGACAATGTCAGCCTGTGAAAATGTTTTCTGCGCAACCTCTACCATATATGTGCCCAGACGATTCTGTGCCTTATGGATGCCCGGCGTATCCAGAAAAACGGCCTGACCGCGCTCATCTGTATAGACGGTGCGGATCTGATTTCTCGTTGTCTGAGGCTTTCTTGATGTGATCGCAATCTTTTGTCCAATCAGATGATTCATCAACGTGGACTTTCCCACGTTTGGACGTCCGACCAGTGCAATAAAGCCTGATTTTTTCTGTTTTTCCATATTTTATTTCCTTTCCAGTGTAGCAAACTACAATGATCGTACCGTTGTAAAAAGTGAGCTGTTTTCTTTTATCTTGTTTTCATTTCCAACTACGCAAAGGCAATTATTAGAAAGTACCGCTTTCGCATACGGCACAAGTGCACGAATTTCCTTGGCATCTGTATCAATCACTTCATCTCGCTCCTTTTGAAGCTGCTCTCTTGTGATTCCACTTAAATACGCAGTAAGACCACGCACACCAAGCGCTGCTGGATTTTTCGGAATGTCCATCTCACTAATTGCACCTATAACATATCGGTCCATACTTCTCTCATCCTGATCAAACTGCTCAAGATATTCTGGAAGCTTATCATATACTTCATTTGTTTCGGCAAGCTTAGGATCAAGATAAGATACCATATAACAGTCACCATCACGTCCAAAACCGGACATACAGCCATAAGCACCGCCCTTGACGCGCAGACGTATCCAAAGATAATCATAATTTAAGATGTTTTGCAGCACAAGAAGTGATCCTCTAAATGGCAGCCCGGCATCCTTATAATTGCCTGTTCTTCCTACAAATTGAATCTGTGATGCACAGCATATGCCCTCATTTTTCTTTTCAAGCGGCATATTCCAATCTGCCTTTACAAAAGGCTCATCTGGCATCTGCCTGATAAGCGTATCCATTGCCTTTTCTAAAACATCATAGCCTTCCTTATCTGCGGTAAAGCTGACAAGAAGCGCTCTTTTATTAAACAGTTGATGGCTGACAGCGCGCAGCTTCTCAATTATCATACCCTTTCGTTCTTCGAAGTGATCATACAAATCATTTAAAAATTCATAGAACGAAATACCCGTCATAATCTCATTTAAGTAGCCTGACTCACTGTGATAGGAGGATGCCCTCTTGATTGACGTATTATGTCCAGCACTCTTTAGGCGTTCATACAGCTGTGAACGCGTCTCACCGATTATCTCTAACAGACGCTTCTCATTTGCAAGATCAGACTGATACATCATCTTAGCTATAAGGTTAACTGCTGTCTCAAGCTCATGATAAAATGCCTTTATGCGGAAGGAGAAACGCACAGTTGGTCTTCCTGTCTCTGGCTGCAGCACAACAAATCCCGGATCAATGCCACCCGTATGAATATTAACCTCATCCATCAGCTCTGTATAGCTGTATTCTCCTGCTGCCACAACACCTAAAATCTGTTTTAATAAAGACAGATATGGAAGCTCTGAAAGATCTGCAAAATCAGCATCAAATACAAGCTCCAAATAGCCGATCTTTTTTGTTGACATCTCGTGAAATAATACCTTCACTCCATCCATGCTTCGCTCTTCATTGTAAAGCGGCAGCACATCACGCTTAATATCTGCGCGTGTCAGCATAGGTATAGTCTCAAGCTCTTCTTTCGTGCTTGGAGTTTCCTGATATTCCTTTAACTCCTTTGTGTGACGCACAATTTCTTCAATCTCTTCTTTTGAGAGAGAATCTTTATAAACACGAAGCTTCTCTGCTGTCTTTTCTTCATTTTCAGCATCAAGACCAACCTTTGGCACAGCCATTGCCACAACACCAAATGAATTGTCAATCAGACACTCTTTTATCAGCTGCTCAAAATAGCTTCCCTCTGCCTTTTTGTAGAGTTCATCCATCGCATCCTGCGTCTCTAAAAGCAAAAATGCAGCATTGTCATCATAAAGCCAGCTGTCAAAAAGATCTAGTCCATACATAAGACCTTTCGGCCAACGGCCAAAATCGCCTTCTTTTAAGCGAAACTGTAAGCTGTTTAAACCAGCAAGAAGTGAACGCTTCTGTAAGCCTTCCTCTGCAAGCTTTCTTAACGTTGCCTCAATTGTCTCCACAAAGACTTCTCTTTGCTCTTGTCTGGCACCTTTTGTAGTAACCTCAAATGATGGCTGCAAAATACCATCCTCGAAGCCTCCATAAATATCTACACCGATTCCAGCATCAAGAAGTGCCTGTTTAAGAGGCGCACCAGGTGCATCAAGAAGAACATACTCTAAAACCTGAAATGCAAGATACTTTTCAAGATCAAGTGCATTTGACACAACCTTTGACCATGTAAAATAAGTACCCTCATCGTCATCCTCAGAAGCTGCATAACACAGCGAAATCTCCTTCATCTTGTTGAACGGCTTTTGAAGTGTAACTGCTGAGTCAATCTCTTTTTTCTCGTAATGACTTAAGTACTCATGATCCATCCAATTGAGTGCTTTTTCCATATCAAGATCACCATACAGATAAATATAGCTGTTTGAAGGATGATAATAAGTATGATAAAACTCCAGATATGACTCATATGTCAGATCTGTGATAAATTCTGGATCTCCGCCTGACTCATATGCATATGTCGTGTCAGGATAAAGTGCAGCCTTCACCTGACGGCCAAGAATCTCGTCTGCACTTGAAAAAGCGCCCTTCATCTCATTATACACAACACCATTGTATGTCAGCTCACCATCCGGACTGTCCATCTCATAGTGCCAGCCCTCCTGCTCGAAAATCTTTCTCTCTTTTGTGATATTTGGATGAAAGACACCGTCCATATAGACAGACATCAAATTAAAGAAATCCTTATCATTTGTGCTTGCAAGAGGATACATTGTCTTATCTGAATATGTCATTGCATTTAAAAATGTATTTAAAGATCCCTTTGCCAGCTCAACAAACGGATCCTTGACCGGGTAGCGGTCAGATCCGCAAAGCACAGTGTGCTCAATAATATGAGCCACACCTGTGCTATCTGTCGGAACAGTTCTAAATGCAATGTTAAATACTTTATTATTGTCATCATTTTCCAGTATAAAGACACGTGCGCCTGTCTTTTTGTGGCGCATCAGATATCCCTCACTTTCAAGCTCCCTGACATAATGATGTTCAAGCAGCTCATACTGCGGTATTTTCGTTATATCCATTTTTATGCCCTTCCATCACTGTTTTTCATCTGGCTCTTGTCTTCGCAGAATATCCTGCGGCTCTGTCTCGCCATCAAATACAACATGAAGCATCTGCTTTGGATGAGGTGCGCTCTCTTGCGCATTTCCATCCTCATCAAAAATTCCGATTACCTTAAGAGAAACATTAGTTCCATCTGGCTTCATGCGCTCAATCATCTCGCCAACAGTAAATTTATTCTTCTGTTCAAATACACTTCGTCCATTCTCGTCAATAGACTCTACTGTTCCCAGATATGTGTAATTCTTAACATAGGTATTGCTGTTGTAAATCTGCGCATCACTAGAAGGCTTTCCATAGAAAAATCCTGTTGTGAACTCACGGTATGTGCACTTTCCAATTTCTTCCTTGTACCATTCCATGTTTGCTTCATATTTCTTCGGATCCTCAAAATAATCGTCAAGTGCTTTTCGATAAGTGCGCGCTACAGTTGCCACATAAAGAGCAGTCTTCATGCGTCCCTCTACCTTTAAACTGTCGATACCGCTTTCTGCCAAGTCCGGAATGTGTTCGATCATGCAAAGATCCTTTGAATTAAAGATGTATGTTCCTCTCTCATTCTCGTAAACAGGATAATATTCGCCCGGACGTGTCTCCTCCACGATAGAATATTTCCAGCGACACGGATGTGTGCATGCACCCTGATTGGCATCGCGTCCTACCATATAATTGCTTAAAAGACAGCGTCCTGAGTAAGAAATACACATCGCACCATGAACAAACGTCTCGATCTCAAGATCGTCTGGGATATGCGCACGAATCTGCTTTAATTCATAAAGAGAAAGCTCTCTTGCGGAAACAACACGCTTTGCGCCAAGCTGATGCCAGAAATTAAATGTTCCATAATTGCAATTGTTAGCCTGGGTACTGATATGAAGCTCCATCTCTGGAAGCTCACTCTTTGCAATCATAAAAACGCCCGGATCAGAAATGATAAGTGCATCTGGTCCAATAGTCTTTAATTCGCGAAAATAAGCGCGCACACCGTCAAGATCATCATTATGAGCTAAAATATTAGCTGTCACATAAACCTTTACGTCATGTGCATGCGCAAAGGCGATTCCCTCTGCCATATCCTCTTTGCTGAAATTTTTTGCCTTTGCCCGAAGACCAAATGCCTCACCGCCGATATACACCGCATCTGCTCCATAGGTAACGGCAGTCTTTAATACGTCAAGACTGCTTGCCGGGATCAAAAGCTCTGGCTTTTTTCTCGCTGCCATATTACATTTCCTCCGTGTTTTTCTTCATTGTCAGTGAGACGCCGTCTCCAATCGGAATAACCGATGTGGTAAGCTCTGGCGTATGTGTCAGCATCGTCAGGTATTCTCGCATTCTGCTGTGAATCGTGCGGTTGCGTCTCGTCACCGCAAATCTTGACTCCAAAACATCTCCGTCCTGAAGTACATTATCTGAAAATAAAAGTCCGTCCGGAGCTAAAAGTCTTAGTACATCCGGAAGGAAATGAATATACTGTCCCTTCGCCGCATCCATAAAAATCAGGTCATACGGCTTGTCCAACGTCTTTAATATATCAGCTGCATCTCCCTCAAGAAGCGTAATGTCGCAGCCTCGCGGTGCTCTTGCAAAATTTCTTTTTGCCTCCTCAATTCGCGGCGGATATTTCTCAATCGTTGTAATCGTTGCACCAGCTGGCATCACCTCGCTCATGCGAATCGCCGAATAGCCCACTGCTGTCCCAACTTCAAGAATAGAAAGCGGCTTTTTCAAACTAATTAAAAACAGCAGAAAACTGGCAGTCTCCGGCCGAATAATCGGCACGTCTCCTGCCAGCGCATCTTTTTGAATTTCTTCACTCAGAGCGCTCCCTGGTAATTCCAGGGAGCGAATATAATCGGTTGCCCGCTCAAAATCAAACATTCACTTACTCCACTTCCATGATGATCGGAAGAATCATCGGACTGCGCTTCATCTTCTTCCACAGGTAGTTGCTTAAGCTGTCGCGAATCTCATTTTTGATCTTTGACCAATCAGAAATCTTATGATCCAGACAATCAAATACAGCATCCTCTACGACCTGCTGTGCCTCAATCATCAGATTCTCAGACTCACGGATATAAACAAATCCTCTTGATACAATGTCTGGACCTGCAAGCAGGTTGTTGGTGTAACGCTCCAATGTCAGAACAACAATAATAATACCATCCTGAGACAAATTCTGACGATCACGAAGAACTATGTTTCCAACGTCACCAACGCCAAGTCCATCCACAAGAATACCGCCGTGCGTTACCTGTCCGGTAACAAGTGCACTTTCTTCACTTAACTCAAGCACATCGCCGGACTGAATCATAAAGATATTATCCTTCGGAATTCCAAGAGATTCTGCTATCTCAGCCTGTGCCTTTCTATGACGGAACTCACCATGAACAGGAATTGAATACTTCGGGCGAACAAGTGAGTACATCAGCTTGATCTCCTCTTGACATGCGTGACCAGATACGTGCGTATCCTGATAAATAACCTCTGCGCCTAAAACGCATAATTCATTGATTACCTTTGATACAGATTTCTCATTTCCAGGAATCGGATTTGAGGAAAATACGACAAGATCACCTGGGCAGATGCTGACCTTTCTGTGAATGGCTGCTGCCATACGAGACAGTGCTGCCATAGACTCGCCCTGGCTTCCTGTTGTGATAATAACGGTCTTCTCCGGTGGGTAATTGCGAAGCAGCTCAATATCAATTAAAGTGCCCTCTGGAATATTAATATAGCCAAGCTCGCTTGCCTTTCCAATGATGTTAACCATGCTTCGTCCTTCTACAACAACCTTGCGGTCATATTTGTAGGCAGTATTGATGATCTGCTGCACACGGTCTACATTAGATGCGAATGTTGCAACGATGATTCTCTGGTTTCTGTGCTCAGAGAAAATTGTATCGAATGTATGGCCAACTGTACGCTCAGACGCTGTAAAGCCCGGTCGCAGTGCATTAGTACTATCGCAAAGAAGTGCCAGTACGCCCTTCTTTCCAAGCTCTGCAAAGCGCTGTAAGTCTGCCATATCACCAAATACAGGTGTATAGTCGATCTTAAAGTCTCCAGTATGAATAATGGTTCCTGCCGGAGAAGTAATGGCAAGTGCTGCTGCATCAACAATACTGTGATTTGTGCGGATAAACTCTACTTTAAAATCACCTGCTGAGATTGTCTGGCCATACTTTACTACCTTTCTCTTTACACTCTTTGTAATGCCGTGCTCCTCAAGCTTTCCCTCGATAATTCCAAGAGTCAGCTTTGTTCCGTAAAGCGGAACATTGATTTCTTTAAAGAAAAACGGCAATGCACCGATATGATCCTCGTGACCATGCGTAATAAATACGCCCTTTACCTTGTGAATGTTTTGTTTTAGATACGTGATATCTGGAATGACCATATCAATACCGAGCATCTCATCCCCCGGGAATGACATACCGCAGTCTACAACGATGATGCTTTCTCCATACTCAAACACCGTCATATTCATTCCGATTTGCTCAAGACCTCCTAATGGTATGACCTTGACACTTGTTTCAACTGTACTCAAATCTTACCTCCTTTTTCCTGTTCATTTATGAAACAGCTCTTTTTTCTGTCGTAACTTCTCTGTCCAATGTTTCATCCAATTAACTGATTGGAGTCTTCATTCACTTTATTGCCATAGCGCACTCACATTTTCTGTGCATCACTCAATGGTAATATCCTCATCAGAAAGGAGTTCTTCAAATACTTTCGAAACAGCGTCAAGCTCGGTCTCATCTTCAACGAGCTCATACACGGCCTCCGGATCCTCATCACGTGATGTGTCCTTTAAAATCAGACACTCTGCATCCTCATCATCCGAATCTGCCACCAGCAGATAATTGCTTGCACCGAGTCTTGTTTCCTCAATCACATAAAACGTTACCTCTGTTCCATCATCTGCCGTCAAAATGATCTTATCTTCCATTCGCCTTCTCCAGTCTTTTATTTTTCCTAGTCTGCTGTGCTATTCATAACTTCCAGGTTTTTATTATTATTTTTTTCTTCTGTGTCCGATTCGCTATCAGCAAGTTTACTGCCCTTATTTGTGTTTTCCATAAAGTCCTGCAAAATAAGCCCTGCTGCTACCTGATCGATCACGGTTTTTCGTTTTTCCCTAGGCATACCGCACTCCTGCAGAATTTCATCAGCTGCCACTGTTGTCAGCCTCTCATCCTGCATAATCACCTCAAGTTTGGTTCTACGCTCTAGCATTGCTTTAAACGCAAGCGCAAGCTCTGCACGCTCTCCTGCTGATCCGTCCATATTGACTGGATAACCCAAAACGATCTTTTCGATCTGGTATTCTCCTACCAGCTGTTCAATGCGCGCAAGTGTACGCCGCAATTTATTCTCCTCTTTTCTTGTAATGGTTTCTAACGGCTGAGCAGTGTAACCCAACGGATCAGTAACCGCCACTCCCACTGTCTTGGAACCATAGTCGAGTCCTAATAATCTCACTTTTTCTCTCTGCCTTTTCTTTCAATGCATGTTTCTACGTAGTTTCTCATCAGTTCTTCGAGAATTTCATCTCGCTCAACCTTCATGATGAGGCTTCTGGCATTATTGTGGCTTGTGATATAGGTCGGATCACCGGACATAATATATCCGACAATCTGGTTGACCGGATTGTATCCCCTCTCTACGAGCGCCTGATATACTCTCAGAATTACTTCTGATACAGAAATTCGCTTCGTCTGGTTGATGTCAATAAATTGAGTATTTTTTAAATCTGCCATTGATTCACGCCCTTCCTACAGTCCAAAACCTGCTAAACAATAATATTGTAATACATTTCGTCTAATTCGGCAAGTATTTTTTTTGCCAGTTCAGGCGTCCCCTGAACTGTCATTCACCCCTGTCTTGCCTTCATCACATCCGCAGTCAATTCACCTTCGATTATTGCATCGATGATCGTATTGTCTGGCGCATCCGTCTCTACTGCACATTTTATGTACTCTGGCGTATGGCCGACCATGTAGGAGACACCATTAATTTCCTGACGCTCCTCCAATAAAACTTTGACGCACGCTCCTGTCCACTTTGTTCTAAACTCTTTTGTCATCTGTGACTCAAGTGACGAAAGTATACCGCTTCGCTGCGCCTTTGTCTCTTCTGGGATCTGATTTTCCATCTTGTCAGCTCTTGTTCCTTTTCTTCTGGAATAGCGGAAAATATGCATCTCATAAAAATGCACTTTCTCAAGAAACTGACGTGTCTTATCAAATTCTTCATCCGTCTCTCCCGGAAATCCTACAATCACATCTGTTGTGATTGCTGGATTTTCAAAAGCAGCTCGAAGAAGTTTACACTTTTCATAGTATTCTTCTGGCGTGTAATGTCTATTCATACGCTTTAAGGTTTCCTCACATCCGCTTTGCAGAGACAAATGAAAATGAGGACATACTTTATGCAGCTTTTTTAAGCGGCCGACAAATTCCTCTGTAATAATACGCGGTTCAAGTGAGCCAAGACGTATTCTGCTTATGCCATCAATTGGATGAATGGCTTCAATAAGCTCGATTAAATGACTTTCCCCATCAATTTCCCTTCCATAAGAGCTTAGATGAATACCAGTCAGCACAACCTCCTGGATACCGGCTTCTGCAAGTCTTTTAATCTCAGCTATAACGTTTTCCATACGACGGCTTCGCACACGTCCTCTGGCATATGGAATAATACAGTAACTGCAGAATTGATTACATCCATCCTGAACTTTTACAAATGCTCTTGTGTGCTCTAATACTGTGCTGACTTCAAGCTCCTCATACTGCTCCTTCTCTACATCTGCCAGCACATCATCAAATGTTCTTCCTTCAAAATAAGCATCTAGTGCCGTAACAATCTGACGCTTCTGGTTATTTCCAAGAACAAGATCGACAGCAGCATCTGCTCTGGCTTCTTCTTCACTTACCTGCACATAGCAGCCTGTCGCCACCACAACAGCCTCTGGATTTAATTTTTTTGCGCGGTGCAGCATCTGTCTTGATTTTCGCTCCGCCATATTTGTAACTGAGCAGGTATTAACAACATAAACATCTGCCTGCTCTGTAAATGGAACAATATCGTAGCCTGCCGTCTGCAAAAGCTCCTCCATTGCTTCCGTCTCATATGCATTAACCTTGCAGCCTAATGTGTGAAATGCTGCCCGTCTTCCCATGTTTTCATTTTCCTTTCTCTAACTTTCCCTTGACTTTTCTACTCAAAACAAGTACTATAAACTTAAAGATGAATGTTCGTTTTTTCGGTATATCTAAAATTAAAAAACAGATAATTCCGCAAGAAGCAAACATAAAAACTCACAAACATCATATTCACAGGAGGGTATTATCATGGTTACAGTAAAAATTTCTTTAAATTCTATCGATAAGGTTAAGTCTTTTGTAAATGACCTGACCAAGTTTGATTCTGATTTTGACCTGGTTTCCGGAAGATACGTTATCGACGCAAAGTCCATTATGGGTATCTTTTCTCTGGATCTTTCCAAGCCAATCGATTTAAACATTCATGAAGAAAAGAATCTTGATACTGTTATGAAGGTTCTGGAACCATACATCATCCAGTAAATTTTTTTAACTTAACTTTCAGAGATCGTTTTATCTGACCAATCGGGGCATCACATTCGTGATGCCCTATTTTTTTGCTACAGTTCACACGTCCTGTAAACTGTAATATTAAGCCTTACACCAGATAATCTCTGCGCTATTAACTGCCTCTTCTACCATCGCATCAATCTTTTCCTCAAGCTTCTTTTCGGAACTTCTGATTACCTTTACATTTGGCTTTGTAACAGGATGCTTTGCAACAAAAATTGTACAGCAGTCCTCATACGGCTGAATAGATGTTTCAAAGGTATCAATCTTTTCTGCTACATCAACAATCTCCTGCTTGTCAAAACCGATTACCGGACGATATACAGGAAGTGTGCATACCTCATTTGTTGCCATTAAGCTCTGCATAGTCTGTGATGCTACCTGACCAATGCTCTCTCCAGTAATTAAGCCATGGCAGCCATCCTTGATGGCAATGCGCTCAGCGATACGCATCATATAGCGGCGCATGATAATAGTAAGCTCATCATGCGGGCAGGCATCGTAAATATAAAGCTGAATATCAGTAAAATTGATGACATGAAGCTTGATCGGTGTTGCATATTTAGACACAAGCTTTGCCAGATCTACTACCTTTTGCTTTGCACGCTCACTAGTATACGGCGGTGCATGGAAATAAACAGCGTCAATCTTTACGCCACGTTTTGCGATCATATATCCGGCTACCGGAGAGTCAATACCACCGGATAACAGAAGCATCGCTTTTCCGTTGGTCCCGATCGGCATACCGCCAGGTCCCGGAATGATCTCGGAATAGATATAAATCTCTTCTCTTACCTCTACATGAAGCAGTACATCCGGGTGGTGTACATCTACCCGGATTTCCGGGAATGCATACAGAATAGCTTCTCCGAGGTCATAATTGATCTCCATTGATTTCTTCGGATAGGTTTTCTTTGCACGACGGGACTCTACCTTAAATGTGATATTCTTATCCGGATAAACCTCATCCATGTATGCGATCACATCTTTTTTCAGTTCTTCAAATCCTTTATCCTCTACGCGGACAACCGGACAGATCCTCTTTTCAGAGCTTCTACCACTTCATCTCCGTCATAATCTCCGTCACAGTCCACATAAACTCTTCCCTGTGCTTTATAAGTATGGAATAATCCATCCAGGTCTTTTAACGAATGCCTGATCTGTCTTACCAGTGCATCCTCGAACATATAACGGTTCTTTCCTTTGATTCCGATTTCTCCATATTTTATCAAATAAGTCTGAAACTTCATTCTTTCCTCCTAATGGCGTGTGTATTTTCTAAGCATCGGTACACAATTATATAATGTTTCCAGCGTATAGTCAATTTCTTCTTCTGTAGTAAATTCTGACATACTGAATCTGAGCGTTGCGTCCAGATATTCTTTTCCGGCTCCGATTCCCTTTAGCACTCCGCTGATCGCCGGATGGTTGGATGCACATGCCGAACCGGATGATACATAAATCCCCTTCTCTTCCAGTGTAT
>OHXK01000697.1_pt1 | contig 14421 bp, 18 predicted proteins | sample 1579921 | NCBI WGS metagenome assembly OHXK01 (sample SAMEA3882551, study PRJEB24775) | human gut metagenome | biome: human-associated habitat; feature: intestine environment; material: feces | place: Netherlands | collected 2009/2010 | reverse complement strand
AGATGAAACAGAATATCTAAAACTAGTAGACGCATTATATTCAAAAATAAAAGAACTAAGAAAAGAATTCAAAAGATTAGAATTAGGGGAAACATGGAGCAATGTAACAATGATTATTCATAATGCCAGATTTATGGTAGAATACGATTATGAAAATCTAAAAGAAAATCCATTAACAAGTTATGAAAGACATGTAATTTGGAGATGCAAATATTTAGGAATAACATTTGAACAACTAAATAAAGAAGAAAAAGAAATTCTAAAAAAATACGCTGCAGGTCCAAAAATATTAGCAAGAGTAGAAAGATATGATGCAGGAATATATATAAAAGATATAAAGAATGTGGTAGCCTATAACAAAAAGGAAGAAACAGAAATTTTGCACAAAAAAGAAGACAAATATGAAAAAAACGAACTAACACAAGTAAACAATATAACTAAAAAAATAAAAGAACAAGAGGAAAAGTATGTTGAAACAGAAAAAAACAATAAAATAAGAAATCAAATTTTATCTTCAGTAGAAATTGAAGAAAACAAAGAAAAATAGTTATTTAACTTGGAATAAAATTCCAAAATATATGGAAAATACAAACAAGATATTGAAAGGAGCAAAAAAAGATGATTTATTCAAAAGAATTAGAAGAAATGTGTAAAGTAGCAAAAGGTGTAGATCACGGACCAGCACCAATCCCAGAAGAAGGAAAATGGGTACAAGCAAAAGAAATAAAAGATATATCAGGTTTAACACACGGTATAGGATGGTGCGCACCACAACAAGGAGCATGCAAACTAACATTAAATGTAAAAGATGGAATTATCCAAGAAGCATTAATAGAAACAATAGGATGCTCAGGAATGACACATTCAGCAGCCATGGCAGGAGAAATTTTAACAGGAAAGACATTATTAGAAGCATTAAATACAGACTTAGTTTGTGATGCTATAAATACAGCTATGAGAGAATTATTCTTACAAATAGTATATGGAAGAACACAAACAGCTTTCTCAGAAGGAGGACTTCCTGTAGGAGCTGGACTTGAAGACTTAGGAAAAGGACATACATCACAAGTCGGAACAATTTATTCAAGTACATTAAAAGGTCCAAGATATTTACAATTAACAGAAGGATATATAGTAGAATTAGGATTAGACAAAGATGACCAAATAATAGGATACAAATATGTACATCTTGGAAAAATGATGGAAAACATCAAAAAAGGAATAGAACCAATGGAAGCAATAGAAAAAGCTTCTGGTACTTATGGAAGATTTGATGAAGCAGTCAAAAAAATTGATCCACGTAAACAATAAAAACCATAAAATTTATAAATAAAAAAACCATAATTTAGAGGAGGAATAAAGATGGCAGTAACATTTGAAAGTTATGAAAGAAGAATAGATCAAATAAAACCAGTAATGGAAAAATACGGAATTAAAGATTTTGAAGATGCATTAAAAATATGTACAGATAAAGGATTTAATCCATATGAAATAGTAAAAGGAGTACAACCAATATGCTTTGAAAATGCAGCTTGGGCATATACATTAGGAGCAGCAATAGCAGTAAAAAAAGGATGTACTAAAGCAGCAGATGCAGCAAAAGCAATAGGTGAAGGTTTACAATCATTCTGTATACCAGGTTCAGTTGCAGATGACAGAAAAGTTGGACTAGGACATGGAAATTTAGCATCTATGTTACTTTCAGAAGATACAAAATGTTTTGCATTTTTAGCTGGACACGAAAGCTTTGCAGCAGCAGAAGGAGCTATTGGTATAGCAAAATCTGCAAACAAAGTTAGAAAAGAACCATTAAGAGTTATTTTAAATGGTTTAGGAAAAGATGCAGCTCAAGTAATTTCTAGAATTAATGGATTTACATATGTAAAAACAGAATTTGATTTCTTTACAGGAAAAGTAAATGTAGTAGAAGAAATAGCTTATTCAGATGGAGAAAGAGCAAAAGTTAGATGTTATGGAGCAAATGACGTTAGAGAAGGTGTAGCAATTATGTGGATGGAAGATGTTGATGTATCTATTACAGGAAACTCAACAAACCCTACAAGATTCCAACATCCAGTTGCAGGAACATATAAAAAAGAAAGACTAGCAGAAGGCAAAAAATACTTCTCAGTAGCCAGTGGTGGAGGAACAGGAAGAACATTACACCCAGACAATATGGCAGCAGGACCAGCTTCATATGGTATGACAGATACAATGGGAAGAATGCATTCAGATGCACAATTTGCAGGATCATCTTCAGTACCAGCTCACGTAGAAATGATGGGATTAATAGGAATGGGTAACAACCCAATGGTTGGAGCTTCAGTAGCAGTAGCAGTAGCAGTAGAAGAAGCAATGAAATAATTAAATCGGGATTAGGGGGACAGCACTTAAAATCCAGATTCAAAAAAGCAGTATTTAGTACTGCTTTTTTGCTAGATAATTATTGTGCGCTTAAGAATTTTAGTAAGTACGCTTTTGGATATTGAAAAATAGACTTAAATGTAGTATAGTAATATAACAAAAAAGTTGAAAGGAGTATACCATATGAAAGAGTTTAGAATTAAACGGTGCAATGAGTATAATGAATATTTCCTTACAGCAGAAGGATATATTCCAAAAGAGCTAGAGGAAGATTTAGAGGAACTATTAGAAGACTTTGCTTGTGACGAAGAAATTATGATTGAAGAAGCTTTCGAAAAAATAAAAGGACTCAGAAGATTCTATAAAAAGCGTAATGGAATTGTAATGAGATTCTGGCTAGATTATGATTATAACACTTATGAGAACCATTCTGTTAGAGTGTTGACAATAGGAATACATTCTAGGAGAAGTATTCTTCAGTTCTGCAAGGAAAAACTTTTAATCTAAAGAGGGGGTGGATATTTAGGTATCCACTTCTTTTTTATTGACTGTAAAGTCCATATAATAAGAGAAAAGATTTTTTAATACATTTGTTATATAAAAGGATATATTTTCAAATAATTGGTAATAATAATTTTAATGGAGGGATAATATGAAAGATTATTTGAAAATAGAACATATTGAAGCACTAGAAGTGCTAGATTCTAGGGGAAATCCAACAGTACAAGTAGAAGTAATAACAGAAGGAGGATTTTGTGGAGTAGCAAAAGTACCATCTGGAGCTTCAACAGGAAGTTTTGAAGCAGTAGAACTTAGGGACAATGATGAAGAAAGATATTTAGGAAAAGGTGTAAAAAGAGCAGTAGAAAATGTAAACAGAGTAATTGCTAAAAAGATAATGGGAATGAATGTGTATGATCAAATAAAAGTAGATAAAAGACTAATTGATATAGATGGAACAGAAAATAAAGAAAAATTAGGAGCAAATGCTATTTTAGGTGTATCCATTGCAGTAGCAAAAGCAGCAGCAAATTCACTAGGAATGACTTTATATAATTATATAGGTGGAGTTAATGCAAAAAAATTACCTATTCCGATGATGAATATTTTAAATGGAGGTAAACATTCAGATAATAATATTAGTATTCAAGAATTTATGATAATGCCAAAATCTGGAAGAGATTTTGCAGAGAATTTAAAAATGGGAGTAGAAACATATCATAGTCTGAAAAAAGTATTAAAAAATAAAGGATATTCGGTTGCTGTAGGTGATGAGGGTGGTTTTGCACCAAATTTAGCCAGTGAAGAAGAAGCTTTAGACGTAATAATTGAAGCAATAGAAAAAGCTGGATATATTCCAGGAAAAGATATATTCATAGCATTAGATGTAGCAAGTACAGAAATGTACGAAGAAGCTAAGAAAATAGGGAAAAATGGATATTTATTTTGGAAAACAGGAATGTTTAAGACTAGTGATGAGATGATAGAATATTTAGAAGAATTAACAGAAAGATATCCAATTATTTCTATAGAAGATGGTTTAGCAGAAGAAGATTGGAATTCATGGAAAAAACTAACACAAAATTTAGGAAATAAAATTCAATTAGTTGGAGATGATTTATTTGTAACAAATACTAATAGATTAATAAAAGGGATAAAAAATAAAATAGCAAACAGTATATTAATAAAACCAAACCAAATAGGAACACTAACAGAAACATTAGATGCAATAGATATGGCAAACAAAGCAGGTTATACTGCTGTAATATCACACAGATCAGGAGAAACAGAAGATACAACTATAGCAGACATTTCTGTAGCTACAAATGTAGGACAAATAAAAACAGGAGCACCATGTAGAACAGACAGAGTTGCAAAATATAATAGATTACTAAATATAGAAAATGAGATAAAATAAGTATTAGCAAATAAAATACAAAAATAAAAATAGGAGATAGAAACAATAAGTCTTAAAATTGCTAAATTATATATTTTGTGATATTATAAATATGGAACTAATTGTTTAGCAGAAAAGAAGGGAGAACATTATTATGGATTGTTCAATGGTTATGGAAAAAAATCGGATCAAGAGAGTAGAGATTTCTGATTGTGCACACAAGTATGGTTTCAGAATAATCGCAAGGGGAACCATACCAAAGAAAAAGACAAATGATTTGTCACTTCTTCTAAAAGATTTATTAGATAAAGACCGTATTCCAATTGAAAACGAACTGGTCGAATTTAAGAAAAAATGGAGAAAAGAAGGTTTGTGGGTATTCGAACATCGATATTATAATATCGAATACTTAGCACAGTTAAATGCACAGCTTGGCATAGGTGAAGTTTATGCCATGACCATAGAAATGCATGTAATAAGAAACCCGAAGTGGTGGTTTATGAAACATTAAACTATTAGGATATTAGCCAGATACTGTAACTGAAGTACCTGGCTAATATTTTTTATATAGTAGGATATTTCTCCTGGCATGAGGAATATCTGTACTAGAGAATTATGGTGTACCTAAGATTTTCTTAAAATTTACATTTGTTAGAAAATCTTAGAGTTATTATTGCGATAAAAGAAAAAGAATGATATAAATAATTAAGTAAGGAGGTAAAAAATGATAGAAAAATATAGTGATAATAATTGTACACAGAATAAAAATGATACTTTAAAATTAAAACTAATATTAGCATCAGGTTCGAAACAAAGACAAGATATTTTTAAAAATATAGGATTAAAATATGAAGTTATTAAAAGTGTAGTTGAAGAAAAAAGTGATAGCACAGAACCAGGTGAATACGTAAAAGACTTATCTAAAGATAAGGCAAACTCCGTTGCATCTCAAATAAATGAAAAAGCAATAATTATAGCTGCAGATTCGATAATATATATGAATGGAAAAATTTATGAAAAACCTAAGAGCAGAGAAGAAGCATATCAAAACTTAAAAGAAATGTCAGGAAAAATTACTTATGCTGTAACTGGTGTTACAATAAAAGATTTATATAAAAACAAAGAAATTTGCTTTGCAGATATAGCAGAAGTACATCTTAAAGAAATAGATGATGAGGATATTAAATGGTATGTAGAAAATGAAAAGGATATATTTAATAGGTGTGCTTATGCAATACTAGGAAAAGCATCAATTTTTTTAGAAAAAGTGAATGGAGATTATAATACCTTATTTGGAATTTCACCAAGCAAAGTATATGAGAAATTGAAAGAGCTAGGATATAAAATATCGGATTTTGAACTAGAGCAAATAGATAAGATAAATTAAAATATAAATTTTGATTACTAAAATGTAAGGGGGATATAGCAAGTGGAACATATTCATTCTATTATAATTATAAAAAAGGGTAATAAATATTTAAATTATTATGATGAACGTTGGGGAATGTATTTATTTCCTAACATAAAAGGAAATGATATAGAAGAAATAAAAAGTAAGTACAATACTAATAATGTTAGATTAGCATTTGATAAAATACACGAAAAATATTCTGTATCTCATGACGAAATGAGAACGTATCATCACTATTTTTATGAAGTAAATATAGATATTGATGGTGAATATTTTTCAATAGATGAATTATTAGCAGATGAGAAAGTAAAAAAATATAATGAGGATATTATTACATATATTAGTGAATTTTATGGGGATAAATAAAAAAGTATATATTTTAAAGGAGTGAGTTTATTATGAAAAAAGGTATAAAAATTTTTCTTATATCAATAATTATAATAGTTGCAATTATAATCATTGCAATATTAAGTAATGTTATTAGAAACAATTGTATTTTACAAAAGCTATATGAAAGTAGTAAGAATATCAAAGATTCTGTAAAAAATTATTATTATGAAAAAACTTCGGAGCTATTAGAAGGAGAAACCAGAACAACAACATATAAAATATATAATTATGATAATAAATATTTAATAAAAGAATACTACAATGATGAAGGTGTTGTTACAACAGAATGGGTTGATAAAAATATACCAGAACAAATTTCTATAGATGAGCGATCAAAAGAAGAAAGTCAAGAAATTAAAATGAAGGAATTTGATAAAGAATATGAAGAAGCATTATTTGCTTCAACAATAGAAGATATAGGGTATAGCAATGTTTTGACATCAAATATTTTTAAACCAATAAGTGTAGAAAATAATTGTTATGTTATTCATGTAAAAGATACAACAATGTATGTTAATATGAATACAGGAATTATATCTAAAGTTTTTTATGGAGATGGAAATATCACTTGTACATATAAATTAAAAAATAATGCTGTTACTGAAAGTGAAGTTATAAAACCAAAATAAAAAGCGACTTAAGATTTTTAACAAGTAAAATTTAAGCTATTCAATAATTTCTTAATATATAGAGAGAAAGAGTAAATATTGTTATTTGCTCTTTTTTGTGTTAAAGTATAAAAGATAAACCAGAGATTGAGCTAATAGAATTTGCAGATTTAAAACATCATATGAGTGTAGAAGAAATAAATTTAATTACAACAAAATTAATAGAAAAATTAAGATTATAAATAAAATATATTAACAAAGAAGAAAGGAAAAAACTAATGGATAATATACAAAAATTTTATCAAAACACAGAGAATAGTTTACCACACCCAATGGTTAAAAGATTTATAAATATGAATATAAAAGCAGGAGATGCTATTGACTTAGGATGTGGAGCAGGTAGAGATACAATATATTTAATAAGAAATGGTTGGAAAGTATTAGCAATAGATAGAGAGAATACCAATGAGATGATATCTAGCAAATTGAATGATGAAGAATTAAAAAGACTTAGCTTTAGGTGCCAAAAATTTGAAAATATAGAGTTAGATAAAAATAATTTATTAGTAGCTAATTTTAGTATTCCATTTTGTCCCAAAGATAAATTTTATAAATTTTGGAATGAAATAGTACATAGCATTTTGAAAGAGCGGATATTTTGTTGGAAATTTTTTTGGACTAAGAGATTCGTGGGCTAATGACAAAAAAGAAATGGTATTTTTGTCAAAAGAACAAGTACTAAAATTATTTGAAAATTCGTTTAGAATAATAGAATTTAACGAAGTTGAAAAAGATGGAAAAACTGGTGTTGGAAAAATGAAACATTGGCATATATATAATGTTATAGCAAAGAAAAAATAAGAAAGAATTCTTATGCTAAAGATAAGATTAGTACCTTCTAAATGCACTATTTACTTTTGTAAAAAAATAGTATATTATAGCGAAAGGAGGGGATTTTATGAAAAATAAAAAAATATTAATTGGAATAATTATAATTACTAGTGTAATTATAGGAATAATAACTTTTTTCATAATAAATAAAACAGAAAAGCCTGACCAAGTATTACAAGATTATTTTACAAAGATAAGTGAGGAAAAGTATGAAGAAGCATATGAAATGCTAAGTGAATCAGCAAAAAATAAAATTGCTAAAGATACATTTGTAAAAAAGAATGATTCAATATATAAGGGAATTGATATGACAGATTTAAAAACAGAAATTACAAATGTAGAGAATAACGAAAAAATTACATATAACCAAAAGATGAATACATCAGCAGGAGAAATTAGTTTTACTAATGAAGCTTCTGTAATAAAAGAAGATAAAAAATATAAAATTAATTGGAAAAACAGCTTGATTTATCCATATTTAAATGAAAATGACAAAATAAGAGTAAAAACTTTAAAATCAGAACGTGGAAACATTTATGACAGAAATAACATATTATTAGCAGGAAAAGGAAATATTTCTTCAATAGGCTTAGTACCAGGGAAAATGAGTGAAAACAAAGAAGAAGATATTCAAAAATTATCAACTATTTTGGGTGTTTCAGTAGAATCTATAAATAATAAACTTGGAATGTCTTATGTAAAAGATGATACATTTGTACCAATAAAAAATGTTGCAAAAACAGAGACACAATTAAAAGAACGAGCACTAAGTATTTCTGGCGTAAAAATTACAACAGAGAGTTCTAGAGTGTATACATTAGGAAAAGAAGCTTCTCAAGTTATAGGGTATGTACAAGCTATAAGTGCAGAAGAATTAGAAGAAAATAAAGGAAAAGGATATAATAGTAATAGTGTAATTGGCAAAGCCGGAATAGAAAAAGTGTATGAAGAAACTCTAAGAGGAAAAGATGGTAAAGAGATTTATATAGAAGATGAAAATGGTAAAAAAGTGAAAACGATAGCAAAGCAAGAAGTAGAAAATGGTAAAGATGTAAAATTAACAATAGATGCAAATAAACAAAAGCAAATTTATGAAAGTCTAGAAGAAAACAAAGGTGCATATGTTTCAATGAACTCAAAAACAGGTGAAATTATAGCATTAGTAAGTACACCATCATATGATTCAAATGACTTTGCTCTAGGTATGAGTACAGAAGAATGGAAAAATTTAAACGAAGACGAAAAAAATCCATTGTTAAATAGACTTACTAAAGCATGGTCACCGGGATCAACTTTTAAACCAGTAACAGGTGCAATTGGAATAACAGAAGGTAAAATAAATCCTAAAGAAGATTTTGGAAGAAGTGGACTTAGTTGGCAAAAAGACTCTAGTTGGGGAAGTTACATGGTAACAACACTTACGCCATATAATGAGCCTGCAAATATGCAAAATGCATTAATACGTTCAGATAATATATATTTTGCAAAAGTAGCTTTAAAACTAGGATATAATAAATTCATGGAAGGTCTTAACAAATTAGGCTTTAACGAAGATATTAATTTTGAAATTGGAACAACAAAATCAACATATGATACAGATGGAAAAATAACAGATGAAGTACAACTTGCAGATAGTGGGTATGGACAAGGACAAATTTTGGTAAATCCAATTCATATGGCTTCAATATATTCTGCTTTTGTAAATAATGGAAATATGATAAAACCTACAATAATATATGAAGAAGATAAAAAAGTAGAGTATTTAAAGGAAAATGCTATATCACAAGAAGCAGCAAATACTATAAAAGAAGACTTAATACAAGTCGTAGAAAGCCCAAATGGTACTGCACATGATGCAAAAATAGAAGGAGTAAAAATAGGGGCAAAAACAGGTACAGCAGAATTAAAAGCTAGCAAAGATGAAAAAGGTGAGGTTTTAGGATGGTTTAATGCATTTACAGCAGATGAATCTAGCGAAAATCAATTAGTTGTAGTAAGTATGATTGAAGATGCAAATTCGGTAGGCGGAAGTCATTATTTATTTCCTAAAGTAACACAATTATTTAAATAAAATTTATAAAAGCGAGATACTTTAATGTATAAAATAATGAAAAAGTTAGTAAAAATAGTTTGCTGTAATATTATTTATAGAGTTAAATATATAGGTATAGAAAAAATAGACAATAATAAAAAATATGTTATATGTCCAAATCATTCTAATATATTGGATCCAACATTTATATTTCCGATAGTAGATAACTTATCTATAATGGCAAAGTCAGAGATATTTAAAAATAAATTAGTTGCTAAAATATTAAAAAGATATAGAGTATTTCCTGTAAATAGAAAAGAAAGAGATGTGAAAAGTACTTTACATGCAATAGAATGTTTAAATTTAGAAAATAATTCGAAGCTTTTAATATTTCCAGAAGGAGGAATAATAAAAGATAGTAAAGAGATAAGAAAAAAAGTAAAAAATGGAGCAGTATATATTTCAGCAGAAAGTGGGGTAGAAATATTACCAATATTTATTACAAGAAGACCACATATTTTTCAAAAAGTTTATGTAATAATAGGGAATAGTATAAATATACCTAAAGAAATAAAACATGATAAAGAAAAAATAAAAGAGTATTCTACAAAGGTGATAAATAACATTTATGATTTAGAAAAAATAAAATAAAGGTTGAAAAAAAGCTAGATATATATTATTATATATCTAGCTTTTCTATATTCGGGTATGGCCAAGTGGTAAGGCAGTAGGCTCTGACCCTATGATCGTTAGTTCGAATCTAACTACCCGAACCAAAAAATTCCTTTATAGTAACCTAAAAAACGGAAAACATGAAGGAATAATTTTTTTTACAAAAAACCGAACAAAATTTCGAAAAAAGTATTGACAAAAAGAATATAAAAATATAAAATACAATCATAAAAACAAACAAAAGTTCGAAAAATATAAGGGGGTTTATTATGAAAAAAATAAGAGAAAATATAATATCATATACAATAGATAAAGCTATATTTGGTAATTTTTCTATATTAGTAGATAATGGGGAAGTAATAGTAAAAGCTCCTTGGTATTTTTCAAAACAAAGAATACAAGAAGCTATAAAAGAAAACAAAAGGTGGATATTAAAAAAATTAAGCGAAATGGAAGAAGTAACTTTATATAATACTACAAAAATTTTAGGAGTTAATTATGCAATAAAAGTTATATATACTAATGTAAAAACACCGGGTCTAAATTTAAATAATAATTATATAGAAATAAAATTACCAATTAAATGCGAAAAAGATTGGATAATAAGAAGAAAAAAATAAAAATATAAAAAATACCACATAATTTATAAAATGTGGTATCTTTTATATTTATGAGTGATTAAAGATTTTAAAAAGATAAATTCCTAATAAAATACACAAAATGCAAAGCAATCCACTTAAATCAAAACTAATATTAGGCAAAAGTACAAATGTTGAACCAAGTGTAAATCCTATAATACTATAGAATGTTTGAGCATAGAAATGGTCTAATAAAAACTTTGTTGTTTTCATGCAAATTAAGCAACCAATAATTAAACCAATCCCCATAGGTATTAATACAGGAAAGTATAAATAAGAAACAGATGACAAGTAAGTAGAATATACACCCATAAGCATTAAAATAATAGTGCTACTAACTCCAGGAACAATAATTCCGATAGACATAATTAATCCGGAGAAAATAAGATATATATAGCTAAAATTATTAGCAGAAAATGAATTAGATACATATTTTTCTAATATAACAGAAGCTATCCCAATTATAAATGCTAATATAGAGTAGATGAGATAATGTGACTTAAAAGAGGTTTTTGTATTTATTTCTTTTATTAGAGATGGAATACTGCCTAAGATTAATCCAATAAAAACAGATTTTGTTTGTATAGGAAATTTAAACAATAAATAATTGAGAATATTACTAAATAGTAAAATTCCAATACCAGCACCAATTATTAATGGAGTTAGAAATTTTGAATTATTTTTAAGATCTTTAAAAAAGTTTAAAATACTATCTAAAAGTTTTTCATATATTCCAAAAATAACACAAAGTACGCCACTACTAATTCCTGGAAGAATAGCACCAGCTCCTATAGCGATACCTTTTACACAATTCACTAAAAAGTTCATAAAAAATCACCTCTATTATTTAACTTATGAAATAAAAAATAAAAAATTCAAAAAATATAAATTTTGAAGGTCAGGCACTTTTATTTTTTTAATTCATATAATTGCAATATGAGAAAAAAATGGGGGTGCATTTATGTTAGCAGCACTTTGTATGACTGGTATATACAGTTTTTTAGGGTTTTTAAAATCGGCAGTATTTGTTGTTCGGATACATTCAAGGAGGAAGTTTGTTTCCTGAGCCATTGTCAGCAGAAGAAGAAAAGAATTGCTTGGAACAAATGGCAAAAGGAGATGAAGAAGCAAGAAATATTTTAATAGAAAGGAATTTAAGATTAGTAGCACATGTGGCTAAAAAATATAGTAATTCTAAAGTAGACCAAGATGATCTTATATCTATAGGGAGTATAGGTCTGATTAAAGTAATTAATAGTTTTAATTTAGAAAAAGGAGCAAGGTTATCTACATATGTTTCAAGATGTATTGATAATGAAATATTAATGCATTTAAGGGCTACAAAGAAATTGGGAGCAGAAGTATATTTAAATGAGCCAATACGGCAAAGACAAAGATGATAATGTGGTGACATTACAGGAGGTGTTAGAAAACAGTGATAGAAATGTAGAAGAAATAGTAGATATAAAAATGAAAGTGAAGTTGTTATATGAGAAAATGAAAGATTTGTTAAAAGATAGAGAAAAGACAATTTTAGAACTTAGATTTGGACTTCGGAGGTCATAAGCCTAAAACGCAAAACGAAATTGCAAAAATGATGGGGATTTCACGTTCTTATGTATCTAGAATTGAAACAAAAGCTATAGGAAAATTGGCAAAAGAGATAAAAGAATAATTTATTATAAAAATAGATGTACAAAATGATTTAAATTGTGGTATACTTATAAAGTAAAAAAATAAGGAGAATTAAAAATGAAGAGAACAAAATTAAAAGATAGAATATTACCTACATATACAAAAGGTGAGGAAATATTTAATATGACGTCACATATTGTAGGAGCTGTTCTTGGAATTGTAGCAACTGTATTATGTGTCGTTTTTGCAGCAATTAATGGAAATGGATATGGAGTTGTAAGTGGAGCAATATATGGATTTACTATGATTTTATTGTATACCATGTCAAGTATTTACCATGGACTAAGTCCTAAGAGACATTCAAAAAAAGTATTCCAAGTATTAGATCATTGTTCAATATTTTTATTAATAGCAGGTTCATATACACCTTTTGCACTATGTACAATAAGAGGTTATGATGCTTTTGCAGGTTGGATGATTTTTGGAATTATATGGGCGATAGCTATATTAGGAATTGTATTAAATTCAATTGATATTAAAAAATTTAGAGTATTTTCTATGATATGTTATTTAGCTATGGGCTGGTGCATTATAGTAAAAGCAAATTTATTACCACAGTTATTAGGAGCAAAAGGAGTGATTTTGTTAGTTTCTGGAGGAATAGCATATACAGTAGGAGCAATATTATATGAATTTGGAAAAAAACATAAATATATGCATTCAATATTTCATTTATTTATATTGCTAGGAAGTTTGTTGCAATTTTTCTGCATTTTATTATATGTAATGTAAAAATAAAAAAAAGTAGAGACTTAAATCTCTACAACTCACAAAGTTAATTTATTTTAGCATATTTAATAAATAAAATCAAATAATAAAAGAATGCAAAATAAAGAGAATGAATTTGAAAATTAAAGATAATATAATATAAAGTATAAAGAAGAAGTATTTAAGGAAGAATTTTCATTTGTAAACTATATAGAGGTATGCTAAAATATAAATAACTTAAGAAATTAAGTAATAATTAAATAAAAGTAAATAATTTTCCCTGCATAGTACGATAGACTTAAATTTTTAGAACCAACACACGATAAGAGGGGCCGAATCTCTCAAATATGGCGTGCAAGCTCACATTTTATAGTGAGAAGCCCATGAATATTTAGGTAGGCACCCACCTGTTTTTAGGAGCAGGTCCTTAAAAATTTAGACATCTAACGGCTAAGGCGGGGTTTTATTTTTTTATAAATATTAAAATTTTTTAGAACTTAATTCTTCAATAGCTTTAGCATAAATTTTACAAGATAACATTAAATTATTAATATCTATAAATTCATCTGTTTGATGACACATATCTTGTTGACCTGGAAAATTTGGGCCAAAAGATACACAATTTTTAAAAGCTCTGGCATAAGTCGCACCACCAATTGCAATTGGTTCGGCAGATGAATGGGTTACTTCATTAAAAATTTTACAAAGAGTTTGCACTAGTGGAGTATCTTTTGGAATATATAAAGCTTGTTGAGAATGTACATTAGTAAAAGTTAGATTAGGGTAAATGTTACAATATTTAATAAAAGCTTCACTAACTATATCTATTTGTGTATTAATAGGTATTCTTATATTCATTCCAAATTTTAAAATAGAGTTTTCTAAAGATAAATTACCAATATTTAAAGTAAGTTTTCCAGATTCATCTTCGAAATTAATACCAAGAGATTTTCCATTGTATTCTGTATTTATATATTTTTGAAAAAAGTCAAATAATTTTTAGTAATAACATAGCCTTTGCATTTACACTTAAATTTAAAATTCAAACCGTCTCTTCCTCGATACCGACAGATTTTCCTTCTTAAATCTATGCAAAATCACACTGCCCTCACTCC
>OHXK01000688.1_pt1 | contig 14547 bp, 10 predicted proteins | sample 1579921 | NCBI WGS metagenome assembly OHXK01 (sample SAMEA3882551, study PRJEB24775) | human gut metagenome | biome: human-associated habitat; feature: intestine environment; material: feces | place: Netherlands | collected 2009/2010 | reverse complement strand
GAGGTCCCCACCACACGGGGATAGATCAGATTGCTGTCGATCTGCTGTGCAATGATAACGATAATGACAAAGGCGATGGCATGACCCGGGTTCACCATCAGCAGGATCAGCGCACAGGGAATCGTACCCATCCAGGGTCCCACATAGGGGATCATGTTGGTGATGCCGATGATAACGGCGATCATCATGGGGTATTCCAGCCCGCCGATGCTCATGACACAGAAGATCAGCACGCCCAGAATGAACGCATCCGACAGCTGACCGCTGATAAAGTTGGAGAAGGTGGAAAAGGTCAGTCTGCCGTAGTGAGACAGCCGGTGATAGTGTTTTTCGGGCAGGAAATGCCGCAGAATCTGCCGTCCCTGGCTGCGGAGCTTGTTGCGTGCGGCGAGGACGTAGACCGAGAAGATCAGCCCGATGAAAAAGTCGATCACGCCGCCGATGAGACCGCTTGCCCAGGTGCTGAGCGTTCCCACAGCGTCCGGGATGTAGGTGGTCAGACTCATCAGCTTGGTGCGGAGCATCGCCGGGTTGATGTCGTTGTCCTCCAGGAATTTGAGGATCTGTTCGCCCCGGCTGCTGTTGAGGAACTTCATGACGTTGTTGTAGTAGAGCATGATGTTGTCCCCGAAGTCCCGGATACTGGTGATAAACTGCGGCACGATGATCCAGATAATGACGCACAGCAGTGCGAGCATCAGAAAGTAGGAACAGAATACCGCCATCGCTCCGGTAGGAAAGCGTGGGAACTTTTTCCGCACACGCTGAAACAGCTTGTCGATCTGACAGGTGGGGCGGTACAGGATGAATGCAATGACCAGTCCGATGGTGATGGGGCGCAGGACGTCAAACACATAGGACAGCAGTCCGGTGAAGATCTCGTGCTTGATGAACAGGAACGCCACCAGCAGCAGAACAACGCCGCTGAAAATGATGGTCGCCGCCCACTGCTTGTTGACGAAGTCCCACTTCCGGACTTTTTTCTCTTCGCTCTCCGGCGCATCAGAACGGGTTCCGGTCTCGTTTGGCTCGTTTGTCATAATGGTTGCCTCCTTGTCAGCCTACCACTTCTTTTGCGACGGCTACGGTCTCCATGGCGTCCTTGGCGTAATAGTCGGCGCCGATCTTTTCCGCATAGTCGGCGGTCAGCACAGCGCCGCCCACGACGATTTTGCAGTCCGGGCAGGATGCCTTTACCAGCTGGATGGTCTCTTCCATAGCGCCCAGGGTCGTGGTCATCAGCGCCGAAAGTCCCACCAGCTTGACGCCGTGTTCTTTCGCCGTGTCCGCCACCAGCTGGCACGGAACATCCCGTCCCAGATCCAGCACCGTATAGCCGTAGTTTTCCAGCAGTACCCGGACGATGTTCTTGCCGATGTCGTGAATGTCGCCCTTTACCGTTGCCAGGACGATCTCGCCACGGCTGACCGGGGCGGCATTGCGTTCGATGAGGGTGGTCTTGATGACCTCGAATGCCGCCTGCGCCACGCTTGCGGTCTGGATCAGCTGGGGCAGAAAGATCTTGCCCTGTTCAAACAGCTTTCCGGCGCTGTCCAGTGCCGGGATCAGAATGTCATTGACCACTTCCATGGCGTCGGTGGTTTCCAGCAGCTGCGCCGTGATCTTTGCGCCCTCGTTTTTCAGTCCGTGGGACATGGCGTAGGGCAGATCCAGGGTCTCCGGCGCTTTTTCCGCCGCCGGTTTTGCCGCAGCAGTCGGCGTGGCTGCCGCCGTGGCAGTCGGCATATTGGCGTATGCCTCCACGAAAGCGGCACAGTTTACATCGAATCCCCGGAGCAGGCGGAACGCCCGGACAGCCTCTGCCATAGAGGCGATATTGGGGTTGATGATGGGCAGATCCAGTCCGTTTTCCAGCGCCATGGTGAGGAACGTCCGTGTGACAGCCTCACGGTTCGGCAGACCGAAGGAGATGTTGGAAACGCCCAGGACGGTTTTCAGTCCCAGTTCCGTCTTGACCCGGTGGAGCGCCTCCAGGGTCTCCTTTGCGCCGTCCTGTTCCGCCGATGCCGTCAGCGTCAGACAGTCGATGTACACGTCCCGTTTCGGGATACCCAGTGCCGTGGCACGATCCAGGATGCGTTTGGCGATGGCGAACCGGTCTGCCGCCTTTTTGGGAATGCCGTTTTCGTCCAGGGTGAGTCCCACGACCGCAGCGCCGTATTTCTTGACCAGCGGCAGGATGTTTTGCAGCGATGCCTCTTCGCCGTTGACGGAATTGACGATGGGCTTACCATTATATACCCGAAGTGCAGCCTCCATGACAGCCGGGATGGTGGAGTCCAGCTGCAAAGGTGTGCCGCCGATGGACTGGAGCGCTTTTACCGTGCGGATCATCATGCCCTTTTCGTCGATGCCCGGCATACCTACATTTACATCCAAAAGGTCAGCCCCGGCATCCACCTGCTGCACTGCCTGGTCTAATATGTAGTCCATGTCGTTTGCCTGGAGCGCCGCCTTGAACCGCTTTTTGCCGGTGGGGTTGATGCGCTCGCCGATGATGCGTGGCTGGTCGATCTGCACCACTTCGGATGCAGAGCAGACTGCTGCCGGGATCTGGATGTTTTCCCGTTTCGGGATCTCTGCCTGTTCCAGCAGGTCATAAGCCGCCTTGATATGCTCCGGTGTCGTGCCGCAGCAGCCGCCGTAGACGGTGACGCCCAGCTGTGCAAACTTCACCACAGCCTGTGCAAATTCCGCCGGGTCTACCAGATATTCTCCGGTGACCGGGTCCGGGAGTCCGGCGTTGGGCTTTACCACCAGCGGCAGCGTGGTCCACTTTGCCATCTCCTCCACAATGGGAAAGAGTTCGTCCGGACCGAGAGAGCAGTTCACGCCCACAGCGTCAGCCCCCAGGCCTTCCAGCGTCATTGCCGCAGAGGCAACGGTGCAGCCGGTAAAGGTGCGGAGGTTCGGCTCAAAGGTCATGGTGCAGATCACCGGCTTGTCGGAATTTTCCTTTGCCGCCAGCAGTGCCGCCTTGGTCTCGTACAGGTCGGTCATGGTCTCAATGACGATGAGGTCGGCATCCTGTCCGGCGAGAACCTCTTCCTTGAAAATATCGTATGCCTCTTCAAAGGTCAGCGTTCCCAGCGGTTCCAGCAGCTGTCCGATCGGGCCGATGTCCAGCGCCACCTTGGTCTCCGTTCCGGCGCAGGCTTTCCGGGCGCAGGCGATGCCGGCGGCGATCAGTTCCTGGACAGAATAGCCGGATTTTGCCATTTTGTGCCGGTTTGCCCCGAAGGTATTGGCATAGATGATGTCCGAACCCACGGCGACGAACTGTTTTTGTGCATCAATGATGCGTTCCGGTTCTGTGATGTTGTAGACTTCCGGCAGTGCGCCGACCGGCATACCGCCTTTTTGCAGCATGGAACCCATGCCGCCGTCCAGACGAATGAATTTGCGGTGAGGAAATAGGGAAGAAAGCATAGGGGAGTGTCCTTTCCAAAAAGTGATTCAATAGTTTTTACAGCACATGATAATACACATAAATATCCTGGTACACGCCGTTTTTCAGCAGATAGCCGCCGGGGATCACGCCCACACGCTGGAATCCCAGCTTGGTGTACAGCTGGATCGCACGGTCATTGCCCTTGACAACGGCATTGAAGATCAGAATGCGGTAGCCCAGCTCCTTTGCCTTTTCTTCGCTCATAACGATCAGCGCTGCCGCTGCATCGTTGATACCGGAAGAATTGCCGGCGGTTACGACACCACCCTCTTTGAATGCAGGACGCAGTTTGCTGATGCTCTCTGCCGTTACATTCGGTCTGGGTCCCTCATCAGTATCAAATACAACGGTCTGTTTTTTCTGTTTTACTTCCATCGGAACGATCTCGTCCTTGAACTTGCCCTCTGCAATCGCTTTCTGTGCCTTCTGCTGGCTCCATGCTGCAAACTCATCCAGCTGCTCTCTGGTCAGTCCCCAGTCTTCTGCAATATTTTCAGCAGTAATACCCATATGATAGCCGCCGAATGCATCCGTCAGGGCATCGCGGATCAGCGCATCATCCATCTTTCCAGCGCCCATTCTGTAACCGAATCTTGCATTATACAGAAGATAAGGAGCCATGGACATATTTTCCATACCGCCAGCTACGATGATATCCGCATCACCGGAGGCAATCAGCTTGGCAGCCAGGTTTACACAGTGCATACCGGAGCCGCACAGTACGTTAATCGTAGTTGCAGGAACCTCTACCGGAATCCCTGCGTTGACGGCTGCCTGTCTTGCAGGGTTCTGACCAAGACCTGCCTGAATGACACAGCCCATATATACTTCATCTACCTGCTCCGGTTTGATTCCGGTTCTTTTCAGGGCTTCTTTGATTACAACAGTGCCCAGATCCGGTGCGGGAGTTTTGGAAAGAGTTCCTCCCATTACGCCGATTGCTGTTCTGCATGCGCCTGCCAGCACTACTTTTCTTGCCATAACAATGATTCCTCCATTTTCCCTTTTTTCTTTATCATACTACTTTTGAAACGCTTTTCAAGCCCACTGCACGCTTTGTTGTGGTCTTTTTTAGAAACAAAAGCGTAAAATCTTTCACGTTGGAAGGTACTTATCAGGGCATTTTTTATCTGGTGCTCAAATGCCCGATATTTTTGATCAGCACGGAAATCGTCCCGTCGGGATTTGTGATAAATTCTACCTTCTCGGGGTCCTTATATTCTTCCATCGGAATCGTGATTTCGATGCCGGTGTCCGTCGTCAGGTGCTGCTTCTGGAACTTTTTGATCGTCGCCTCGCTCTTGGGCCTGACAACTTCTTTTTCCATGTTATATTTTTCCAGCTTTTCCTCCAGGTCTGCCTGCATCTGCGGACTGTCCTTAAAAACTTTCTCCTTGACCGCTTCGACCTCCAGGCTCCCCTTTTCCTCCAGCTCATCATAGATCGCCTGCTTGACTTCCATCTTTCGCCGGGTGTCCTCATCTCCATAGTATTTTTTGTTGACCTGTTCCACCGCTTTTGTCACGATATCCAGCTTTGTCTTCTGAGACATCGGTGCATGACATTCCAGAAACAGTTCGGAAAAGTACAGCTTCTTTTCACCATTTACTTCGAATTTTTTCTCTGTCAGCAAAATTTCTCCATTCGACAGATTCACTAAAAATGCCTCAGAAAGCTTCTGTCCGGCAGACGGCAGGATCGCTTTCTGTAAAATGATATCGTTTAAATTTTCTCCGGTTTCGGTAGCCTTCGTCGCATGGGTATAGGAAGTTTTATAATTTAATTTCAAAAATCCGAAATAATCGACGCCCTCCGCAGAAAAAACGACAACCGCAACGTCCGCCGCCGGAATATCGATATTCGAATTCATGATCCCATAGAGCTTTTCACACAATGCCCTGCTCGTCTGGACAAAATTTTCGGCGTTACAGTTCTGGATCAGCCCCATCACCTCAGATTCGTCAGAAAACTGGCAGACCTTCATATCGTCGCTCTCTGTAAATTTTTCAATATGAGCCTTTAAAAAATCGCACAGATTCGAACCCATATCGATCGGACAGTCCGAAAGCACCGGCATTCCAACCACAGAATCCAGGATATGGACAATCCCCATTTTCATAATCATATCGTCTTTTTTCATGCCAGTTTCTCCTCAATTTCTTTTCCATACAATAGAATGCACGCAGAGCGTGTATTCTATTGTCATGAATGAAATAGCACGTGTAAACCGTGCCATTCGTTTTGCTTTTGTATGCGGCAGCTGCGCCATCTATAAACATAGCAGTTCGATGAAAAATATGCAAGAAAAAGAGGCGAACGCTTTTGACGTCCGCCTCCGGGATTCTCGCTTTTGCGAGCTGCCGCAGGGAAAAATCTTCCTCTCGGGATTCTTCTTATTCCGCCCGTTTTAACGCTTTTACGATCACAGGTCCGATCAGTGCTGCTAAAATAATCTTTGCAGTATCACCGGGCAGGTAAGGGATAACCCCCACACCAAGACCTCCGATGAAGTCTAAGTTCAGCTGCAGGCAAAGCCATACGGTACCGAACAGGTAACATACCAGCGTTCCCAGAACCATCGCACCGAACTGTTTCCAGAAGCTTTTGCCGGTCTTCTCAAACAGAATACCGGTCAGCGGGATCATGAACAGGAAGCCGATCAGATATCCTCCAGTCGGTCCTGCAAGCTTTGCAAAGCCACCGGAAAAACCGGAAAATACCGGAAGTCCCACCAGACCCAGAAGCAGATAGATCACATAGCTGATGAATGCATTTCTGGTGCCCAGAATATAAACGGAAAGGTACAAAATAAAGGTTGTCAGGGAAAGCGGAACAGGGCTGACCGGGATCGGAATGGAAAACGGAGCCGCTATACAGGTCACCGCTGTCATCACACCGATCATCGCCATCTGTCTGATTCCAAGTGCTGTCTCTTTTTTTGTTGCTGTCTGCATGATTGTCACCCCTCCTGTCCTATCGGACAGTTTTTCTTTTTTCTTAAAAGATACTCCTTTCATCTGAAAATGTCAACAAAATCCTTGACTTTTTTGTTTCTTCTTTTGTTATATTATACAATATCGTCCTATTTGTAAGTTTTTTGTATCGCATTTTGACAGCTACGTGTCAAGGCACCCGGTGATATATCATATTTTTGGCGAAATGTCGTCAGAAAATATGAATAGGAAAAGAATCCGCACGCCGCACATACTTCCTTAGAGGATATGTTTCCCTCCTCCAGCATCCGTTTTGCCAGAGACAGGCGGTAATTGAGCATATATTCGGAAAAGGTTACGCCCATACAGGCATGGAATACGGAAGAAAAATACGATTCCGACAATCCTGCCTTCTGCGCCGCATCCGACAGCCTGATTTTTTCCCGGTAATGCTGCCGTACAAAAACCAGCGACCTGCGCACCGCCTCAGGGATTTCTTCCTCCTTTGCCTGCCGTTTCTTCGGGCTTTTTCGCAGAATCAAAATACAGATTTTTTCGATCAGATCCGCAGACATTTTTTCCCAGAACGCTTCTTTTTCTTCCTGCTCTCTTTTTAATTCCAGCAAAAGCTGTGTCATCTTCTGCATTTCCTTTTCCTGCATCTGAAAGCAAAACGGTTCTACCGCTTCTTCCAGCGCATCCAACAATACGTTCGATAACACCTCCTGCCGAAAAATCAGGTTATAGTAGCGGATATATTCCCCTGTATCCGTCATCTGTCTGTGATAATCCGATGGTCGAATCAGCTGCAGGCTGCCTGCCGCCGCAACGAAGCTGCTTCCGTTGATCAGGAACCGGCTGCTTCCTTCATAGATCAGCGACAGCTCGTAAAAATCATGAAAATGAAGCTACTGATTGAAGCTGCTCTCCGCTTCCGAATAGCAATTTTGTATGCTGAAAAGCCCGTTCGATAAATATTCCTTTGCCGGAAGAATTCCCTTTCCAAACTGCATCCCTATATTTTCTCCATTTCTTTTTGCTTCAAAAATTTTGTTATTTTATGATTATATCATATATATTTTGTTATTTTAAGTTTTCTATTGTCTTTTTTACCAATTCATCCTACGATAAGTTCAGACAGCGGCAATACAATTTCGCCCGAGAAAAACAAATCCATTTATTTCAAGACACCAGAAAGGAGTTTATCCAATGACACAGTTAGAAGCTCTGCAGAAAAAATTTATCAATCTGCGCTTTGGCACATTTATCCATTTTAACAGTGCAACCTTCCAGTTCCACAACAACCCCGACATCATCGACTGGGAATACGACCATGAAAACGGCGATCTGCCCAGGCAGTTCCCGTTTGATGAAAAAGACTTTAACCCGACCGCTCCCGACTACTGCAAGCAATGGGCAAAAATCGCTAAAAGCGCCGGCTGCCAGTTCGCTGCCCTGACAAGCAAGCACCACGAGGGCTTCGATCTCTGGCCCTCCGACTATACCGATCACTGTGTGAAAAATGCGACAAACAAAACCGATGTCGTTGCCGCTTATCTGGACGCGTTCCGCAGCGAGGGAATTGTTGCCGGCCTGTATTTTTCCGTGCTCGACCTGACTGCTCAAACCGGTCACAGATCCTGCACAACAGCGCAGAAAGAAAAAATTTTCGGTCAGGTGACCGAGCTTCTTACAAACTATGGAGAAATCCCTTTCCTGATCGTAGACGGCTGGAATGCTCCCTGGGGTGGTCCCTCCTATGAGATGCTTCCCTTCGAGGAGCTCGACCGCCTTGTGAAATCTCTGCAGCCCGATTGTATGCTGATGAACATCGGCTGTCAGGAAGGATTATCCGGTACCGACGTCGTATTTTATGAAAACGCCGCCGGTCAGGAAGTCGACCATAGCTTCAACGGTCCCGGCATCAGCTGCAACAAACTGACAAAGACATGGTTCTGGAGAGACGAAGACCCGACAACGCCCGTTACAAACGCAGAATGGGCACTTTCCAAAATGAAGGATTATTTCCCCCAGAATGTCAACTTCATGTTAAATCTCTCCCCTTCCACAACCGGTCTGGTGGACGAAAATCTTGCGCAGGAATTTGCCAGGATCGGTAAGACCTTCCAGATGCCTGCACCCCTGGATGAGCTTCCGGCGGGCTGGCTGAAGCGCTGATCTCTATTGACGCAAAAGAACAGGGCATTCCCGCCTTGTTCTTTTGCCATTCTCAGGGTATACTTTAAAAAGAAACGGTCGGCACTTCTGTCCGACCCAAAAAGCATCCTGCAAGGAGGTTATTATGTCACAGACACTCGAACAATTTCAGGCCTATCAGACCAGACTCGAACAATACGATCAGGCGATTGCCCTGCTCTACTGGGACCTGCAGACCGCAGCCCCAAAAGACAGCATCGAAGCAAAGCTGTCTGCGGTAGGCTATTTTTCCACGGAATCCTTCCGCCTTTCGACGGCGGACGAATACGGCAGCCTGTTAAAAAAGCTCTCTACTCCCGAAGAATATGATCAGCTGTCTCCCGCCCTGCAGCTTACGATCCGGCGAAACCTGAGAGATTTCGAACGCTTCAAGCGTATTCCGGAAGCCTTCTACACGGAATATGTCACAGAAAAGGCACGTTCCGAAAAAGCCTGGGAGGCAGCCAAGGAGGCTTCTGATTTTTCTGTATTTGCGCCCCATCTGGATAAGGTCATCTCCATGACAAAAGAATATGTCCACTACATGGAGCCAGATCAGGATGTATATGAATTTTTGGTCAGTCTTTTTGAGGACGGTATGGATACGGAAACGATCGACCGCATTTTTGCAGAACTAAAAGAAGGACTTCTTCCGCTGCTTGCCAAAATCGAGGCAGCTCCCAAACCGGATCTGTCTGCCCTGCAGCAGACCTTTGACCCGGATGCTCAGAAAAAGGTCCAGGAGCTGCTGCTTTCTTATATCGGTTTTTCCTTTGACTGCGGCGCGGTTGCCGAGAGTATGCATCCCTTTACGACAACGCTCTGCCCCGGCGATGTCCGCGTAACAAACCACTATTATGCCGACAATCCGATTTCTTCGATGTTCTCCGCCATTCACGAGGGCGGTCATGCAATCTTCGAGCAAAATGTCGATAAGGATTTCTGGCATACTGCCGCAGCCCAGATCAATATGATGGGGCTTCACGAAAGCCAGTCCCGCTTTTACGAAAATATCCTCGGCAGAAACCCACACTTTTGGACACCAATTTATGAAAAAATGTCCGCGCTGCTTCCAGAATTTAAAACCGTCCCATTTGATACGTTTATAAAAGCGATCAACGACGTACACCCCAGCATGATCCGTACGGAAGCGGATGAAGTGACCTACGGTCTGCATATCATCCTGCGTTACGAAATGGAAAAAGCAATTTTCAGAGACAATGTAAAGACCGATGACCTGCCAGCTCTCTGGAATCAGAAAATGCAGGAGCTGCTTGGCATTACTCCTGCAAACGATGCAGAAGGCATCCTGCAGGATATGCACTGGTCAGACGGCTCCTTTGGATATTTCCCCTCCTACCTGCTGGGCTCCATTTATGACGGCATGTATCTTGAAGCGATCCAAAAGGATCTCGGAGATCTGGATACGGTTCTGGAAAACGGAAGGATCCTCGACATCACCCACTGGCTGAAGGAAAAGATCCATCGTTTTGGCAGCATGTATAACTCCAAAGAGGTTATCGAACGGGTCTGCGGCAAGGAAATCAGTGCACAGCCGCTGCTTCGCTATTTTGAAGAAAAATACAGTAAGGTGTATGAATTCTGACCAACGCTTCAAAGTCGAACTGCTTTATCTGTAACATACAGAGCGTATATTCCATCAAACAGTAACATTCTATTATTGATGCAAAAACCGGAAAATCTTTCCAGATGCCTTACGACAATACCTGCGTGTGGCGTCGGAACAGATTTTCCGGTTTTTCTAATCAGGCGATTTCATTTTTATACATTCGGTTCACGGCAGCGTTTTTAAAATCCGTCCCAGCTCTTCTACATCTTCCGACTTTGTTGCCCAGCTGGATGCAAACCGCACTGCAGCTGCTCCATTTTCCAGCTCTTCCCAGGTTTCACAGCTGACACGATCCTTCAGCGCTTCCCGCTGTGCTGCATTTAATACGACAAACTGCTGATTCGTCGGGGAATTGATATAAAGCGGACACCCATGCTCCGTCAGAAGCTCCTTGATCCTCATGGCCATCTCGATCGCATGCGCAGAAATTTTCAAATACAGATTTTCTGTAAAAAGCGTATCGAATTGAATCCCCAACAGACGTCCCTTCGCAAGCACCGCCCCCTGCTGCTTCATCAGGGTAAAAAATCCCGGAACCGTATTCTTTTTCGGGAAAACTACGGCTTCTCCAAACAGTGCGCCCACCTTTGTGCCTCCAATATAGAACACATCGCACAGTTCTGCCAGATCTGCAAGTGTCACGTCTGTTCCCGGTGCACAAAGTCCATAGCCCAGACGCGCACCGTCCAAAAACAGGGGCAGCTGATATTCCTCACAGACCTTTCGAAGCGCCTTTAACTCTTCTTTTGTATAGAGTGTTCCATATTCGGTCGGATGGGAAATATAAACCATGCCGGGCTGCACCATATGGGTACAGCTGCCGTCCTGATAAAAGCGTTCCAGATAGTGCTTTACCGCTGCAGCCTCAAGCTTCCCGTTTTTGTGTGGGATCGTCAGCACCTTATGGCCGCCGCTTTCAATTGCACCAGCCTCGTGAACACCGATATGTCCGGTATCCGCTGCAATAACCCCCTCGAAGGGCTTTAAAAATCCCCGGATCACGGTCGCATTTGTTTGGGTCCCGCCGACCAGAAAATAAATTTCCGCCTCCGGGCACTGGCATGCTGTGCGGATTTTTGCTTTTGCAGATTCGCAATAGGCATCCTTTCCATAGCCGTAGGTATGCTCCATGTTCGTTTCCATCAGGCGCTGTAAGATTGCAGGATGTGCGCCTTCCATATAGTCACTATCAAAGTATAGCATTGCTTTCTCCTCCTGATATTTTTGTATCATTTTTTCTTTCCTCACAGTTTCAGCCTTCCCTTTGCTGCTCTAAGAGCTCATAGAGCGCATCATCGCCTTCGTCGATCCATACATCCTCTTCCTCTTCATTCAAGCCAAGAAATTGTGCGAGTGTTCGGATATCATCGCTGTTATTCCATTCGTCCACATAATCATCGATTTCTTCAAATTCGATCTCTCCTGCCAGATAACGTTCTTTAAAATTTGCCATCCTGATTTCCTTTCTATAGTCGTTAATATGTTTCTGTTAATTCGTTGATCATTGTTATCAGTAATTTCGCATCCACGGGCTCTGGATTTTCTTATTTTTACCCATCTGCAAACTACTTTTCCTATTCGTCTCTATTCCTTATCAGCCTGCGTTTCGGACCCCCCACCGGATTTTATACTTCGGATGGTCTTTTCCAATAGCATCATATCAACAGGCTTTGAAATATGGGCATTCATACCGGCTGTCAGAGAATGCCGGATATCCTCCGAAAAGGCATTGGCAGTCATTGCAATGATCGGAATTGTCCCTGCCTGTTTGTGTAGGCTCCTTCGGATTGCCCTTGCAGCATCATAACCGTTCATGACAGGCATCTGCACATCCATCAGGATCATGTCATACGCTCCGGGCACAGACTGTTCAAAGGTCTCCACCACCTTTTGCCCATTTTCACAAATCGTACACTCAGCACCTTTCATTTTTAACAGCTCTGTTAAAATCTCTGCATTCAGTTCATTATCCTCTGCACATAAAAAGTGCATTCCCTCCAGGATCGCTCCATTCGGCGTTTCTTCTTCCTTTGATGACAGGAGTGCAGGCCGCTCTTTTGCAATTTTCAGATCTATAAGCACTTCAAAGCAGCTTCCCTGTCCGGGTTTACTTTCTACATAAATCGTGCCTCCCATGGCTTCCACAAGATTTCTGGTGATGGCCATTCCAAGTCCGGTTCCCTGTATCTTATTTGTCACAGAGTTTTCTGCTCGGGTAAAGGCATCAAAGATCGTATCTTTAAAAGCATCTGACATTCCCATTCCATTATCACGGACGAAAAAGCGATACCTTGCATAGACCGTGGAGGCTGTTTCACATTCTTCTGCCACAAAATGAATTGCTCCCCCCTCCTGTGTATACTTTACCGCATTGGACAAGAGGTTGCTAAAAATCTGCATCAGGTGAACCTGATCTCCATTTACCCACTCGTGCCGGATCTTTTCTTTTGTAATTGTAAGGGTCTGATTTTTTTCTTCTACCTGTGAATGGAACATCGCATTCAGATCCTGCAAAAGATCCGAAATAGAAAAATCCGTATACTGAAAAGCTGTTTTTCCTGCTTCGATCTTGCTCATATCCAAAACATTGTTAATGATCCCTAACAGGTGCTGCGCGGATATATCAATTTTATCTACATACTCCAATACCTTGACCTTATCCCCTGCATTATGTCGGATCAAAGCTGTAATACCAACAATTGCATTCATGGGTGTGCGAATGTCATGGGACACATTGGACAGAAAATCTGTTTTCGCCTTATTTGCATTTTCCGCTGTCTGTAAAGCTTCTGTTGCAATATTCTTTGCCTCTTTCAGATTCTGATTCGATGCTTCCAATTCCTTCATCGCCTGTATTTGAAGTTCATTATTTCTTTTTTCATATTTTGCTTTTTGATCTGCGATACTGAGTCTGGAAACACTGTAAAATAATCCGGCAAAGAGTAAAATGATAAAGCTTACCATAAACATTGTTGTAAATGATACCGCTTTCTGATACTCTGTCAGGGTATTATCGACAACACCTTTTGCCACAATACAGATCAACATGGAATGGTTGCTTTCTATCGGACAGTAGCCCAGATAATAGGGCGATTTTCCACCCAAAAGCTCTACTCCCTGTTCTCTGGCTGCAAGTCTTTTTTGAAGTGTTTCTGCCTCACCTTCTGTGATAGCCTGGTTCTTCCTTAAGTGCTTTAACAGAGAATAATTCCGGAAAAATACATCTTTACTCTGATTCGTATATGTAATGTTTCCCTCGTTATCCAACAGAAACAGATAGGCATTTCCATGATATCCCTTAAGCTTTAGCATAGAATCTAATTTTGCATGATTATATACCGTTCCAATTGCGGTATACGTTTTTCCATCAATGCGATATGGCTGACATGGAATCGCAACCAAATAAGCACCGTTTTGTATTTCTTCATGATTCCAGGCAACCAGTTTTGCAATATTATGTCCATTCCTTAAATCCAACAGAAGCTTACTTGGAATATCAATCCGCATTTTCGTTCCGTCTGCAGTGATTGCCTTACCATTTTCCTGAAGAAACAGGAGCGTACTTTCCGATTCCCTTTCCCACGCCTCAAAAAAAATACGGCTTTCTTCTGTTTCCAGGGACAGTTCCTTTTTCTGAAGCAGATAGCCTTCCACCAAATGCAGCTGGCTATAGTATCCATTTGTCTGAAGTTCATAGGTCTGCTGCATTTGTTCCACAACAGCTCCCATACACATTTTTCCGTTTTTCTCGATATAGCTGTTCATCCTGTTCATAAGATGCTTTATAAAGACTATGCTTGAAAGAAGGAGAAGCCCTATCAGAAACGGAACGATTACTTTTTTTCTTTTCACTGCTGCTTGTTCCATCTGCACTTTATTTTTTAACCTCTATGTAATCCTCCGGTGCCAACGGCTGCTGTCCTTTTTCCATAAATGCAGTCCACGCACTGGATAACGTCATATCCGGAAGCTGTTTTATCCTACATCCCGGAGTTGTTTTTTCCAGAATAGACCTTGTAGCATCTGTAAGAAGAATGGAATATTCCTTTTCTTTGTCTATTTTTTCCTGATCTACCGCGATATCTTTTAACAAAAATCCGTTTTCTTCCTTTTGGACGGTTATTTTCATCCCGGACAGAATGGGCAATTCGTATTTATTTGTTATAGAAAATTCATCCTCTGTATGATCCAGATAATTCTCTACAAGCTTCCAAACCTGTTCCCCGTTTATTTTTGCAAAATATAGAGAGGTGTCTGAGCTCTTTGCTGTCATCAGAGCAACACGACTGCTGGTACATTCTCCCCTATAAATAGAA
>OHXK01000678.1_pt1 | contig 14721 bp, 13 predicted proteins | sample 1579921 | NCBI WGS metagenome assembly OHXK01 (sample SAMEA3882551, study PRJEB24775) | human gut metagenome | biome: human-associated habitat; feature: intestine environment; material: feces | place: Netherlands | collected 2009/2010 | reverse complement strand
TTATTTCCCATTTTCCATGGAAGCAAACTACAACGGAACGATGTATATTGTAAATAAGCCCTCAGTGATCTGTCATGAATTTGCACATTTAAAGGGCTTTATGCAGGAGGATGAGGCGAATCTGATCGGATATCTTGCCTGTATTAACTCAGACGATGCGTTTTTCCGCTACAGCGGCTATATGGGCGTGCTCAATTATGTGGAAAAAGAATTTCGTGCGAGCATCCAAAAGAGCCGGAAAGAATACGCGAAGCATCCGCAGATTTCTGCACAGGTTTATGCGGATAACATGTTTTTGACCCAGGAAGCATGGCAGACTGTCGAGAAAAAGGCGGTTGTCAGTACCAAAACAGCGAAAAAGGTTTCCAACGCGGCGACAACGGCTTCTCTGAAATTAAACGGAGTGGAAGAGGGCATGAAAGCGTATGACGGTGTGGTGAAGCTGCTGCTGGATTATTATGACGGTGTGCTGTACGGGGATGTTTTGGTGACGGTGGACGCAGAGTGACGGTCTAAAAAGCGTGCAAGACATTATTCAGAGTGTATAAAACAGGAACCTGCTGCGCATCCTGACCAAAACGGCGGTGCTCTTTGGAAAGAAACTGCCGGGAAAAGGAAAGGGGCGTGTGGGCGATGGACTATTTGAATGCATTCTGGGTAGGTGGTCTGATTTGCGCGCTGGTGCAGATTTTGATGGAAAAGACGAAGCTGATGCCGGGGCGGATTATGGTGCTTTTGGTTTGCTCAGGCGCGGTGCTGAGCGCACTTGGCTGGTATCAGCCCTTTGTCGATTTTGCCGGGGCAGGGGCGAGCGTGCCGCTGCTTGGCTTTGGGCATACGTTGATGAAGGGCGTAAAAGAAGCGGTGGAACAAGATGGATTTCTCGGGTTGTTTACGGGAGGCTTTCAGGCAGGAGCTGCCGGAACTGCGGCGGCGCTGATTTTCGGATATCTGGCGAGCCTTATTTTTAAACCCAAAATGAAAAAGTAGAAGGATTATTCCCTACAGGCGATTTCCTTGCGGGAAAGAAACTGGCGCATGGTTTTGTCCCACTGCGCGTCCAGTGTTTTATCGGGGACAAAGGAAGAAAAGGCGGTTCCGGTTGTCAGGCGGATGGCGGAGCCGTCATATTTTATGGTCAGGACCAGCGCCTGAACCTGTTCCGGCTTTAAAGACGGATCTGCGCCCTTCATGACGCCGGGGACATACTGGGGCATGAGATGCAGGACGAATTTGAAGGAAAGAGGCGTGTGTTTGCCGCGGATCATCTGAAACAGAACCGGGCGGATGGATTTCCAGGGCAGAAACAGGTAGCCGGCGTCCGGCGTTTCATCGTCCTGATAAAATTCGGGATTGACGCGCCCGTCGATTTCATAGGAAACGGCGCAGGAAACCGAAGCCTTCTCCAGCAGAAAGGAATCAAAGCAATCCTCTGTCAAAAGCTTCGCCATAAAATGTTTCATTTCAAGAATCTGAAAAGCGGTCATATAAATCTCCTTCCATGAAAAGCCATTCGCAAAAACGCGTCTGCGACGCTTTGTGCTGCTGCGCGGTTTTTGTGATATGCGTGCCGGTCGGTTGTGAAACAGTTCACCCGCGCCATTCGCAAAAACGCGTCTGCGACGCTTCCCGCTGCTGCGCAGCTCCTTTTGCTCATGAAGCGGCGCTCCCTTCGTAGCTTTTTTCAGTCAGATTTTCGTGCGAGCACGAAATCTTCCTTCAAAAATCCACGAGTGAACTGTGGTATCAGTATATCAGAGATGGGGTTTTTTGGAAATACCCTTTACAGGAACAGTCAGAACGTGTTATCATATGTAGTAATGAAAACTACATGGATTGGTTTTGAGAATATACGAGAAGCCGTGGTGCGGCAGGCGCAAAGCGCCTGCGGTATGGAGGAAAACATGAGTTATAAAATCGTTGTGGACAGCTGTTGTGAGCTGCCGGAGAAATATAAGAAGGATCCGCATTTTGAAATCGTACCGCTTGGTCTGGAGGTCGGCGATTACCGGATTATGGACGATGAGCATTTTAATCAGAAAGAATTTCTGGAGCAGGTTGCGTCATGTCCCCAGTGCCCGCGTTCCTCCTGTCCGTCGCCGGAGAGCTATCGGCAGGCGTTTGAATCGGAGGCAGAGCATATTTATGTGGTAACGCTGTCCGGCAATTTGAGCGGAAGCTATAACAGTGCCATGGTCGGAAGGCAGATGTATCTGGAAGAGGACGAGTCCAAACAGATTTACGTCATGGATTCCTGTTCGGCTTCCTGCGGAGAGACACAGCTTGCGCTGCTGGCAGCTTCCCTGGAGGAACAGGGACTTCCCTTTGAAGAGGTGGTAAGCCGTCTGGAAGCGTTCCGCAGTGAGATGAATACGTATTTTGTCCTGGATAATCTGGAAACTCTGCGTAAAAACGGCAGACTCAGCGGTATCAAGGCACTGGTTGCATCTACTCTGAGCATCAAGCCCGTTATGGCAGGCACGATGGACGGCAGGATCGAGCAGATCGGGCAGGGAATCGGCATCCGTAAGGGTCTGCAGAAGATGGCAGACGCAGTGGTGCGCAATGTGGCAAGACCGGAGGAAAAGACCCTGATGATCACCCATTGTAATTGCCCGGAGCGTGCAGAAAGCGTGAAGCGGATGGTGACCTCCAAGGTTTCTGTAAAGGATGTTGTGATTATGGATACTGCGGGCGTCAGCAGCATGTATGCCAATGACGGCGGCGTTATCGTGACGATCTGACGGACAGGAAATACGAAAAGAAGAGAAATGAAAGGCGGCTGTGCGGTAATGTGCGGCCGCTTTTTTTGTTTTTTATTGTTTTTTATTCATCACTGGAAGGATCGGTGTTTTTCCGGTTGTACGCAAAACGAGGCAGCTGGAACAGGAAAAAGGCGCAGTTGAAAATGAAAAGGTTGTGGTTCATAAAAAAATAAAATATTCTATAAAATCCTAAAGAACAGATTGACAATTAAATTGCGATCTTTTACTATAAAATTATCGAAAACATACAAAAATGGCAGAAAATCGGAATAGAAATTCCCGGAATAAGGAGGTTATCAACAGTTAAATATAAATTACTAAAACTTCCCACACCTAAACAGGGCTTCGCACCTTGAAAATTCAATATTTCAGCTAACAAAATAGTGCTTTATGCTATTGCAACCTCTGGATGAAGTGCATTACGCAGATATTCCGGCAATCTTGCCTCAAAATCAACAGTAAAAGCAGTCAGTTGTTTATCGCTGAGCTTTAAGATTTCCTGAAGGCTTGCCATTAAGGCATCCATCAAGATGCAAAGTGACCTGCGGAAAGTAATGTCTGCCATTTCATCAATGAGAAAGAAGAATAACTCACCAAGAGTTCTCTGATCTTCGTTTTGGCGCTGTTCCATTGCAAGCAACATATATCTAGTAAATACAATGGCCACATGGGCTGTCAGCGCATCATAAGATAAGCTATGGCATTCTCCAATCAGGTTCAGCATGGATTTGCAGGTCTTGAAGAAAACCTCAATCTGCCAACGTTTTCCATAAACACGGATGATTTCTTCCTCAGAAAGAGTCGTATCCGTACAGATAAAAGCAAGCCAATCCTTGCGGTTCGATTTGTTCCTTACGCATACGATTTTCGCCGGAATTGGAGTTTCTTTTCCTACCATAACATCAACAGACAGCAGATATTTTGATCTGCCATGGCGCTTTTTGTTCTTGGAATAGATTTCTTTGATACTCAGCTGTTTACCACCGTATGAGTATTTAATCCGGCTGCTCTTCTTGATCATAGCAATCACATCCATGCCTTTTGAATGGATGGCTGTGATCTGCACCGGGTTTGAAAACCAGGAATCAAACAGAACATAGTCAGCATTCAGTCCCACGCTGAGGGCAGTGTCCAGCAAAGCCATCATTGCTTCTGGAGCTTTTGTCTGAGCAAGCTTGCGTCTTTTTCCTGCAAGGGTTCTGTTATCAAAGTCCTTTACAGGACCGATGATATTTGTAGTTTTTGCAGATGCCAGCAGACAGCTGTTTACAGGAATCAATGTATTTCCATCACTCCAGCTTAAAGTAAGCATTCGGAATCCTTTTTTGAAACGCATATCCGTGTGGTCAAAAACTTTTGATCCCAGTTCTGTTTTCTTGCAGCTGGTGCGGTTAAAAAGACTGTCATCAATGATGAAGACATTTTTTCTGCTGTCATTCGTCAGACCTTTGATGTCGTGATTTACGATATCTGCAGCAAGAAGAGAAGTGAAACGGAGCCAGTTTGTCTTTGCAGAATTAAGGAAACGGTAGAACGTGTTCTTGGAAAATGCTTCCTTAAAAGAGCCGGTCTGTTGCTGCATATACATACTTCTTCCGACAAAAATGTTACTGAGTTTGTAACGAAACAGAGAAACCGGAGAAACGCCTTTTTCTTTCATGCCATTACATCTGGCAAGAAGCTTGCCGACATGGTGTTTAGAAAAAAATCTCTGAACGCAGTCAATTAGGGCTTTTTCATCAGAATGGTTTTGTGGTATACTGGACATGGCATAAATCTCCTTTGTAAAGATGGTTTCTAGTCAATTCCATTATACCAAACGGAACAGGTTTATGCCTTTTTTATTGGCTGAAATATTGAATTTTCAAGGTTCAACACACCACATCGGTGTGGGAAGTTTTAGTAAGTAAATAACAGGAGGGGTCAGCATGGATTTCCAAAGATTTTCGGCAAAAACAGTTGGCGATGCGGTAACAGCGGCCTGCCAGCATTTTTTAGTGACAAGCGACAAGCTGGAATATGAAATTCTGGAAGAGGGCTCTACCGGCTTCCTTGGATTCAATGCAAAACCGGCAGTCATTCAGGCAAGAGTAAAGGTTACCGTTGAGGATAAGGCGCTTCAGTTTTTGAATGATGTATTTGCAGCCATGAAGATGGATGTTGTGATGGATATCGCTTACGATGAAGTTGAAAAACATTTAGACATCGATTTAAAGGGCGATGAAATGGGAATCCTGATCGGTAAGAGAGGACAGACGCTGGACTCTTTACAGTATCTGGTATCTCTGGTAGTAAATAAGGATTCTGAAGACTATATCCGCGTAAAGGTGGATACAGAAGATTACCGCAAGAGAAGAAAAGAAACCCTTGAAAATCTGGCAAAGAATATTGCCTATAAGGTAAAGCGCAGCAGAAGACCTGTAGCGCTGGAGCCGATGAATCCTTATGAGAGAAGGATCATTCATTCCGCTCTTCAGAATGATAAATATGTTACAACCCACAGCGAAGGAGAAGAGCCTTACCGCCACGTTGTTGTAACGCTGAAGAAGAACGGCGAGAGATAAAGTATTTAGGAACCGGCGGTGTCAAAGCTGCCGGTTTTTTTTCATGGAGGTAGTATGAAATCAGATACCATTGCGGCGATCGCAACGGCATTGTCTGATGCGGGGATCGGCATTATCCGCATCAGCGGTCCGGAGGCGATTGCAGTTGCAAACCGGGTTGTGGTCAATAAGAAGAAAGAACACACACTGAAAAACTGGCAGACGCATACAATTCATTATGGTTTTGTCGAAGAAAACGGAACGATTCTGGATGAGGTTATGGTTTCTGTCATGAAAGCACCCAGAAGCTATACGACAGAGGACACGGTAGAGATCAACTGCCACGGCGGCGTGCTTTTAACCAAACGTGTGTTGGAGGCTGTTCTGCATGCCGGTGCGAGGATGGCGGAGCCGGGCGAATTTACGAAACGAGCGTTTTTGAGCGGCAGAATCGACTTATCCGAAGCTGAGGCGGTTATGGATCTGATTCAGGCGAAAAACCAGTTTTCGATGCAGGCGTCGATCAAACAGCTGCGCGGCTCTGTTGCAGAGAAAGTGAAGAGCCTGCGTGCGGCGCTTTTATATGAAATTGCATTTATCGAATCCGCGTTAGACGATCCGGAGCATATCAGTACAGAAGGCTATCCGAAAAAACTCGGCAAAATCACGCAGGAGCTTTTAGGAGAGATCGGAAAGCTGATCGCGTCCGCAGAGGACGGACTTTTACGTAAAGAAGGCATCCGTACCGTCATTGTCGGAAAGCCGAATGCTGGAAAATCGTCTCTGTTAAACCTGTTGGTTGGAGAAGAGCGCGCGATTGTAACGGATATCGCAGGCACGACGCGCGATGCCCTGGAGGAATCCATCCGGTTAAAGGGAATCAGTTTGAATATCATTGATACGGCGGGAATCCGCAGCACGGATGATGTCGTGGAAAAAATCGGCGTAGAGCGTGCGATGCAGTATGCAAAAGAGGCAGATTTAATTCTGTATGTGGTTGACTCGTCGCGCCCGTTGGACGAAAATGACAGGCAGATTATTGAGATGATCCGGGATCAGAAGGTCATCGTACTGCTTAACAAATCAGATCTGGAAGCGGCTGTCAGCGAAACGGATTTGCAGGAGGCGTTCGGCGGCAGGGAGGTTTCCATGATCCGCACTTCTGCAAAGAAAAATGCCGGAATCGAGGAATTTGAGCAGCTTCTGGAGCAGATGTTTTTCCATGGAGAAATCCGTTCGGAGGACGAGGTGGTTATCACGAGCATGCGCCACAAAGAAGCGCTCTGCGAGGCGTATGACAGCCTGAAAATGGTTCAGAAAAGCCTGGAAGACGATATGCCGGAGGATTTCTATTCCATCGACCTGATGAGCGCGTATGCGTCCCTTGGTCGGATTATCGGGGAAGAGGTCGGTGATGATCTGGTAAACGAGATTTTTTCCAAATTTTGCATGGGAAAATGATCTGACCAGGCGGTGGAAAGTCTTGAAGAGACATTTTTTTGAAGTTGGAAAAAGCCAGGCAGCGAAAAGTCTCTGGGAAAAGGTTTCGTAAATGGTTTTTACCAGCGGCAGTGAGCAGGGGTGTAGAGCACTGCTCACAGAAATAGTTGCCGGAAACGCAGGATTCGTGTATGATTGGTGCAGAAAGTATGCGATGATTCATGACAATGGAATGTTATATGGTGCGCATTCTATTGCAGAAAAGCACAGAAAATAAGGCGGAAAAGATGGCTCAGATAACAGAAAAAGTTGATGTATGTGTAATTGGGGCAGGTCATGCCGGATGTGAAGCGGCGCTGGCGTGCGCGAGAATGGGACTGGAAACGGTAATTTTTACGGTAAGCGTGGAAAGTATTGCGCTGATGCCGTGCAATCCGAATATCGGAGGTTCTTCGAAAGGGCATCTTGTCCGGGAGTTGGATGCGCTCGGCGGCGAGATGGGAAAAAATATCGATCATACCTTTATTCAGTCAAAGATGCTCAACGCGTCGAAGGGTCCTGCAGTGCATTCGTTGCGGGCGCAGGCGGATAAAGCGGAATACAGCAGACGGATGCGGCAGATTCTGGAAAATCAGGAGCATCTGGTTATCAAGCAGGCAGAAGTCTGCGATCTTTTATGGGATGATGTGGATGCAGACACGGTTTCCGGAAAAGCTGGTGCAACGAAAAAAATCCGTGGTGTGCGGACATTTACGGGAACGGTATACGAAGCCAAAGCGGTTATTTTGTGTACCGGAACCTACTTAAAGGCACGCTGCCTGTGCGGAGAATCCATCACCTATACCGGGCCGAACGGACTGCAGGCGGCAAATCACCTGACAGACAGCCTGAAAGAAATGGGCATTGCAATGCGCCGTTTCAAGACGGGAACGCCTGCGAGAATGGATAAAAGGAGTATTGATTTTTCCAAAATGGAAGAGCAGTTCGGAGATCCGAGGGTTGTTCCGTTTTCCTTTTCTACTGACCCGGAAAACGTACAGATTGATCAGGATTCCTGCTGGCTGACCTATACGAACGAAAAAACGCATGAGATCATCCGGGCAAACCTGGATCGTTCTCCGATTTATGCGGGAATTATTGAAGGGACGGGACCGAGATATTGTCCGTCTATCGAGGATAAGGTTGTAAAATTTGCAGATAAAGAACGCCATCAGGTTTTTCTTGAGCCGGAGGGACGTTATACAAATGAAATGTATGTCGGTGGCATGTCATCTTCTTTGCCGGAGGATGTACAGCTTGCCATGTATCGGACGGTTCCAGGGCTGGAAAACTGCCGGATCGTGCGCAATGCATATGCGATTGAATATGATTGCATCGACGCAAGACAGTTGTACCCGACGTTGGAATTTAAGGATGTTGAGGGGCTTTTTTCGGCTGGACAGTTCAATGGAAGCAGCGGCTATGAGGAAGCGGCTTCCCAGGGCATTCTTGCAGGAATCAATGCGGGTCTGAAATGTCAGGGCAGGGAGCCGATGATTATCGACCGCTCGGAAGGCTATCTGGGCGTTCTGGTAGACGACCTTGTGACGAAGGAAAATACAGAACCGTACCGGATGATGACCTCGCGGTCAGAATACAGATTACTGCTTCGCCAGGACAATGCGGATCTGCGTCTGCGCAGAAAGGGCTATGAGGCTGGTCTGATTTCGGAAGAGCAGATGCAGTGGCTGGAACAGAAAGAACAGATGATTACACAGGAGATGGATCGTCTGAAAAAAACTGTGATCGGCGCATCGGCAGAGCATCAGAGGTTTTTGGAGAAAATGGGCAGTACACCTTTGAAGACGGCAGCGTCTCTGGCGGAGTTGATGTGCAGACCGGAACTTTCCTATAAAATGCTTGCAGAAATCGATCAGAATCGGAAGCTTTTACCGGCAGAGGTCATTGAGCAGGTAGAAATCGAAATCAAATATGAAGGTTATATTGAGCGCCAGAAGCGACAGGTAGATCAGTACAAGAAGATGGAAAAGCATAAAATCCCGAATTGGATGGATTATGATGAGGTTCCGAGCCTGCGTCTGGAGGCAAGACAGAAGTTAAAAGCGTTCCGTCCGGTATCGGTTGGACAGGCTTCCAGAATTTCCGGCGTTTCCCCAGCAGATATTTCCGTGCTTTTGGTATATTTGGAGCATGAAAGTCATATGCGCGATTTGAAGAAAGAATAGGAGAACATATGTTCTATGTACGGAATGGAACAATTTGAAAATGAATTAAAAGAATTGCGGATCGTTCTTTCGGATGTCCAGAAGCAGCAGTTCGAGGAATATTATAAGCTTCTGGTGGAATGGAACGAAGTAATGAATCTGACGGCGATCACAGATTACAAAGATGTAATGAAAAAGCATTTTTTCGACAGTCTGACGGTTGTTCGTGCCTATCCGGAAATCCTGACGGAGGCGGTTTCCGTTATCGATATCGGAACCGGCGCAGGTTTTCCGGGAATTCCGCTGAAAATTGCATTTCCGCAGATTCGACTGACTTTACTGGATTCTTTACAAAAACGATTGAAGTTTTTACAGGAGGTTTCTGATAAGCTGGAATTAGGTGAGATCCAGATGCTTCATGGCAGAGCAGAGGACTATGCAAAACAGCCAGAGTTCAGAGAGCATTTCGATTTATGTGTTTCAAGAGCAGTAGCAAATTTATCAACGCTTTCTGAGCTGTGTCTTCCTTATGTAAAAGAAAACGGTAAATTCATTCCTTATAAGGCAGAAAAAGCGGAGGCGGAAATTGAAGCGGCACAGAAAGCGGTCGATCTTCTTGGCGGAGAAATATCTGATAAGATCGAGTTCCAGCTTCCGGGCGGAGATATGGGAAGAACGCTGGTTGTGATTGATAAGATTAAGAAGACGCCGAAAAAATATCCGAGAAAAGCAGGTACACCGGCGAAGATGCCGATTGTCTGAGTTGGTCAACATGAGAGGGAGATGTTTCACGTGAAACATCTCCTTTTTTATAATCCTCAAATGTTTCACGTGAAACATTGACCGGACAAGTCGGAACGAAAAATAGAGACATACCGCGAAAGAGAGGAGCAGTAGTGCGTTTCAAAGATTAGACTGAAATAAGAATATAGTGTAAGATTGAAAATTTCCTTTTTACATCAAAAAACGGAACTGCTGAAAAAAAGTGCATTCCTTTTCACAAATTTATAACTATTAGCAATGGCATTCTTGAAATGTTGATGTTATAATAAATGATGTGAATTTGAAACGGTAAGAGAAGAAGTCGTGAAACGACACGAGGTGTATGAATTTCAATGGGGAGAGCAATAGCAATTGCGAACCAGAAGGGCGGCGTTGGTAAAACAACGACAGCGATCAATCTGTCAGCCTGTCTGGCGGCGAAAAGAAAAAAAGTATTAGTTATCGACATGGATCCGCAGGGAAATACGACCAGTGGATTCGGCGTCGAAAAAAATGAACTGGAAAACACAGTTTATGAATTGATTCTTGGTGAGTGTTCAGTAGAAGAGTGTCTGATCAAGAATGTTGTTAAGAATGTCTCAATTATTCCTTCAAATGTCAATCTTGCCGCAGCGGAGATTGAACTGATAGGAGTAGATAAAAAAGAGTACATTTTGAAAAATGAAATCGACTGGATTCGAGATCAGTACGATTTTATCATCATCGATTGCCCGCCGTCGCTCAGCATGCTGACGATCAATGCGATGACGACAGCGGATACAGTTCTTGTTCCGATTCAGTGCGAATACTATGCGCTGGAGGGATTGAGTCAGCTGATCCATACCGTAAATCTGGTAAGAGAACGTCTGAATCCGACTCTGGATATCGAAGGTATCGTATTTACCATGTATGATGCGAGAACAAATCTTTCGATGCAGGTCGTTGAAAATGTCAAGGATCATCTGAATCAAAAGGTTTACAAGACGATGATTCCCAGAAATATTCGACTTGCAGAGGCACCGAGTTATGGAATGCCGATCAATCTTTATGATGCAAAGTCAGCAGGAGCAGAGAGCTATATGGCACTTGCGGATGAAGTCATAAAGAGAAAGGGTATATAATGGCGTTGAAAAGAGGATTAGGAAAAGGACTGGATTCTCTGATTCCGACAAATGTGATGATGGAGTCAGAGGTAAAGCATGCTACAGTTTCGACCGCCTCATCAGCTGAGGAGGAAAAAGACGGCACTCTGATGGTAAAGCTGTCAAAGGTAGAGCCGAATCGAGAACAGCCCCGTAAAAATTTTGATGAAGATTCTTTACAGGAATTGGCAGAATCTTTAAAACAATTCGGAATGCTGCAACCGATTCTTGTACAGAACCGTGGTGATTATTATGAAATCATCGCAGGAGAACGTAGATGGAGAGCTGCCAAAATCGCCGGATTAAAAGAGGTTCCGGTTATTGTCAGAGAACTGACAGATCAGGAAATTGTTGAAATTTCTCTGATTGAAAATATTCAGAGAGAGGATTTAAATCCAATCGAAGAAGCACAGGCTTATAAGAGACTACTGACAGAGTTCCATTTAAAGCAGGATGAAGTAGCGGAGCGGGTTTCCAAGAGCAGAACTGCCGTTACAAACTCCATGCGTCTGCTCAAGTTGTGCGATGAAGTACAGAAGATGGTAGTGGACGATATGATCAGCACCGGACATGCAAGAGCGCTGATCAGCATTGAAGATCCGGAAGAACAGTATCTGATCGCACAGAAAATTTTTGATGAAAAGCTGAGTGTCCGCGAGGTGGAAAAGCTGGTAAAAGATCTGCACAAGCCGCCGAAGCCGCCGAAGGAAGAAAATAAGACGCTGCAGGCAATTTATCAGGAGATTTCTGAACGGTTGAAGCAGAGTCTGAGCACAAAAGTATCTGTGAGCGCAAAACAGAACGGAGCGGGCAAGATAGAAATTGAATTTTATAATCATGAAGATCTGGAACGCCTGCTGGAGCGGATCACGGGTTAAAGTTGTGAGACGGTAAGACAAATTACAGAAATACCGTAAGAAAGGAATGAAAAACAATGACAAGCCCGTTGATGGAATATCTCGGAATAGCAGGATTGGATATTGCGTGGCTGTTTATCGGAATTTTTGCTGTATTGCTGATTCTTCTGATTTTAATCATTGTACAGTTTGCAAAGTACAAAAAGCTGAAGAAAATGTACGACAAATTTATGAAAGGCAAAGACGGAAAGAGCCTGGAAAAGGATATTATCGCTCTGTTTGAGGATAATAAATTTATCAAAAGCGAGAGTGAGAAGAATCGAAAGGACATCCGCAACATTCTGAAAAAACTGGAATTCTGTTATCAGAAGGCTGGACTGGTAAAATACGATGCCTATAACCAGATGGGCGGTAATCTGAGCTTTTGCCTGTGCATGCTGAATGAGAGAAACAGCGGATTTATTTTAAATTCCGTACACAGCAGCGACGGCTGCTATACCTACACGAAGGAAATCAAAAACGGCGAATGTGAAATCGCCCTTGGTGAAGAAGAAAGAAAAGCGCTGAATATGGCGATTGGATTTTAAGGAGGAAGAGTCATGATCGATATCAAATTTTTAAGAGAAAATCCGGAAGTGGTAAAAGAAAATATCCGGAAAAAATTCCAGGATGAAAAGCTTCCGCTGGTAGATGAAGTAATCGAACTGGACGCACAGAGCAGAACTGCACAGAAGGAAGCAGATGATCTGCGTGCCAACAGAAATAAGATTTCCAAAGAAATCGGTAAACTGATGGGCCAGGGTAAGAAAGAAGAAGCCATGGCAATGAAGGAACAGGTCAATGCAGATGCAAAGAGACTTTCTGAGCTGGAAGCACAGGAAGAAGAGCTGCAGGCAAGAATCCTGAAAATCATGATGACCATCCCCAACATTATCGATCCTTCTGTTCCGATCGGTAAAAACGATACCGAGAACGTAGAGGTTCAGAGATATGGCGAGCCGGTTGTTCCGGATTTCGAAATTCCTTATCATACTGAGATCATGGAGAGCTTTGACGGTATTGACTTAGACAGCGCAAGAAAGGTTGCAGGAAACGGTTTCTACTATCTGATGGGCGATATTGCAAGACTGCATTCTGCAGTTATCGCATATGCAAGAGATTTCATGATTAACAGAGGATTTACCTACTGTGTACCTCCTTTTATGATCAGAAGCAATGTTGTAACAGGTGTAATGAGTTTTGCTGAAATGGATGCCATGATGTATAAGATTGAGGGTGAAGATTTATACCTGATCGGAACAAGTGAACATTCCATGATCGGTAAATTTATCGATCAGATCATTCCTGAGGAAGAACTTCCGAAAACTCTTACAAGCTATTCTCCATGTTTCCGTAAGGAAAAAGGTGCTCATGGACTTGAGGAGAGAGGCGTTTACCGTATTCATCAGTTTGAAAAACAGGAAATGATCGTTGTCTGCAGACCGGAAGAGAGTCCGATGTGGTTTGATAAATTATGGCAGAATACAGTAGATCTGTTCCGTTCTCTGGACATTCCGGTTCGTACACTTGAGTGCTGCTCCGGTGACCTGGCAGACCTGAAAGTAAAATCTCTTGACGTAGAAGCATGGTCTCCACGTCAGAAAAAATATTTCGAGGTAGGAAGCTGTTCAAACCTTGGTGATGCACAGGCACGTCGTCTTAAGATCCGTGTAAACGGAAAAGATGGTAAGAAATATCTTGCACATACATTAAATAATACTGTTGTAGCACCGCCTAGAATGTTGATCGCATTCCTGGAGAATAACCTGAATGCAGACGGTTCTGTAAGTATTCCTAAAGCTCTGCAGCCATACATGGGTGGTATGACAAAGATTGAGAAAAAGCACGCTTAATGGAGGGTGAGCTTTTTCAGGGAGGTGTTCTTATGCACAGTTATCTGAGGGCAGTTGGTTTTTCCAGGATCACCAAAAGAAGCAGTATCAGACAGATCATTACGGATGTGGTTGAAACTTATGATGAGAAAACAGTCATAGAGAACTACCCTGATGGTATGTTTGCAGAGTTTTCCAAGAATTATGGATGCGATTGTGGAATTACTGTCTGCGGGCAGTATGATGAAAACAACGTATTTTATCCGGATTATTATTTTCCTTTTTTTCGCGGAACAGGCATTACAACACAGGAGAGTGTTGTGATAGAAAGACATGCAGACAAAGAATCTTTTGCAGGTGCCTGTGACGATTTGAGAATTGGGGTTACTTTAATTTTCTATCTTCAGAATGCGGCTGAGTATCTGCAACAGCGTGAAAAAGGCAACATACTTCCGGGTGGCCAGCCTTTAACCCTTTCCGGGCTGGCCAGGGAAGGAAAAATCCTTTTTCCTGTAGAGAAAGATAAAGAAGCAGTAAAAGCAGAACGTGAACTGACAAAGAACAGAAATCATCTCATTGCAGCCGCCAGAAACGGTGATGAAGAGGCTATGGAGAGCCTCACGATGGAGGATATGGATACATATTCCATGATTTCTCAGCGTATAGTTACAGACGATATTTTTTCTATAGTGGATTCCTATTTCATGCCATATGGAATTGAATGTGATCAATATAGTATCATGGGTGAGATTCTGGATTTTATGACATTCAAGAACATTATAACAGGAGAAGAAATCTGCCAGCTTACATTAGACTGTAATGATATGCAGTTTGATGTTTGTATCAATAAGAATGATTTGCTGGGGGAGCCAAAGATCGGACGTAGATTCAAAGGAATCATATGGCTCCAGGGACAGTTGCACTATTAATTAAAATGATTTATGATGGCATGGACGAATATTTCGCCTATGCCATCTTGTGATTTACAAGAATATGTTTCACGTGAAACATGCTTATAACAATCCGCTTGACGAGGGAGTGTTATAGATATACATTTGTTACTGTTCGTACACCACTATCCTGCGAGGTGTTTTGGCATGAATATGCCAAAATCCCGAGACATACAAGCCAAAATTC
>OHXK01000677.1_pt1 | contig 14724 bp, 9 predicted proteins | sample 1579921 | NCBI WGS metagenome assembly OHXK01 (sample SAMEA3882551, study PRJEB24775) | human gut metagenome | biome: human-associated habitat; feature: intestine environment; material: feces | place: Netherlands | collected 2009/2010 | reverse complement strand
TGTAAAGACCTTGGAGAGGGTCTATAAAAACTACTACTATATAATACGAGGAGAGCTATATGACACTACAAGAAGTGGTTGCAAGGTTTAATACAACACCATTTTTGTTTGCAGGTTCTGGGATTACAAGAAGATATTATGGATTACCAGACTGGGTTGGATTATTGACATATTTTGCCGAGAAGGTAAAGAAAGATTCGTTTGCTTATAGATTTTATGAAAATAAAGCCAGTGAGGCAGAATATACAGAAGAAAAACTTCCATTAGTTGCAAGCTATATTGAAAAAGATTTTAATGATGCTTGGTTTAATAATGAAGAAGGAATACGTTCAGATTCAGAAAAAGTACACAGTGCAGTTTCTGCTGGGGTTTCTCCCTTTAAGGCAGAAATAAGTGAATATATTGCTTCACTGTCAACAGTTGATCCTGCTTATGCAGAGGAAGTTAAAAAACTCAGAAATATTGCAAAAGATAATTTGTCTGGTGTGATTACCACAAATTATGATTGCTTTTTTGAGGATATTTTTGAAGGTTATAAAACTTTTGTAGGACAGGATGAACTGGTATTTTCACAGTTGCAGGGAATTGCGGAAATCTATAAAATTCATGGTTCTGTACAAAATCCAGAATCCATTGTCATTAACAAAGCGGATTATCAGAAATTTCATGACAAAGGAAAATATCTTGCTGCAAAATTGATGACGATTTTTATGGAATATCCGATTATTTTCATAGGTTACTCTATTTCAGATTCAGATATTCAGGCGATTCTTAGTGATGTTGTAGAATGCCTGCCATTGGATAAAATAGAAACTTTACAAAAACGTTTTGTTTTTGTTGAATATAAGCCGGATTTCGTTGGAAGTGAGATAACTTCGCATTCAATGATTATACGCAGTAAATTACTGGAAATGACTAAAATAACACTTTCAGATTTTAGTCTGTTATATGATGCTCTGTCTGTGAAAAAAGCGGCTTTACCTGTTAAATTATTGCGTAGATTTAAGGATGAACTTTATACGTTTGCGTTGACTCAGCAACCGGGACCAACGATGCAGGTTGCTTCATTGGAAGATGGTCGTATTGATGAAAATATGCTTGCACTTTCGATTGGCTTGGCAACGACCGGCGTATATGGTTTGGCAAGAGCTGTAAATTCTGAACAATGGTATAGAAACATCATTTTACATGATTCGCTATATTCATGTGAGCAATTATTAGAATTTGTTTATCCAGAGCTTGCAAAACAAAATTCCTGGAAATTGCCGGTGTGGTATTATATTTCAAAATCTAATATGAAAAGCGAATTGGCAGAAGAAAAGGCACCACATTTATATACTGAAATTGTCACAGAATCAACAATTAAACGTAATCATTCTGCGATTGGAGAAAGAACTGCATGGGAAGTGTGGACACAAGAAAAAGATAATTTAATGAAGGCGATTCGTTTGCTGGGGTGTATGTCAGAAGAAAAAATAGATGTAAATCAGTATCGAAGTATTTTGGAAGCAATATTTACAGAGAATAACAATATTTTAAGTTCCTTAGATAGTCCGAATCGTAGTAATCTTCACAGAATGATTAGGATATATGATTTTCTGGAATATGGACAAAAAAAGACCCCGTGATTCAAGCATCTGCAAGCAGACACCATCACGGAGACTCCGGACAGCTGGAATACAGGCAACATAGCATCTGTAAACAGACACCAGCACGGATGCACTATAAACCTACATTTATTATATGAGGGAAATTATTTTTTGTCAACAACCAGATTTTGGATAAAGAAAGGAGAAGCATGACCCTAGAAGAAATTCTTGTAGGAGAATCGAAGAATGTGGAGTTCAAAGAGAACTTGCCAGAGAAAAGTATCAAATTAGAAATTACTTCCCCAGGAAAGCTGCCAATGGGACAAACGATGGAGCGTATGAAAGAAGGGTATTCTAAAATTAGAAATGAAGCTCTTGCTCATGCGTTTGCTTACATGAATCTGATTGAGCATTGGGGAAGCGGTATTCCGAGAATAATAGACAAAGTAAAAGCTGCCGGACTGCAGGAGCCGGAGTTTATTGGTGGCGGTAAGCTGATGGGAAGGATGAAATTACCGGAAGTCTCATGTGAAGAACGAGATGTCTAAAATGAACTGGCCGGAAACCGTACCTGCTGTGGTATAAACCTGAAGCCGCTGTCGTAAAATGTGGTAAGAAAATCAGACAAATATATCAGCTGGGAGTCAATCCCCCAGCTGATATAGCCTCCGGCAGGGCGCACATTGTCCGGTGGACAATGGTTTTGCGCCGACCGAAACGGAGTGTAGACTTGCAGAGGTGCGCAGTAGAAGTATGTCATGCAATTGCATGACGCGCACCTCGCAACAAGAATGCCGAGGCATTCTTGAATTTTCCACGAATTTGTCGTAAAAATGTGGTCAAACCAAGAAAATTGAGTGCGAAAGCAAGTGAAAAATCCCTGTGAAGTAGTGGCAGCCGCCATGCACAGCTCGGGAAAGACTTCCCTCGCTGTCGGGCTGTCGCCCTATACATTTCCATGAAAGAGCCATCTTTATCAAGCAAGCTTGAAAGATGGCTCTTTCACGTAAATGTGCATGGCTCGTAGCGTTCACAAATTTTTCACAAAATAATTAGCACTCATCTCTTGACATGGCTAATAATAAGTGCTATATTACAACTAGAACAAAGGAAGAGAGATAAAAGGAACACAGAAAAGTTCCGCAGATTTCAAATCTGGTTGCTCAAGTAATCAACACTTCGGATTCTCCGAATGTGCACAAAATATAGTTACTGAAAGGAGTAATGACCTATGATGATGCCTAGAATTTTTGGAGAAAACTTATTTGATGATTTTATGAATGACTTTGCATTTCCGGATTTTACGGACAATGCAAATATTGAGAAAGCTTTGTATGGTAAACATGCAAAAAATCTGATGAAAACTGATGTCAAAGATACCGAGAACGGATATGAAGTAGATATTGATCTTCCGGGCTTCAAGAAGGACGAGATTACCATGAAGCTGGAGAATGGTACACTGACCGTGAGCGCAGCGAAAGGTCTTGATAAAGATGAAGAGAACAAAGAGAAAAAATATGTAAGACGTGAGCGTTATGCAGGCGGAATGAGCAGAAGCTTCTATGTAGGCGAGCACGTTGATGTAGAGGATATCCATCCGAAATATGAAAATGGTATCCTGAGCTTCATCGTTCCGAAGAAGGAACAGAAGGCCGTAGAGGAGAAAAATAAATTCATCTCTATCGAAGGCTAATGCCCGGAGCAGGATTTTTTGTTGACAGGATGCTCGGATGTGTGTTCCTTAAAAGAAATGCCCGATATCGGGCATTCAGACAAGCATAGCATAAAATAAGATAAATATGCATCGAAAAACTTCGGTGGGAAGTAAAATTCTCACCGGAGTTTTTTTGTGGTTTTCTATGCGCGTTGCTGTCGAATCCGTGTCGGATTTTGTCGAAATCGTGTCGAATGCTGTCGACAGGTGAGCAGATGTTAAACAATTATATAAAAGTCTCTTGAAAAATACGACTAGATTGATAAAATAGTTGCAAACCAGAATGTTGCAGAGATTCTGAGAAGAATATTACAATGTTAGGAGAAAAGAGATGGAAAAGAGAGTATCTATCAGGGACATTGCAGAAATGCATTTGTCACAGCAGTTGGAACGAAAAAAAGCATTATTGTTAAATCTGGAACTCGATGCCTGTGCACGTCAGGGGATTCCGTGGACACCGACGCAGGGTATTCTTTCGCTGGAAGACCGCCGCAGGTATGAGATGAATCAGAGTATCATTTTGCCGAATGGCACCTTTACCAAGCAGTTTTCTCTGCCTAATTATTTCCGGGGTGAAAATGCATATGCACCTACAGGAAAAAATCTGCAGAAGTACGATGTTGCGGACAAATATATTCCGGGGATCAGAAAAGAATGTGCCGGCGGTCCGGAGGAATGGCTGGAATTCACCAGCAATTTTGATCTGGCATTGTTTTATGCCTGTTGTAAGTGGGATGAAGAACAATTGGAGTGGCTTCCCATGACAGAAGCGGATATTGAGCGTCCGTTTGGCGAGGGTGAGCCGGATCCGCATTATGGTGTGATCTATATGGCGAATGCGGAAGATGCAAGATTCTTCGGTACATACGCAAATGCACCGGAGTATCATATCATGACACCGGCAGGAAGTCTGGTAGATGGCGGGAACCGGGAGTATATTTTTGCAATGCGCATGAGAGATAAAGATGAGCTGCAGAAGGATGCACGTTTTGACATCCTTGTCTTTGAACATACAGAGAAATTCTGTCAGGATGTATATGAACTGATGCAGAAATCATTGCCGACCGGTTCCGCAGTGTTTAAAAAAATTTAAGAAAATAAATAGTTGAGTTTTTATAGTCCTTGGAGTATGATATTTTCATGCATGTAAAAAATTGACCGTGCATAGTCCTGCCATGTCCCGGCGGGGCAGTTACAAACGTTGAATGGTAAGAGTTGACGAAGAAAACACGGAGATAAAAAATGGCAAGAACTAAAAAAAATTCCAAGAGACAGAGAAGAAAAAGAAAACTGATTCTATTTATTATTGAGATTATTATTTTGATCCTGGTTGCAGGTGCACTGTTTGTGTACAGTAAACTGGATCTGATCAAATCAAAGAAACTGGATAATACAAAGGTTGGAAAAAATGAGGTTTCCGAAGAAACTCAGAAAACATTTGAAGGATATACTACTATTGCATGTTTTGGTCTGGACAACCGTGAACAGGGTGTTTACGAGTCCGGTAACAGTGATGTGATCATGCTGATGAATATCAACAATGATACGCATGAAGTAAGTCTGATGTCTGTATATCGTGACACCTATCTGAATGTTGCCGGTGAGGGACAGGAGGAGAAGTTCCAGAAAGCCAATGCGGCTTACGCATACGGTGGACCGGAGCAGGCAGTGACGATGCTGAACCGTAACCTGGATATTGATATCGATAATTATGTAGCCTTTGATTTCAAAGCGGTTGCACAGGCGATTGATATTCTCGGTGGTGTAGATATTGATGTTGAGAGTGAGGAAGAGCGTAAATATCTGAATGATTATGTATCTTACACCAGCCAGTATGTAGGCGGAAGTGATGAAGAAGTAGAACATACCGGATTGCAGACCTTAAACGGTGTACAGGCAGTATCTTATGCACGTATCCGTTATACAGCAGGTGATGATTACAAACGGGCAGAGCGTCAGCGCCGTGTTCTGACAGAGATGATCAAGAAGGCAAAATCTGCAAGTCTGCCAGAGTTAAACAGCCTGATCAATACTGTATTTCCGCAGATTTCTACAGATCTGGACAAGAAGGACATTATCAGCATGGCAACTGTCATGATCAAATATGATATGGCAAACAGTGGTGGATTCCCGTACAGCAAAGATACCTTTACTCCGAGCAAGAGCATCGGAAGCGTGGTAGCACCATGTGATCTGGAGAGTAATGTTATCGAGCTGCACAAGAGACTGTATGGCACAGACAATTATACACCGTCTGAGACTGTTAAAAAGTACAGCGAACACATTGTGGATGTGAGCGGATATACGGCAGAATGGAAGGCGGATAACCGTTTCAGCGGACAGGATGAATTCTTTGGAAACGGAACACAGACAACCGATGATGGATCCGGTTCAACGGAGGATACAACAGAATGATGCGTTTGTTCATTTGCCCGGAATGCGGGTGGATGCGTACTGTTTCAAGACGGGCTTCTGTGGAATGTTTCAAGTGCAACGGTGTGATGATGCAGCCGGTGAAACTGGAATATACCCAGTATGTGAAGATGTCGGAACAGGAACGAATGGATTATGCAGACAGTTGGATGTATATCCATCGGAAAAAGAGCAAATAGAATACAAATCCCCATGCAGAGAAATCTGTGTGGGGATTTTTTGTGCTAAGGCTCCTTTACGAATGATATTTCTTGAATTGACAGATAAATTATGTTTTTTTACAATAGAGGAAAAGTGGAAAAACAGGAGAAGAAATAATGGGAAGAGTAAAGCAGATACTCGTAGTGTTGCTTGTGGCAGTGTTAATGTGTCTGTCGGCCTGTGGACAGGCAGGGGACAACAGCAAAAAGCAGACGGACAGCAATGACGCACAGACGGGCAACTATGTAACACTGAAGGCAATCACTCTTGGACAATTGCCGGAAAATGGAATGGACGAATTTTATGAGGAGCTGGATGCCATGACAGAGGAACTGGGATGTCATCTGCGGTTTGATTATATCCCGTGGGGGGATGAGCGTTCCCAGTTGAACATGGCTATCGCATCCGGGAAATATGATTTTATCTCAAATGGAAATTTTTCAGATTATTATCAGCAGGTGGCGAAGGGAGCATTTCTAAATCTGAATGCTTATCGGGACGTGGTACCGGAGCTGTTTGCACATTATGAGTCCTATCGGGAGGATTATCTGACGAATCTTGAGTGGAACGGTGGTCTGTATGGCATTCCACAGTTTAACAAAGATACCATCAGCGACACCGGTGGAGGATTTTTCTACCGGACAGATTTGCTGGAGGAATGGAATCTGCCGGAGGTGACAGACTTTGACAGCATGCAGCAGTATCTGTATGCGGCAAAAGCGGACGGAAGATATCAGGATGCGGCGCTGATCACGGACAACCGTGCATGGAATGCGCTGTGGTATCTGAATAATGAAAAGTATGAGGAGATCGGAACATTGGAGACAGTTCCCTATGCAGTGACAGACCGGGAGAGTTGCCGGACTGTGATCAGCCGGTTTGAGACACCGGAGTTCCGGAAGACGCTGGATGTACTGCATCAGTGGTATGTAGATGGCATTTTGAATCCGGGAATACTGGCTTCCCTGGATAATGAAGGGGTGACAGCTCTTGAGATGATGCTGGCAGATGAAAAGCCGTGTGAGACGAATGCACCGATCTGGACCGTGAATAGTAGTTATGTTCCGGCTTTGTATCGCAAACATCCGGAGTGGATGTATGGATTTTTCTCTTATCAGATGAACAATGGGAATATTACAAAAAGAAAGCAGGGAAAAGAGGTGTCCTGCATTTCGATATCCTCCAAATGCAAAGAGCCGGAGATGGCGGTGAAGCTGTTGGAAAAACTGCATACGGATGAGAAGTTTTACACACTGATCCGGCAGGGTGTATCGGGAATTCATTATGAGCTGAAGGATGGTGAGGTTTCCCATGAAAATATTCCGGAGGAAAATTTATTTTCATACTGGACGGGGTGTGTGGATTTTACTCTGGAACAGCCGGAGTATATGGAAGATAGGCAGTGGGAACAGGAATATCAGAAGATACAGGAACGGACAGAGGAGTTGTGTGAGACCGCACCGGATGACCTGCTGATGGATTTTTCATGGGAAGATAATGGACTGAAAGAGATTGAAAGCCGGTTGGAGGAAGTGCGCCGGGATTATCTGCTGCCGTTGTGCTGCGGGGTCTCTGACAACATTGAGGAAGATTATCAGACAGCAATCCGGAAATTGTATGAAGCAGGATTACAGCAGTATCTGGACATTTTGCAACAGCAATTAGATGCGTATTGGGAGGAGAAGTCATGAAATTGCTTATCGTAGATGATGATATCTATACCAGAGAGGGACTGGCAGAGATGATTCCCTGGAACCTGTATGGCATTGATGATGTCATGCAGGCGGAGAATGGAAAAGAGGCATTGCATACTGTGTCCTGGTATCTGCCGGATCTGATCATTACGGATATCCGGATGCCGCAGAAAAACGGCATTGATTTCTGCAGGGAAGCGATTCGTCTGGTACCGGACTGCAAGATCATTTTTATTACCGGTTACATGCAGACGGAGTATCTGAAAGATGTGATAGATTTGTCTGCGGTGGCATTTATTGAAAAACCGATTCAGCCGGAAGCAGTAATGGAAGCACTGGAAAAAGCGGTGGGAAAGATTCAGAAGCATCAGGAACACACCCAGCTGAGAAAGGAAAACGAAGCATATCAGAAGAATCGTTTTTTGCAGGCAATGCTGCAAAAGGGAGTTACAGAGGAGCAGCTGGAAGAACTTTGCAGAAACTGTGGATTTTTCTGCACCCGTCAGGAACGGTATCTATGTATTCGGATCTGGGAGCAGGGTTCCGCAATGGATGATGCACAGTGTGATCTATATTTGCAGCAGTATTTTGCGGAGGGTACGGAGTTTGTTCTGAGTACCCGGCTGCCGGATGCGGAACAGTGTGTGGCTGTGTTTGCCTGTGAAGAGAAACGTCAGTCCGAGATTCTACGGAAATTGAGGATGTTTGTATCCAAATACACAGAGTACACGGTTGCGGTGGGGTATTTTGTGGATTCCCTGTCTGGTGTATACAACAGCAGCCGACTGGCACAGATAGCCATGGAGCGTGGATATTTCGAACCGGAAGTGCATTATCTGGAGGTGGATCGTCTGGTACAACGGAAATACATTGATCCGGGAATTTATCAGGTATTTTTACAGGTATATAAGGAAAATCCATGGCGTATCCGGGAGTGGTACCAGGCACTGTTGCAGCAGTTTGCAACGAAAAAACAGGCTATGACAGAGGGGGCACAGATCATTGCGCTGACAAGGACCTTTGCCAGTCAGATTTTAAATGACTATCCGGAGAGCCTGACGGCAGTCGGAGAGTCCGATGTGGAGACCTATATGCGGCAGCTGGAGCGCACCAGTAACATCCGGGAGACGGAACAGCAGTTTGACTTGCTTTTGAATGGCATGGAGCGTTGCCTGGTAGAGCAGAACCGTTACAGCCGGCTAGTGAGCGATATCCGGACATTTTGTATCCGGAATTTATCGGACAATACCCTGGGAGGGCAGATGATCTCAGATCGGTTTCATCTGTCTGTGACCTATTTAAACCAGCTGTTCAAGCAGGAACTATCTGTGACCATCAAGCAGTATATCAGCGAGATGCGGATGGAGCGGGCCAGAGAACTGTTGACACAGACTTATGATACGGTGGATGAGATTGCGGCAAAGTGCGGTTATTCCAATGGCAATTATTTTGCTAAGGCGTTCCGTGAGAATCAGCACATGTCACCGACCGATTATCGCAAACAGATGGAGAAGCGTTATGAAAAAGAACCAAGGACGTAAGCTGCCATTTTTTTATCACTGGAAACTGTCCAGGAAACTGCTGCTGCTGTTTCTGGGGGTCTGTGTGCTGCCGATCACGGTGATACTGGGGATCACAATGTATCGTATGGTATGCAGTTCCATTCAGATGCAGCTGTATACCATGGATCAGAACTATGATCGTGTCGTACAGAATTTTGAAAATATTCAGGAGCGGATGGAACGAATCGCATCACTTATTATGGTATCAGACGAAGTGGGAGATGCCCTGCGCAGTAATAAGCAGGACAGTCTGGTAGATGAACTGCAGAGGTTTGACAGACTGTCGGATTATACTTATCAGCTGGAGATGAGTTCCGATGATATCTCAATCCTGTATTATATCCCGGATCAGTTTTTGATTTCAGGTAGCGGAAATACCTGCTATCGCCCGGAGAGTGAACTGACAAAGTGGAGCGTGGATGCGGAGACGATGGAGCAGACCGCCGGTGATTCCTGGAAAGTGATACAGGAGAAGAACCGCTATGGACAGCGGAAGAGTTATCTGGCAAACTTCCGTGTGATCTGGAATACAGAACAGTATACGCAGCGGCTTGGCATCGTGGCGGTGATGATTCCGGTAAATACGGTAAAAGAGAGTATGAATAATGTGATGCACATGCAGAGCATGTATCTGCTGGATGAACAGGGGACGGTGCTTGTATCCGGTGGAAACGAGCAGGCACAGAATCTGCAGATGCCGAAGTTGCAGGGAACGGTCTCGGAGACACATGAAACCAATGGAGCCTGGATGGTACGCAGCGGTTTGCTGCAGGAGGGCGGTATGACACTGGTTTCGCTGGTGCCGCGGGATGTTCTGGTGCAGGAGTCAGGCAGAATCATCCGGGAAATGCTGATCTGTTATGGAATCATCTGTGCACTTACTTTTGTACTGCTTCAACTGGGCAGCCGGCAGTTTCTTGGCCGGGTACACCGGCTGGATACGACCATGGAGGCTGTGGATCAGGGAATCCTGGAGCCCATTGATGTGCCGGAGTGCCGGGATGAACTGGGGCGTCTGATCCTGCGTTATAACGGCATGGTGGAACAGATCCAGCGTCTGATGGAAGAGCAGTATATACTTGGTAAGGAAAAATCCGAAGCGCAGCTGCATGCATTGCAGGCACAGATCAGTCCGCATTTTCTGTATAATACGTTGGACATGATGAACTGGATGGCGGTAAAAGGTGAGACGGATAATATAAGGGCAGTGCTGTCCGCCATGTCACGGTTTTATCGGATGGTGCTGAGCCGGGGTGCTTACATCATCACTATCGGCGAGGAGATCCGCATGTGTCAGGCCTATATGGAGATCCAGGTGCTGCGTAAAAAGAACAAGCTGCAGTTTGAAGTGGATGTGGATGAGGAGATCTATCCATATCTGATTCCAAAGATCACGCTGCAGCCGATCCTGGAAAATGCCGTGCTGCACGGAATCGATGAAAAAGAGGGCGGTCGCGGAACCATCCGCCTGTCCGGGCGGATCCAGGAGGATCAGATTATTCTGGAAGTGCAGGATGATGGTGTCGGTATGGATCCGGCGCTTTTATCAGAAGAAAACCTGTCCGAACACAGTGGAAAACATTACGGTCTGTCCAATGTGAGGACACGGCTTTGGCTCTTTTATGAAAAAAATGCAGAACTGTCCTGCAGTAGCGCACCGGGTCTGGGTACAAAAATTACCCTTCGATTTCCGAAAAAATCCGATGTGGAAGATACTGACGGGTAAAAACAGAAAAAAACGGGTAGTTTTTAGAAGTACATGGAAGAAAACGCAAACTTCCATGTGCTTTTTTTGTGTGAAAAATGAAAGGAAATACAAAAAAAGTCCTCTTAAAATCAGACTGCCGGTTGAAATATAATGTAAAAGAAAGAAAAAACTGCAAAGTAACAGAAAAATGGAAAAATATGCTGATCTGAAAGCGGATGGAAAAAGGAGAAGGAGGAGAACAATGAACAGACACTCACACAGAAGGAAAAAAATATCAGCCAGAGTAATGGCACTATCCATGGCAGCGGCAATGGCGGTTACGGTGTATCCTGTACCTGCTTTTGCGGAGGAAGGTCAGAATGTGGCCCAAAAAGTACAGGTGCTGGATAAAACCGGGGGAAACATTCATGATTATGGAAAAACCGGAGATGATCCGGCAACACCGGATGTGGATGAATCCGCAATTGTTGCAAATTCTGATGTACTGAGATCCGCACAGTATCAGGAATCTACAAAGTATGAGTTAAAAGTAAACGGAACACCGGTTTCTGTTTATAAATATCAGAAACAGACGGATCCGGGAAGCCATTATCATATGGATATTGCAAGATTTTCTTCCGATGATGCGGAGCCGGTTTTTGAGATAACCATGAAAGACGGGTCAACCATTGACAGTATCTATGTATCACCGGAAAGATATTATCCGGAAGATTCCTTTGAAATCAGTACAGATAAGAAAACTGTAAAATTTAAAATGTCAGCAGACTTACGTTACTGTATTGTAAATATCAATGGCAGCATCAATGATACCAATGGCAAACCGCAGCTTGCAATTATTAATGATGCGACAGAAACAGATAAACCGGATGTGACAGCGGCAAATGTACTGAACTTTAAAGATTTTGCAGAAAAATATCTGCAGGAGCATCCGATTACGGATACCGTAGGCGAAGTTTGCACAGAGGCAGGTACGGTTACAGATACATCTATGAATGATGGGAAAGAGTACACCTGGTCCTACGGGGAAGGAACATATGTGGCTTATGATGCAAAAAAGGTTATGTTCCCGAACAAGCGTGTCCGTCAGAAAAATGATGTATCAGAAGCATTTCAGGCAGCACTGGCAGAAGTGAAAAACAGTGATACACTGGATACAATTTATTTTCCGGCAGGTACATATCTCTGGTCCGGTCTGTCCATTAAGAACTGGGATGGAAATGGAAAAGACGGAAAGCTGAATATCTATCTGGATGAAGATGCATTGCTTGTAAATCGTCTGCAGGAGTGCACACAGGCGATGGAACCAGCGATCGGCATCTGGGATTCCTCCAACATTACTGTTTCCGGACGGGGCATTATTGATGGTCAGGGAACTTATAACTACAGCTGGGACAAAGCGGATGCGGAACTGAGCCCTCATCAGGGCGGAAGTATGGTAGTTCGTTCTCAGAATATTACGTTTAATGATACTTATGTCAGAGATGTAAAACAGTGGAACTGGGAATGCCACACGGTAAAAAACATCAATTATAATAATATCAAAGGTCTGAGCCCATTTCAGCATGCCTGGGTGGATGGACTGGATCTGACAAGCGGACAGGGAATTCATTTAAATGGTGCAATTACCATGGGCAACGATGATACCTTTGCATCCGGACACTATAATCCGAGTAATGAATTCCCGCAGAGACGTCTGAAGAAGAAAGATTTAAACAATCTGTCTACGGAAGATCAGAACATTGCAGCAGCAGCGGCAATTTACAACAAAGACAGACTGCAGTGGGATACAGACGATACAACAGATGTAAATATCAGCAATACATTGGGTTGGAGCACCTTTGCCAATGCAGTCCGACTGGGACACAATACACGCTTCAAAGCAGATGGCGGAAGCTATCAGATGCGTGATTACACATTTAATAATGTCAATACATTGCATGTTACAGGTTATGGAACGAATGGTGGTGGCGGTGCACTGAGTATTCAGAACGGTACGAGTGGCTGTACCCCAAATTATGAAAATCTGATATTTAATAATTGTTCCTTTACGGCAAATAACGGAAACAATGTTGCAAATATTCCGAGTGGAAACGACCTCAATCAGTTTAATCCGAAGAACGTTACCTTTAAGGATTGCTGGTTTAAAGATGCGGACACACCGTTTTCATTCAAAAGCATTGATAATGTAACGATTGATAATCTGTATCTGGGCGGAAAGCTGATAGAGTATGATTCACAGGTTGATCTGACCGTTGCAGACAGCGTGAAAAACTTTACATTCCTTGTAAACGGTGAAAATATTAAGAAAAATGCGGCACCGGTATTTGAAAATCCGGATAACGAGCCATTTAATGTGAAAGCAGGAGAAACCGTTTCTTTCCAGGTAAATGCAACTGATCCGGAAGAGAATAACGTGACCTTATCGGTTGTCGGCGCACTTCCGAAAGGTGCATCATTTGATGCTGAAACTGGCGCATTTACATGGGAAACCTCTGACAGTGACAGTGGAAAGAGAGAAATTACGTTTAAGGCATTGGATGAGTATGGTGCTTCCACACAGAAAACGGTTACCATCAATATTGAATCTGACAGGGTTCCTGGAAAAGATGTGGAAGTATCCAGAACCGTTGTGTCACAGGATACATTTGCAGGCAGCTGGAGCGGAGATCAGACAGCGGACTTTGGTGCAAAGAATTTCCTGCGTACTTCCTATGGAACAGACTCTAAAGGAACATTGGGAACAGCAGGCGGAAGTGATAATAAAGTCACATATCTGAAATTTGACGTGTCACAGATTGACCTTACACAGGTTGACCGTGTAAAATTGCAGATGACTTTACTGGGTGTACGTTATGATGAAGCTGCAAACCTGGATGCACAGCTTCAGATTGCCATGACAGAAAATACAGACTGGACAGAAAATACTCTGAACTGGAAAAATAAACCGGCAATTTTAGATGTAAATGGAGTAATTATTTCAGAAGAATTTAACCTTGGAGATATTGTAAGTAATGATCCTGGACAGATCAGCACACCAAATGGTACTGTAGCAACCGCAGATGTCACATCACTTGTTGCAGTGGCAAAATCAGCCGGACAGGACAGTGTTACACTGGCTGTAAATGTGGTTGACAAACAGGTTGACAAAGCTAATCGTATTTTCTTTGTAAGTAAAGAAGGTGCAAAGAATTTTGAAAATGCAGAAAATATGGCACCGGCATTGGTAGGTACAAAGACAGTGGCAATCTCCGGAATTAAAGTAAATGCACCGACAAAAACGGTATATGATCTGGGAGAGTCATTTGACACAACCGGTATGACAGTTACTGCTTCCTATGAAGATGGAACCGAAGATGTTGTAGATCTTTCTAAAGTAATCATAACTGGTTTTGACAGCAGTAAAGTGACAGAAAAGCAGACAGTTACTGTAAAATATGCAGGAAAGACAGCTACATTTGATGTAGAAATCAGAAATATCATAATTCCGGAACCGGAACCGACACATGCAGACGGACTGGCAAATGAGATGGCAGAAGATGGAAAATGGTATGTATACAGAGATAATGCGGTGGATTATGGTTATACCGGACTTGCAGCAAATGAATATGGCTGGTTCATGGTAGTAAACGGAGCAGTAGACTTTGGCTACACCGGACTTGCAGCAAACGAATATGGCTGGTTCATGGTAGTAAACGGAGCAGTAGACTTTGGCTATACCGGACTTGCAGCAAACGAATATGGCTGGTTCATGGTAGTAAATGGAGCGCTTGACTTCACTTACAACGGACTGGTACAGAATGAGTACGGCTGGTGGAAAGTAACT
>OHXK01000673.1_pt1 | contig 14759 bp, 8 predicted proteins | sample 1579921 | NCBI WGS metagenome assembly OHXK01 (sample SAMEA3882551, study PRJEB24775) | human gut metagenome | biome: human-associated habitat; feature: intestine environment; material: feces | place: Netherlands | collected 2009/2010 | reverse complement strand
TAACAAAATGTAGTGTATCAAAGAAATGCGGAAGCTGCCAGTATCAGGGTGTTCCTTATAAAGAACAGCTTGCCGCCAAGCAGAAAAGGATGAAGAAGCTTCTTGGAAAGTTTGCAAATGTAAAACCAATCATTGGAATGGATGATCCCTTCTATTATAGAAATAAAGTTCATGCAGTATTTGACAGGGATAAAAAAGGTAATATTATCTGTGGAACCTACGAAGCGAAAACACATAAGGTTGTTCCGATAGAAGAGTGCATGATCGAGGATAAGATCAGTCAGGAAATCATCCGTACAATTCGGGATATGCTGAAATCTTTTAGAATCAAAACATATGATGAGGACACAGGATATGGACTTTTGCGCCATGTGCTGGTGAGAAGAGGGTTTTCCACAGATGAGATCATGGTGGTTCTTGTGTTGGGATCTCCGGTGATGCCATCCAAAAATAATTTTGTGAAGGCATTGCGCAAATTGCATCCAGAGATTACAACGGTTGTACTGAACGTGAATGATAAACGCACCAGTATGGTGCTTGGAGATCGGGAGACTACAATTTACGGAAAAGGATATATTGAAGATGTGCTATGTGGTTTAAAATTCCGTATTTCATCAAAATCTTTTTATCAGATCAATCCGGTTCAGACAGAGAAATTGTATGGAAAAGCAATGGAACTGGCGGGTTTGAGCGGAACAGAACGTGTGATTGATGCATATTGTGGGATCGGTACTATCGGTATGGTGGCCGCAAAATCCGCGAAAGAAGTGATCGGTGTGGAGCTGAATCCGGATGCAGTGCGGGATGCCGTGAAAAATGCAAAGCATAATCAGATGAAAAATATCCGTTTTTATCAGGAGGATGCCGGACGTTTTATGGAGAAAATGGCAGCTCTGGGAGAGAAAGCGGATGTAGTGTTTATGGATCCGCCAAGAAGTGGCAGCACCGAGCAGTTTATGAAATCTGTTGTGACGCTGGCACCCAAAAAGATTGTATATATTTCCTGTGATCCGCAGACACAGGCAAGGGATTTGAAATATCTGACCAGGCATGGGTATAAAGCGATGGGAGCTTATCCTTATGATATGTTCCCGTTCACTAAGCATGCGGAAAATATCGTACTTTTGACGAAAAATTGATATAATGATGCGAAGATTGCACAAATGTGCAGCAAAGGAGTAATCTGGGAACATGAGCAAGTAGCGAAAGCGGATTGCGAATGTCCGCTTTAATGAATTTGTGATTGGGAGAAGAGATTTGGTGAAACAGACGGGTAAAACAGATAAACGTGGAAAGCGTATTTTTTATATATTGATGTTTATCGTTTTTTTTGGTTTATTGCAGCGCAATTACTGGGAAATAGCGAGCAAAGCAGTGGAATGTCTCAGGCGGATTATGTGTATCAGGGACAAATTTTATGGGAAAAACCGGATGGGAGCAGTGAGCCGATTACTATTCCGGGAAAGTATGATGTTGCAGAAAATGAGACAATGGTGCTTACTTTGCAGCTTCCGGAAAGTTACAGAGAGCAGAATCTGATGATACGTTCTTCCCTTCAGGATATCCGGTTTTATGTGGATGGAAAACTCCGGATAGAATATGACACATCCGATACACGGATAGTCGGAAAAAATTCTGCCAGTCAGTATGTATTTTGTCCGACATCAGCAGCTGATGCCGGAAAAGAAGTCAGAATTGAACTGACAGCCCATACCGGAAAATATGCCGGTGTTGTGAATGAAATATACTGTGGCGATAAGTCAGAACTTTGGGAATACATTTTTGAAAAATATGGAATTACAATGATAATTGCATTTTTTCTGTTATTTGCCGGGGCAGTGACGGTTATATTCAGTATTGCACTTGGAATCGTGTATCATTTGAAATTTGATATGGAATATTTGGGATGGTGTATTCTGCTGGCCGCGGCATGGATGCTGGGAGAGTCCAAGCTGCGGCAGCTTTTGGTTCCGAATGCTTCTGCATTGTCACAGCTGTGCTTTCTTATGATCATGCTTGGACCGCTGCCAATTATTTACTATATTGATAGTATACAGAATAAACGGCATTGGAAACTGCTGCGTTGGATGGAGTGTGTGGCAATCCTGGATTTTGTGGTGTGTTGTATGTTGCATCTGACCGGTATGGCCGATTTTATACAGACACTTCCGGTGTCGCAGGGAATTCTGGCAGCAATACTGATTCTTGTGACGGGAACTGTCTGTTACGACCTGTATCAAGGTTATATCAGAAAAAATCGTTATATTCTGGTCGGATTGTTTGTGGCAGTCGCATCTGTGGTAGTTGAATCGTTAGCGGTGTATTTTGTGGTTTCCATTTCAGGAATTTTCATTGGAATTGGAATGCTGGTGCTGTTTTTTGTAAATCTGGTCAGAACCATCAGTCAGGTCCGGGATTTGGAGCGCACACGTCAGCAGCAGGAAATAAGAAAGCGCAGAAAGCAGATGGAAACCATGTCTCTGCAGATGATCCAGACACTGGTAACAACCATTGAGGCGAAAGATGAATACACCCGTGGACATTCTCATCGTGTGGCGGAATATTCGGCACTGATTGCAAAGGAGCTTGGATGGAAGCAGAAAGATATTTTCCACCTTCGCAATGCTGCGCATTTGCATGATATTGGAAACATAGGTATTCCGGATGCAATTTTGAACAAACCGGCCAGACTGACGGATGAGGAATATGCAGTAATCAAAGAGCATACAATTATTGGTGCGGAAATTTTGAAGAATATCACGCTGGTAAAACATGTGGTGGAGGTCGCCAGATCCCATCATGAATGTTATGATGGAACTGGCTATCCGGATGGACGGAAAGGGGAGGAAATCCCAATAGAGGCAAGAATTATAGCTGTCGCTGACAGTTATGATGCAATGCGGTCAAGACGCATTTATCGCAATACGCTGAAACCGGAAGCGATTTATGAGCAGTTTCAGAAAAACCGAGGTGTTCAGTTTGATCCGGAGATAACGGATACGTTTTTGCGGTTACTGGACGAAGGGCGCCTGGTGATTGAGGACGAGTATGCCGGTACGAATGCGGAATATGGATTGACGGAAGCAGAAACAGAAATTGAAAAATTTATTACGAATGTCATAAGCACCATGTGTACGCTGGAAGACAGTGAAGGATTTGATTTCCTGACAGGTCTTCCGATGCGGAACCGGGGTGAAAAACTGGCAGCACAGTTTATGCAGCGCTACAGTGGATTTCTGGTATTTCTGGATATGGATAACCTGAAAAAAATTAATGATATCTATGGGCATAAAGCCGGTGACCGGGCATTGAAACTACTTGGAACCTTGTTATCAGAATATACGCATCAGGCAGTGGTCTGTCGCCTGGGCGGAGATGAATTCCTGATGTTTATGCCGGAATGCGGCCGGGAGGAACTGACAGAAATTGTCAGTGGAATTCTGAGACAGTTCAATGAAAACAAAGAAAAAGATCCTGAAATCCGTTATGCATCTATTTCAGCAGGTATTTGTGAAACTGCTAAAGGTGCTCCTTTTGAGGAGTCTTATACGAAGGCTGATAAGGCACTGTATTATGTAAAACAGAACGGAAAGGGAGATTTATTCTTCTATGATCAGATAGAAAAAGAGCTTATTGCAGAGTGCGGTACAGGAAAAGATCTGGGAATGATTGCAAAAGCTCTACGGGAAAGTGGTAATCATAGTGGGGCATTGAATTATCGTGAATTTTCTATGCTCTACGAATATATAAACAGCCTGGGAGAACGGCACAACTATCAGTGCTATCTGGTAATGGTAACTATGGACATACTACCTGAGGGTGCTATACATATTGAAAGCATCGAAGAAGCTCTGGCGTGTATGGAACAGTCCATCCAGCAGAAAATCAGAAAAGTGGATATCTGTACCAGATACAGTGCTATGCAGTATCTGATTGTTTTGTTTGAACCGGATGAAAGTCAGATTCCAATGGTTATGGATCGTATTTTTATGGAATATTATAAAAAATGTGATAGGCAGAATTTTATTCCGCGATATGAGTATAGATCAATACTGGAAGATAAAGACGGGGATGTAAAAAAACTTTCCTGACAGAAAAATCGCTTAGACCGTGAGGCTTAAGCGATTTTTTTATCTTGCCTGGCGTGGAGTAATGCCATATTTGTCTTTGAACTTCCGATTGAAATAAGAAGCATTTTCAAAACCGGATTTCTGTGCGATTTCCAGAATAGACAGATTTGTTGAAACCAGCAGATTTCTGGCATGTGCCAGTCGGACATCATTCAGATAATGGATATAGCTGATGCCCATATGTGTCTTAAAAAATTTCATGAAGTGTGATTCGCTGAAATAGCAGGCAGAGGCAATCTGGCGAATGGAAATAGATTCTTCCAGGTGTTCATTCGTGAAAGTGATGATGAATTTCAACTTGTCCAGTGACCGTTGCTGTATGTTGGATAATTCTTTTTTTTCGTCCAGAGAAAGAAGCTGGAACATGAAAAGAAACAGAGAGCCTTTGAGCGCAAGTTGATATCCGGCAGGTTTTTTACTGCATAATTGATCCATTGTCCGGATCAGATCGTGAATTTTCGGATAGTAGGACAGACGTGGATGAATGTGGACGACTGTGTGAATTTGCCCTGAGAACAATGGATACAAAAATTTTTCAAAACAGACGTCGTGGTTATCGGAGGAAAGTAATTCCGGACGAAAAATGATATTTTCATATTCCATTTTCTGACCTGAAATTTCCCTGATGGCATGCAGGTGTTCCGGAAGAACAATAATGATATCTCCGGCTGCGACATGATAGTGCGTCAGGTCTACAAGAACTGTGCCAGATCCCTTCTGAATGACGATAAGTTCTGCTTCTTCATGCCAGTGAACAGGTACTTCCGTAAAATCATCCGGTATCGTGCACAGATAAGTGTTATACGGAAATTGATCTTCCGTATGACGCTTTTTTTCGTGGTATTGTTCTGGTTTTGGCTGTTTCATGCTGGACTCCATTCTGTTTTTGATAGAATTGTACTATAAAAGGATATTATGCTGCAAGAAAAAAATAACAATGCTGTATAAAATATAAGCAGAAACGCACGAACAGGAAAAAATATGATACAATGAATCAAATGGTTCCTGCGTATCAGATTTTTTTGAAAGAATAGACTATAAGGTCGGGAAGGAATTTTATTATGAAACTGGAAATGTTAGTATCGGAAAAATTAGGAAAAGCAATTTCAGAAAGCAGTAATCAGGAGATTTACCAGGCACTGATGGCTGTTGTGCAGGATATGGCAGAACAGAAGGAATCTAATGCAGGGAAAAAGAAAGTATATTATGTATCTGCAGAGTTTTTGATCGGAAAACTTTTGTCTAATAATATGATCAATCTCGGAATATATGAGGATGTCCGCAAAATGCTTGCTGCAAATGGAAAAGATATCTGTGAAATCGAGGAAATAGAGGCAGAGCCATCTCTTGGAAACGGAGGACTTGGCCGGCTGGCCGCCTGTTTCTTGGATTCGATTGCAACACTTGGTTATAACGGAGCCGGTATTGGACTGAATTATCATCTTGGATTATTTCAGCAGAAATTTGCAGATCACATGCAGAAAGAAACAAAAAATCCGTGGATGGACCGGAGTGGCTGGTTAAAACGTACGGATGTCGGTTTTCCGGTGTCTTTTGGAAATATGACATTGCAGTCTGTCATGTACGAAATTCTGGTAACCGGATATGGTAACCGTACCAATAAATTACAACTTTTTGATATAGATTCTGTGGATGAGAGCATTGTACAGGATGGGATTTCTTTCGATAAAAAAGAAATTGCTAAAAATCTGACCTTATTCCTCTATCCGGATGACAGTGATGAAGATGGTCGCAAGCTTCGTATTTATCAGCAGTATTTCATGGTAAGTAATGGCGCACAGCTGATTTTGAAAGAATGTGAAGCGCGGGGATGTAAGCTCTATGATTTGCCGGATTATGCGGTCATCCAGATTAATGATACACATCCAACGATGATCATCCCGGAGCTGATCCGTTTATTAATTGCGCGGGGACTTTCTGTGGATGATGCGATTGATGTGGTAAGCCGCACCTGTGCATATACCAACCATACAATTTTAGCGGAAGCATTGGAAAAATGGCCATTGCATTATTTGCAGGAAATCGTACCACAGCTGGTGCCGATTATTGAAATTTTAGATGATAAAGTACGACGAAAATATGCGGATGAAAGTGTGGCTGTCATTGACCGTAACGATGTGGTTCATATGGCACACATCGATATCCATTACGGATTCAGCGTAAATGGCGTTGCAGCTTTGCATACACAAATACTGAAAGAGACAGAACTTCATCATTTTTATCAGCTTTATCCGGAGAAATTTAATAATAAGACAAACGGAATTACGTTTCGCCGCTGGCTGCTCCATTGTAATCCATTGCTTGCAGATCAGATCACGGAGTGGATTGGTGATGGATACAAAAAAGATGCAGCAGAGTTAAAGAAGCTGGAGAAGTTTGCATCGGATGAACAATCACTGCAGCATCTTTTACAGATAAAAAAAGAAAATAAACATCAATTGTCAGAGTATCTGAAACGGACACAGGGAATAGAACTGAATGAGAATTCAGTGTTTGACATTCAGATCAAACGGCTTCATGAGTATAAACGACAGCAGATGAACGCATTGTATGTGATTTATAAATATCTGGAAATAAAAAGCGGAAAGTTGCCAAAGACTCCGATTACGGTGATTTTTGGCGCAAAAGCGGCACCGGCTTATGTGATCGCCAAAGATATCATTCATCTGATCCTCTGCCTGCAGGAACTGGTCAATCAGGATCCGGAAGTGAGCCCGTATCTGAATGTGGTTATGGTAGAAAATTATAACGTTACATTAGCAGAAAAACTAATCCCGGCATGTGATATTTCAGAACAGATTTCACTTGCATCCAAAGAGGCAAGCGGAACCGGAAACATGAAATTTATGCTGAACGGAGCAGTGACACTTGGGACAGAAGATGGTGCAAATGTAGAAATCCATCAGTTTGTCGGAGATGACAATATCTATATCTTTGGTGCAAAGAGTGATGAAGTAATTGCACATTATGAAAAAAGTGATTACAGACCATCCGATTATTATACAAAAAATCCGATGATCCAAAAGGCTGTGGAATTTATCACCGGTCCACAGATGATGGAAATTGGAAAGAAAGAAAATTTAGAGCGTTTAAGCAGTGAACTGAAAAAGAAAGATTGGTTTATGACATTCCTGGATCTGGAAGATTATATCCGAACAAAAGAGCGGGCACTGGAAGATTATACAGACCGAAAAACATGGGCAAAGAAAATGCTGGCGAATATCAGTAATGCGGGGTTCTTTTCTTCTGATCGTACCATCCGGGAATACAATCGGGATATATGGAAATTGGGGTATTAATGTATGTTGACAATTCTGGTAGTAGATGATGAAAAACTGGAGCGAAAGGGGATTCGTTTTCTGCTGAACCGGCGCAGTGAAGAGATGAAAATTTTGGAAGCCGCCAACGGAAAGGCGGCCTGCGAAATTTTGCAGCATCGGACAGTGGATATTATGCTGACAGATATAAAAATGCCGTTTATGGATGGGATTGAGCTGGTTTCTGTGGCTCACAAATTACAGCCGGATCTGCAAATGGTAATTTTTTCCGGATATGGTGAATTTGCATATGCGAAAAAGGCAATGGCTTCCGGCGTTTCAAACTATGTGCTGAAGCCGGTGGATCCTGCCGAGTTCGAAAACACGCTGAATCTTCTGGTGGAGAAAATTACCGAGCGGAGAAACGAAGCGCAGCGCAGTCAGTGGAATCAGGATTCTCTGGAAAATTATTTTCTTTTCAGATACCTTTGTCAGGGAAATGCCGATCTGTTAAATAAAATCAGTGGAAAGATCAATATTGACCGTTGGGATCAGATCAGAGGTTTGTTTTTAATTGAGAGTGAAGATAATTTTTTTGAAGAATCAGAAGAAGTTTTTATTCAAAAACTGACAGAATATAGCAAGCAGAAATTATCTTTTTTAAATTTGGCACAGAATCAGGAACTCTGTGTCCTTTTTGGCGTATGTGAGCAGAAAGTTTTTGCAACAGATTTAGCTGAATGGATGAATCACACGTTTGGAAATCGTTTTTATGTGGCAGTCGGTCAGCCGGTTACGGATCGAAGTGAACTGCCGGATCGTTTTCAGATGCTTGAAAGTCTGATAGAAAATAAATTTTATCAGAAGGAAACAAGAGTATTTTTACCGGATCATGTATCGGAAGATACCGGGAGTGAGCAGTTCCTGGATGAAACGATTAGCCGGATGATAGAAAATATCCGCCTGGATGATATGACTCATCTGTGGGAACATTTTCACCTTTTGAAAAATGGTATGGGAGATCTGGGCAGCTATTCGCAGATTTACACGAGATTTTTGTTTTCCAATCTGGTAAAAGAATTTTTCACGCATCAGCATCAGGATAGAAAAAAACTGGAAACAGCGGTTCAGAAAGTATACGAAATGCAATCTGTGTAGGAAGTGATAAGTCTTGTGGAAACACTCATTCAGAATATGGAAGAACGTCTGGCAGCCAGTAAGGATGGTGCCAGAAATGAAGTTGCACAGGCAAAAAGTTATATTTATGAACATTACAGTGAGGATATCAGTGTAGAAAAATTATCCGAACTGGTGTATTTGTCACCGGGATATTTCAGTTATATATTTAAGAAAGAAACCGGGGATACGGTCAGCCGTTTTATTCGGAATTACCGGATGGAACAGGCAAAAAAACTGCTTTCCGATACCTCTATGAAGATTGTGCAGATATGTAAAGAAACTGGTTTTTCAAATGTATCTTATTTTTGTAAAAATTTCCGTGAGTATTGTGGATGCAGTCCGGAACAGTATCGAAAGGGTGGAATGACAGATGCGCAGACTGAAACAGTTCTTTCATAAACTATCCATTCGAAAAAAGATGCTGACCATTCTGTGTCTGGTCGGCATGCTCCCGGTTTTGGTACTGGGCATTTCACTTGGTATTAATTCCTATCGCACCGTGCTCAAGTACAGGGAAAAAGATATGACGAATACACTGCAGCAGGCTTGTGGGATTGTAGATTATCAGATGTATGCCTGCCAGCAGATGATGAATTATTTTGTATACAACCAGGATGTCATAAATTTTCTGGAGTGCGATCCGACAAAGAAGCCCCAGCGTTATGAACTGTATCAGGAAGTATCTAATACCATCGGTGCGTTGAAGTACCAGAATCTGATCATGGAATCTGTTACAATCTACTCCGAGGGCATTCGGCAGTCTTTCGGAAATGAAACGCATCCGCTGAAGGATCTGTATAAAGAGTCCTGGTATCGGGATGGAATCAGGGATAAGGAATGGGTGTTTGACGAGAACACATTAGACCTGATTTCAATATACAAAATTCCAAGTTATTCCGGAATTGAAAGTTATGTGGCAGTACGCACGGATATTCCGACATTATTTGAATCATTAAACCAGCTTGCAGTGGAACAGTATGGTGTTCATGTGCAGACGCAGAACGATGAAATATGGAATTTTTCGGGGAAAAAATGTACAGATAAAAATGGAATATATGTAAGTTTTAGAGAGAATAAAAAGGATTATTTATGGGTGCAGCAGGATCTGAATCAGATGGATGCGACAGTTACTTATTTTCAAAAGAAATCCAACATAAGTCCATTTTCCGGAAGAGCATTTCTAATGATCGCTGTGCAGGTGAGTGCCTGTCTGATCTGCATTATTCTGCTGGGAAGAAGATTTGCAAAATATTTGTCCAGACCATTAGAAGAACTGACAGAAGAAATCCAGTCTATGGATGAAATGAACATTCAGGCAACGGTTCACAGCAACCGTGAGGACGAGATGGGAATCCTGATCAACAGCTATAATCATATGATGCGGCGGATCCAGGAACTGATCCGGGAAAATTATGAAACACAGATTGCCCGGAAAGAATTTGAAATGAAAGCACTGCAGGCTCAGATCAATCCACATTTCCTGTATAATTCCCTGTCGATGATCAACTGGAAAGCGATTGAAGCCGGCGAAGAGGAAATCAGTCAGGTGACGCTTGCACTTTCTGCATTTTACCGGACAACTTTAAATAAAGGAAGAACCTGGATCAGTTTGCGGCTGGCACTTCAGAATATTCAGGCTTATGTACAGCTGCAACTCTGGATGCATGATAATGATTTTAACGCGCATTATGATGTAGATGAAAAATTGCTGGATTATGAACTTCCTTCACTTATTTTCCAGCCGTTCGTAGAAAATGCGTTAGAGCATGGCCTTGATATTAAGGAGGATCCGGATCATCAGATCTGGTTCCGTATCTGGGAGGATCCGCAGACTGATCTGATTTATGTCAGTATCCGTGACAATGGTGTTGGAATGGATACAGATACGCTTGCACATGTTTTGGAATATCATGCGACGGGATATGGTGTCAAAAACGTAAACGACAGAATGAAACTAAGCTTCGGGGAAGCTTATACCATTCAGATCAAAAGTGAACAGGGAAAAGGTACGGAGGTATTACTGCATTTCCCAAAGGTACAGAAGGGAGAAAGCAATGAGTCATAGCAAAAGAGGAGCACAGGCTACCGCCATCGGAATGATATGTGTACTTCTCGGTGTGATATCATTTGAAATTGACAGTGGTGTGGCAGAACAGGAAGCGAATGAAAAGGCAGCCACCTCCTGGGAGAAGGCAGAGAGATCACCACTGATACCCTATCCGGAGACAGTGACCTATACACTGGCAAAAATGACGGCTTCCGGCAATTCCGGTATGCCGGATGGCGATACTTATGAGGATAATGCCTATACACGATATTTGAAAAAAACACTTAATGTACAAAATGAAGATGTTCTGGAAGTGTCGGGGGATGAAAATTATTATCTGTATATTCAGCGGATGATTGCTGAAAATAATCTGCCGGATGTGATGTTGGTATCTGGTCCGGAGGAGGTAGAGGAACTGGCAGAATATGGCATGATTGAAGATTTATCAGATTCCTATCAGGAGGCAACTTCCAGTAGGATCAAATCCATGTACAGTAGTTATGGAAAAGAATTACTGGAATCTGTGACCATTGATGGAAAATTGATGGCACTTCCTTCCACGCAGGTTTATTATGGATGCAACCTGTTCTGGGTGAGGGAAGACTGGCGGAAAGAATTGGGACTTCCGGAACCTTCGACGCTTGCTGATGTGGAGCAGATCATCCAGGCATTCCGGGAAAATGATCCGGGCGGAAATGGAAATATCGGGCTGCCCTGTGTGGCAACACTGTATGGAGACGGTTCTTCAAATTTTTCTGTAGATCCTGTTTTTGCCGCATTTCATGCATATCCGGGTATATGGCTACAGGATGGGGATGACAGTTATGTCTATGGATCATTAACGGAAGAGACCAGGCAGGCACTGGAATATCTTCATGGATGGTATGAAAATGGTATTCTGGATCAGGATTATATGATGCGGACACCGGGAGAAATCGGAGAACTGATACGTGATAACCGCTGTGGAGCTTTTTTTGGCTGGTGGTGGGCACCGAATAATCCGCTGATAGAAGCGGTGGAGGCAAATCCGGGGGCAGAGTGGAAACCATATGTGCTCGCTGATGAGTATGGAGAAGTTCATTCTTACATATATGGAAAAACATCTCCCTGTATCGTGGTGCGAAAAGGATATGAGCATCCAGAGATTGTCATGAAGATTATGACCGCACTTTTTGACAATGCGCGATACCGTCACGATGGGAGCGAAGAAATTGACCTGTACCAGAAACGTGGGGTTGATATCACGGCACGTCCGCTTGTGGCAAACTGTGATTTCAGCAATGCTGTGTTTACAACAACAGATCATATCTGGCTGGCTTTGCATTATCCGCGACAGACAGATTCCATGAATTCTCTGGAATCGGCTTATTATGACAGTTGCCGCAGATTCCTTGATGGAGACAGAGATCCTGTTTACTGGGCTGCTTATGCTTCACGGATTCAGGCAGTACGGCTGATTGAAGAGGCAGATGTGTCTTATGTTAATGAAGACTATGTACCGTATTCACATCGGGAGTTACCGCAGGATATGACAGATATGGAGACACTGGCTTTTATGAAGATTATTACAGGAGAAGAACCAATCTCTTATTTTGATATTTTTACAGAATCGTGGAAAAAGAACATGATTCTGGAAAATCTTTTGTATTAAATATGACTCTCTTTCTATAAAATTATAAGTATCAAAGAGGTACGCACTTGATACGATAATGAAAAGGAAAGAAGGTATTTTTTATGAAAATGAAAAAATTTTTGGCAGTGTGTCTGTCCGCATTGACAGTAACCGGTATGTTAGCAGGCTGCGGTGGAGCGAAAGGCGGAGATACATCTTCCGCGGGAGCTGAGAAAGAAGGAAGCAGTGCAGAAGGTTCTGTATATTATCTGAATTTCAAACCGGAGATTGCAGATCAGTGGGAAGAAATTGCAGCAAAATATACGGAGGAGACAGGTGTTCCGGTAAAAGTAAAGACAGCAGCATCCAATCAGTATGAGCAGACATTGAAATCAGAGATGGCAAAAAGCGATGCACCTACGTTATTCCAGATCAACGGACCGGTTGGATATCAGTCCTGGAAAGAGTATTGTGCAGATCTGAAAGATACTGAATTTTACAATATGCTGGTAGATAAAGACCTTGCGATCACAGAAGGGGATGGCGTATACGGCATTCCGTTTGCAGAAGAAGGTTACGGCATTATCTATAACAAAGAAATCATGGATAAGTACTTTGCACTTCCGGGCGCAAAAGCAACATCCATGGATGATATCAAAAACTTTGATACATTAAAGGCTGTTGTAGAAGATATGACAGCGCACAAAGCTGATCTTGGCATTGATGGTGTATTTGCTTCCACATCCTTTGCACCAGGTGAAGACTGGAGATGGCAGACACATCTGATGAATCTTCCAATTTACTATGAGTACAAAGATGCAGATGTAAAAGATGAGGACGAGATTTCTTTCAAATATAATGAGAACTTTAAAAATATTTTTGACCTGTATCTGAACAACTCCACGGTTGAGCCTACAATGGTTGGTTCCAAGACAGTAGATGATTCTATGGCAGAGTTTGCATTAGGAAAAGCTGCTATGGTTCAGAATGGTAACTGGGCATGGTCTCAGATCAGCAAAGTAAGTGGTAACGTAGTAAAAGAAGAAAACGTGAAATTTATGCCGATCTATACAGGCGTAGAAGGCGAAGAGACACAGGGACTGTGCATCGGTACAGAAAACTACATGTGTGTAAACAGCAACGCATCTGAGGCAGATCAGAAAGCATCCCTGGATTTCCTGAAATGGGTGTTCAGTTCTGATGAAGGAAAAGAGATGGTAACAAATGATCTTCAGTTTATCACACCGTTCAGCACATTTGGCGATGATGAGATTTCTTCTGACCCGTTAGCACAGGAAGTAGTAAGATACATGAAGGAGGATTCCCTTACAACGGTACCGTGGAACTTTACAACATTCCCAAGCCAGACATTCAAAGATGATTATGGTGCATCTCTTCTTGAGTATGCAAACGGTAACAAAAAATGGGATGCTGTAGTATCCGATACAGTGGCTGAATGGGCATCTGAAAAAGAAGCAACAGCTGAGTAGTCATATTACATAGAATTCTCAAAGGGAAGGAGGCGGTCATTGGCCGTCTCCTCTTCTGTTTTAGGAAGAAAACATTTGTATCCGTAGGGAGGGAGATTTATGCAAAAGACATATAAAAAATATTTTGCTCTTTTTGTATTACCTACATTGATTGCATTTACCCTGTTTTTTATTGTCCCATTTATTATGGGAATCGTGCTTTCATTCTGTAAATTTACGACAGTTACAAATGCACACTGGGTTGGAATTGCAAACTATGTAAAGGCATTTTCGAACAAAGATTTTATGAATGCACTGTTATTTACCGTGAAATTTACGGTTGTATCCGTAATTACAATTAATGTGATTTCTTTTGCCCTGGCATATGGACTAACACGGGGATTAAAAGGAACTAATATTTTTCGAACCATTTTCTTTATGCCAAACCTTATCGGAGGAATTGTACTTGGCTATATCTGGCAATTACTGATCAACGGCGTGCTGGCACATTTTAACGTAACAATTACAGCAGATCCGAAATATGGTTTCTGGGGCATGGTCATTCTGACAAACTGGCAGCTGATCGGTTATATGATGATCATTTACATTGCCGGTATTCAAAATATACCGACAGAATTGATTGAAGCAGCTGAAATTGATGGTGCCAATAAATTCCAGACATTGTACAAGATTATTATTCCGATGACAATGCCATCTGTTACCATCTGTCTGTTCCTGACACTTACGAACTGCTTCAAACTGTTCGATCAGAACCTGGCATTGACAGCAGGAGAGCCGTCCAATAATTCGCAGATGCTTGCGCTTAACATCTTTGAGACATTCTATGGAAGAACCGGTTGGGAAGGTGTCGGTCAGGCGAAAGCAGTTATCTTCTTTATTATAGTAGCAGTTATCGCACTGGCACAGAACAGACTGACCAGAACAAAGGAGGTACAGCAGTAATGGCAAAGAAAGTAAAAGAAAATAATGAGGTAAGTGCTGTAAGAAGATCAAAACACGGAGGAGTGCTGACCGTATTTTTCA
>OHXK01000670.1_pt1 | contig 14799 bp, 13 predicted proteins | sample 1579921 | NCBI WGS metagenome assembly OHXK01 (sample SAMEA3882551, study PRJEB24775) | human gut metagenome | biome: human-associated habitat; feature: intestine environment; material: feces | place: Netherlands | collected 2009/2010 | reverse complement strand
AGACGTAACGCCTATTAGTCTCCAAATTTCATCTAAGTAAATAGCATTCTTTTTATTTCTATTTTCTTTTATTTTATCGAAAAAAATATTGATCATGCATCATTTGCCGGGGAGGGATGCCTTTGTCTGTGGAAAAGTAAGTTTCTGTAAAAAAAACATGTGTATAAGAAATGCCAGATCAGGCAGAAATGAGGAAGAGCCATGAAAAACAGAATATGGAAACAGATGAAGAAAGCCGGAATTGTGACAGTGCTGGCAGGAGCCATGCTGGGAGGAACAATAGAACCGGAGCTGACTCTGGGAGCAGATTTTTTGCCGGGACAGGCACCGTTTATCGATCAGAGTGTGTTCTGGAAAGACATAGAATCCGGACAGGCGGAGCTTGGGATCCGGATTCGCGGCCTGAATGAATGGCTGTCCGGGAGAAGGTTTTCGGAGGATAAGGAGAAAAATGAGAAGTGGGGCGATGAACTTCAGAAGATTGAAGATCCATCGGTGGAGCAGGAAGAAGAGATAGAACAGGAGCTGCCAGAGAATGACTTGCAGCAGGAAAAGGAGTCAGAACAGGAGCTGCCAGAGGATGATTGGCAGCAGGAAGAAGAGCCAGAACAGGAATTGCCGGTGGATAAGGTTGTGGAAGGAATCGGAATAGAAATGGAGGAAGGATATGAGCACGTGGAGCAGCTGGCATCCGGGGAAACAGTACAGCCGGAGGATGAAGAGCAGGAGAAAACGGGTCCGCTCACACCGGAAGGAACGTCGACCGGAGGGGAAAATGTAGGGAATGAAGAGGAAGGTGAGTTTGAGGAGACGCAAAAGCTGACGCTGGTCACGTATATTTCGGAGTATTTTGTTCCGGAAACGGATTCTGTCCCGAAAAATATGGCTGCACAGCAGATTTCTGTAAGGAGTCAGAGCGGTGAAGCTACAGAGATCACAAAGCTGGAAAGCGTGCTGAACGTGGAGCAGAACGGGCAGGATGAGATCTTTTTCCGGATCCCGCTGATTCTGCGGCAGGAATACCGTTTTCCGGCAGAGAAAAGCAGTTATCCTGTGACTCAGGAGGAACCGCTTCAGAAGGACTGTACCGGTGCGGGAACCTTTCTCATGACAGAAGAAAACGGGGAAGAGCTGGTGATCGCAGAGGGAATCTCGCCTATGCTGGACGTGGAGGCTGCTGAGGCTGATATGGAATTGTCGGTAATTGCACAGAATAAAAAAATGAAAGCAGGGCAGACCATCCGTTATCAGGTGGAGATCGCTAATACCGGAAAACTGGATCTTGCAGATATCCGTCTGACCAGCAGCTTTTCCTGCCCTAAGATCCGGCAGCTGTGGGAAGATGCAGAAGGCCTTCTGACAGAAGGTGCCGTGGCGGGATTTGCGGAATTAAAAGCCGGAGAGAGCCGGAGCTTTTATGTACAGGCGCCGCTTTTGGATGAACAGGAAAAAGATTTGGAGCACCAGGTGGAAGCAGAGGCCAGAGTGAAGGACAGGCCGGAGGAGGTGATCCGCAAGAACGCCTCCGTTATAAATGGTCTGGAGGCACTGAAGGCGGATCTTTCTGTGAAGAAAACTGCAGACAAAGAAACCGCTGCACCGGGGGAGACTGTGACCTATCAGATCTGTATCGTGAATACCGGTGAAAAAACGCTTCATTCGGTTGTGGGAACGGAGCGCTTTCAGGTAGCAGGGATCCATGCACAGTTTCTGGAGCAGGAAGGTGTAACGCTCAACAGCAGCCGTACAAAGGCAATGATCCAACAGATCCCGCCGGGAGAGGCAGTTTCTCTTCAGGCTGTGGTGAAGATCCCGGGAAAAACAGCGGATCAGAAGCTTTTTAACCAGGTGACGGTCACAAGTCAGGAAACCGGAGAGCGATTGATGGAGGCCTCCGCTTCTGTCACGGTAAAAGGAAGGGTGACCGTTACACCGGAAGAAAGGCTTTATTTGCAGAGTGATGACCAGGATCCGGCTTCCGGTCAGATACAGATGGCAAGAGCTGCGTCCACACATCCGAAGACAGGAGATGATACCAGGAGGGAGCTGTGGACTCTTCTGGCAGTGACAGCTTTGGTGACTGTGCTGGGCGGTATCTGGCTCCGGAAAAAATATGCGGATATTTATGGGAAAAGCTGATGTTACTGAGAGCGGAGTGAACAGTAACAAGCTGATATTTTGCAAGGTGACCGTACCTCAAAGAAACGTTGAAAACAGGGGGGAGGTGTGCTATTCTATATGGTATGTACAGAAAACAAGAACAGTGTATTTCCTGCTTCCGATGTGCTGTCCGTCAGACCGGAAAAAGGGAAAATGGAGGAGAAAAAATGAATCTTTTATCCTTATTGGAACATCTTGAATACAAATGCCTTCAGGGAAGTACAGAGCAGGAGGTTTCTTCTGTTGTATATGATTCCCGTAAAGTAGAAGAAGGGAGCCTTTTTATCTGCATCAGAGGTGCGGTTGTGGATGGACATAAATTCGTACCTGATGTTGTGGCAAAGGGTGCGAAGACACTTATTGTTGAAGAAGCGGTGGAGGCACCGGAGGATGTGACAGTGATCCAGGTAGAGGATACCCGCTACGCTATGGCCTTTATTTCCGCAGCATGGTTCGGACATCCGGCAGAAAAACTCAAAACCATCGGTATCACCGGAACCAAGGGAAAAACAACCACAACCTATATGGTGAAATCCATCCTTGAGAATGCCGGATATAAGGTTGGTCTGATCGGCACCATTGAGGCTGTTATCGGAGAGGAACATATCCCGGCAGCCAACACGACACCGGAATCCTATATGGTACAGAAATATTTTCATGATATGGTAGAAGCAGGCTGCGATGCGGTGGTTATGGAGGTTTCTTCACAGGGACTGATGCTTCACAGGACACAGGGATTTGTGTTTGATTTTGGAATTTTCACAAATATTGAACCGGATCATATCGGACCAAATGAGCACAAGGATTTTGATGATTATCTGCACTGCAAATCCATGCTTCTCAAGCAGTGTAAGGTTGGTATCGTAAATCGTGACGATGAACACTTTGACCGCATTATCGAAGGCCACACCTGCAAACTTGAAACCTACGGATTTTCCGAAAAAGCAGATCTCCGTGCAGAGGATGCCAGACTCGTTGGAAGAAAGGGCTATCTGGGAATTTCCTACCATGTGAAGGGGCTTATGGATTTTCCGGTGGAGATCGATATTCCGGGTAAATTCAGCATTTACAATTCTCTGACAGCCATTGCCATCTGCCGTCATTTTAAGGTATCTGAGGAGAATATCATCAAAGCTCTGAAGGTAGCCAAAGTCAAAGGCCGTATTGAGATGATCAAGGTATCTGACGAATTTACACTGATGATCGATTACGCACATAATGCGATGGCGCTGGAGAGCCTTCTCGGAACACTGAAGGAATATGATCCGCACAGACTGGTATGCCTGTTTGGCTGTGGCGGAAACCGTTCCAAGCTGCGCCGTTATGAGATGGGTGAGGTTTCCGGAAAGATGGCAGATCTGACCATCATCACTTCAGATAATCCGCGAGATGAGGATCCGCAGGCCATCATCGATGATATCAAGATCGGAATGGCAAAAACAGACGGAAAATATGTAGAGATCCCGGATCGTAAAGAAGCGATCGCCTATGCGATCCATCATGGTGAGCCGGGAGATATCATCGTCCTTGCAGGAAAGGGCCATGAGGATTACCAGGAGATCAAGGGAAAGAAATATCCCATGGATGAGCGTGTACTGATCCGGGAGATCCTGGAAGAAGATCAGAAAGCGTAAATGGATGATCTATGCAGATGTGATCATTGATATTTCTCATGAGAAGCTGGACCGGGATTTTCAGTATCGTGTACCTGAGGAACTGGCACAGGCAATAAAACCCGGAGTTGTGGTCACAGTGCCCTTCGGAAAGGGAAATACCCTTCGGAAAGGCTATGTGACCGGGATCTCCGGAACGGCAAAATATGATGCGTCAAAGCTCAAGGAGATCCGGGGAGTGTCCACAGACAGTGAGACAACAGAATCCCGGCTGATCGCACTTGCGGCCTGGATGAAGGAGACCTATGGCTCCACCATGATCCAGGCACTGAAAACAGTTCTGCCTGTAAAAGACAAGGTCCGTGCAAAAGAGAAAAGACTGATCCTTTTTACAGGGAAAAAGGAAGAGGGGCAGGCACTTCTTGGCAAGCTGGAAGGCAGCCGCTTTAAAGCACGTGAGCTGTTCCTTCGGGCAATCCTGGAGGCCGGGAGCCTGGATTATACCTATGCCTCCAAAGAGCTTGGAGCCGGCATTTCCGTCCTTGATTTTTTTGAAAAAAAAGGTCTGATAACTATTGAAAGTCAGGAAATGTATCGCATTCCCGAGGGGCTCGGCCTGGTGAAGGAGAACATGGAGCTGAGTCTGAACCAGGAACAGCTTTTGGCGGCAGAGCAGATCTTTCGGGAATGGCAGGAGCCGGACCCAAGGCCTGCACTTCTTTTCGGAGTGACCGGAAGTGGAAAGACCCAGGTTTATATGCGCCTGATCCAGAAGGTACTGGAGGAGGGAAAACAGGCGATCGTGCTGATCCCTGAGATCGCGCTTACTTATCAGACAGTTAGGCGCTTTTATGCCATGTTCGGAGATAAGGTTTCGGTTCTGAATTCCAGACTTTCCCAGGGAGAACGTTATGATCAGTTCAAAAGAGCAAAACGTGGTGAGATCCAGGTGATGGTAGGACCCAGATCCGCACTGTTCACACCGTTTTCAGATCTGGGACTGATCGTTATCGACGAAGAGCATGAACCCACCTACAAAAGTGAGAATACGCCAAGGTACCATGCACGTGAGACTGCCATTGAGAGGGCACGAATGGAACATGCCCGTGTGGTCATGGGATCAGCCACTCCGTCATTAGAAGCCTACAGTCATGCCTGTGACGGAGAATATCTTCTGGTAAAGTTAAACGCACGTTATGAGGAAAGGCCTCTTCCACAGGTATCAATCGTGGATCTTCGGGAAGAATTAAAGAAAGGAAACCGCTCGGTACTGAGTCTGGAGCTGAAGAGGGATCTGGAGCAGGTCCTTGAAAGAAGAGAACAGGCCATGCTGTTTCTGAACCGGAGAGGATATGCGGGCTTTGTTTCCTGCAGAGCCTGCGGTCACGTTATGAAATGTCCCCACTGTGATGTATCTCTAAGTGAACACAATGGCAATCGTCTGATCTGTCATTATTGCGGCTATGAGACTGTGAAACCGGAAATCTGTCCGTCCTGTGGTTCACCGCACATTGGCGGATTTAAGGCAGGAACCCAGCAGATCGAGAAGGTCATTGAAAAAGAATTCCCGAAAGCCAGGGTACTTCGAATGGATTTTGATACCACAAGGACCAAGGACAGCTATGAGAAGATCCTGGCTTCTTTTGCAAAGCATGAGGCAGATATTCTGGTGGGGACCCAGATGATCGTCAAGGGACATGATTTTCCGAATGTGACTCTGGTAGGAGTGATTGCAGCAGATCTTTCGCTGAATATGGATGACTATCACTGCGGGGAGCGTACATTCCAGCTTCTGACTCAGGCAGTTGGACGTTCCGGCAGAGGGAATCGGCCGGGGCAGGCGGTGATCCAGACATATCAGCCGGAGCATTACAGTATCCAGGCTGCGGCTATTCAGGATTATAAGAAATTTTATAAAGAAGAAATGGGGTATCGGATGCTTCTGGACTATCCGCCGGCAGCCCATATGATGACTGTTTTTGGCGCCTGCCAGGATGAAGAACTTCTGAAAAATGCCATGTATTATATAGAAGTTTTTATCCGCAGGGTAAGTCCGAAGGAAGAGCTTCACATGATCGGACCTGCAGCTGCATCGGTAGGTAAGGTAAAGGATGTTTATCGTCAGGTGATCCATCTGAAGCACAGGGATATCTGCTTTCTCACAGCAGTCAGAGAGAAGCTGGAGAAATATATAGAGATAAATTCCGGATTCCGGAAAATATACATTCAATTTGATATGAATTAAAGGAGAAGAAAAATGGCACTTAGAACAATCCGTGTACAGGGGGATTCTGTACTGACAAAAAAATCCCGGACAGTAGACAAAATGACACCGAGGATCGGGGAACTGATCACAGATATGCTGGATACCATGTATGATGCAATGGGTGTTGGCCTCGCTGCACCACAGGTAGGAATCCTGAAACGTATCGTTGTCATCGATGTAGGTGAGGGCCCGATCGTGCTGATCAATCCGGAGATCCTTGAGACAAGCGGCGAGCAGACCGGTGACGAGGGATGCCTGAGCGTTCCGGGAATGGCAGGACAGGTAACACGTCCGAACTATGTGAAGGTAAAAGCACTTGATGTAAATATGAACGAACAGATCTACGAGGGAGAGGGCCTTCTGGCAAGAGCATTCTGTCATGAGATTGACCATCTGGATGGAAAAATGTATACAGAACTTGTGGAGGGAGAACTTCACAAGGTAACTTATGATGAAGAAGACTAAAGGCGGGATACTATGAAGATTATTTATATGGGAACTCCGGACTTTGCGGTGGCGCCTCTTGTAGCACTGGCAGAGAACGGATATGAAGTGGAGGCTGTGATCACACAGCCGGACAAACCGAAGGGCAGAGGCAAAACTATGATGCCTACTCCTGTAAAAGAAGAAGCACTGAAACACGGGATCCCGGTACTGCAGCCGGTGAAGGTAAGAGATCCTGAATTTGTGGAAGAACTGAAAAATCTTGCACCGGACATCATCATTGTTGCGGCATTCGGGCAGATCATTCCAAAGAGCATCCTGGATATGCCGAGATTCGGATGTATCAATATCCATGCGTCTCTGCTTCCTAAATATCGTGGAGCTGCACCGATCCAGCAGGCGGTGATCGACGGTGAAAAAGAATCCGGCGTTACTATTATGCAGATGGGAACCGGTCTGGATACCGGTGATATGATTTCCAGGATCGTGGTTCCGCTTGCCAAAGATGAGACAGGTGGAAGCTTGTTTGATAAGCTCGCACAGGCAGGTGCAGAGCTTCTGGTACAGACTTTACCGTCCATTTTTGACGGAACTGCAACCCGCGAGAAACAGCCGGAGGAGAGTCCAACACCATATGCTGCCATGATCTCAAAAAAAATGGGGCTTCTGGATTTCAGCAAAAATGCGGAAGAACTGGAGCGTCTGGTAAGAGGCCTTGATCCATGGCCAAGCGCTTTTACCTTTATCAATGGAAAAACATTGAAGGTCTGGAAGAGCTCTGTTCTGGAAAAACAGGCACAGGAAGCACCGGGAACTGTGATAGCCGCTGACAAAGGAGGAATCCAGGTAGCATGCGGCCAGAAGGTACTCGTGCTTCATGAAGTGCAGCTGGAAGGCAAAAAACGCATGGAAGCGGATGCGTTCCTTCGGGGATATCAGTTGAAACCAGGAGACATGTTCAGAGATTCCAGGGAGTGATGAGTTATGTACGGATATGGTTATTACGGATGGGGAATGGACCCCACGATTCTTTTGCTCGTGATCGGAATGCTTCTTTCTCTTGCGGCATCTGCGAAGCTGCGCAGTACCTTTGCAGTCTATAAAAAGGTCCGGAGTCATTCAGGTATCACCGGTGCGGAAGCTGCACAGAGGATCCTGAGAGCGGCTGGGATCACAGACGTACAGGTGGTTCCGATCCGCGGAAGTCTTACGGATCACTATGATCCGAGAACGAAAACGGTTTCCCTTTCAGAAGATATTTATGGAAGAAATTCTCTGGCGGCTGTGGGGGTGGCAGCACATGAATGTGGCCATGCGATCCAGGATGCGATCAATTATGCACCACTGAATATCCGTTCAGCCATTGTACCTGCCGCAAATATTGGTTCCCAGCTTTCATGGCCGCTGTTTATTGCAGGACTGATCTTTTCCATTGATCCGCTGGTAACTCTGGGAATTGTTTTGTTTTCACTGGCAGTACTGTTTCAGCTGGTGACACTTCCGGTTGAGATCAATGCGTCTTCCAGAGCGCTTAAAATGCTGGAAAGTACAGGTATCTTAGGTGCAGATGAAAAAAAGGGTGCAAGAAAAGTACTTACAGCGGCAGCGCTTACCTATGTAGCAGCTCTGGCGGCATCTATTCTGCAGCTTCTGAGACTGATTATCCTTGCAGGAGGTAGAGATCGTGATTAGCAGCGGAGTAAATACCAGAGAACTGATCCTTGAGATCCTGTTACAGATCGAGGAGGAGGGTGAGCACAGCCATATTGCGATCCGGAATGCGCTTTCCAAATATCAGTTTCTTCCGAAACAGGAACGTAGCTTTATTACAAGAGTATGTGAGGGAACCCTGGAATACAGGATCTATATTGATTATGTCATCGATTCTTTTTCCAAGGTTTCTGTAAACAAGATGAAACCGCAGATCCGTGAGATCCTGAGAAGTGCGGTATATCAGCTGAAATTTATGGACAGTGTTCCGGACAGTGCAGTATGCAATGAAGCGGTAAAGCTGGCACAGCGAAAAGGCTTTTATAATCTAAAGCCCTTTGTCAACGGGGTGCTCCGTACGATCGCAAGAGAGATCGGTGATCTGGAGCTTCCTTCCAGGGAAGAAAACGAAGTCCGTTATCTTTCTGTGAAATATTCCATGCCGGAATATCTGGTAGAAAAATGGAAAGCAGCCTACGGAGTGAAGACTACGGAGAAGATCCTGGAGGATTTTCTGACAGAAAGACCGATCACAGTACGGTGCCGTACTCATAAGGCGTCTCTGAGAGAGATCGTCACCAGTTTGAAGTCTCAGGGAGTGACAGTAGAACAGGCTCCTTATCTTCCCTATGCACTGAAGATTTCTGATTACAATCATATTTTGACACTTGAGACCTTCCTTCAGGGAAAGATCCTGGTGCAGGATGTAAGCTCTATGCTTGTAGCGGAAGCTGCAAGTCCGAAAAAAGGTGACCATATCATCGACATGTGCGCTGCACCAGGTGGAAAAAGCATCCATGCGGCAGACAAAATGGGGGATTACGGAAATGTGGATGCCAGAGATGTAAGCCAGTATAAGGCAGATCTTATCAAAGAAAATATCCACAGGACCGGAGTGATCAATGTGGAAGCCAGAGTTCAGGATGCAACGGTATATGATCCGGATTCCGAACAGGCTGCGGATATTGTGATCGCGGATGTACCGTGCTCCGGTTATGGAGTTATCGGCAAGAAACCGGAAATCAAATACCGGGCAACTCCGCAGAAACAGGAAGAGATCGTAATGCTCCAGAGAATGATCCTGGATAAGGCTGCAAAGTATGTGAAACCGGATGGAACGCTGATCTTCAGCACATGTACCATTGCCCGGGAAGAAAACGAAGAAAATGTATTATGGTTTTTAAAGAATTATCCGTACCGGCTGGAAAGCCTGGATCCGTATATTCCGGAGGAACTGCACTGTAAGTCCACGAAGCTTGGCTATCTGCAGCTTCTGCCGGGAATACATAAGACAGATGGATTCTTTATTGCCAGATTCAGAAGGAAATAACAGAAAATGACAGATGTAAAATCCATGACCATGGAGGAATTGAAGGAATTCATGACAAAGATCGGTGAAAAGCCTTTCCGGGCGAAACAGATCTATGCATGGCTTCACCAGCAGCTGGTTACCTCCTGGGATGAAATGACAAATCTTTCCAAAAGCCTCAGGGAAAAGCTTTCGGCTTATCCGATCACAGCACTGACCCAGGCAGATGTAAGGATCTCAAAAATTGACGGAACCAGAAAATATCTGTTCCAGCTGGAAGATGGAAATGTGATCGAGAGTGTTCTCATGCGGTATCACCACGGAAATTCTGTGTGCATTTCTTCTCAGGTGGGCTGCCGTATGGGATGCAGATTCTGTGCATCTACCATCGGAGGACTGACCAGATGCCTGAAACCGTCCGAGATGCTGGATCAGATTTACCGTATCCAGGCAGATACCGGCGAACGTGTGGCCAATGTAGTTGTGATGGGAACCGGTGAGCCGATGGATAATTATGACAATCTTGTCCGTTTTGTCCGGATCCTTACCGACGAAAACGGTCTTGGGATCAGTCAGAGAAATGTGACGGTTTCTACCTGTGGGATCGTGCCGAAGATGTATGATCTGGCTGAAGAAAAGCTTCAGATCACTCTGGCACTTTCCCTTCATGCTCCAAATGATGAAAAACGACAGGAACTGATGCCGATCGCGAATAAGTATTCCATGGATGAGGTTCTGGATGCCTGCAGAAATTATTTTGACAAAACAGGCCGAAGGATCACCTTTGAGTACAGTCTTGTAGCCAGCGTCAACGACAGTGAAGAAGATGCGAGACAGCTGGCAGGCCGTATAAAAGGCATCAATTGCCATGTAAATCTGATTCCGGTCAATCCCATCAAGGAACGCTCCTATGTGAGGTCTACTCGACAGGCTGTGGAGAATTTCAAAATAAAACTTGAAAAATACGGAATTAATGTTACTATTAGAAGGGAAATGGGCAGCGATATCGACGGTGCCTGTGGACAGCTAAGAAAAAGTTACATGGAAAAAACAGAAAGCGAGAAGTGACATGAGGATATACTCAGCTACTGATGTAGGGCAGAAGCGGAAGATGAATCAGGATTACGTGTTTGCATCTGAAGGTCCGGTTGGAAATCTGCCTAATCTTTTCACAGTCGCGGACGGAATGGGCGGACATAACGCCGGTGACTATGCATCCTCACATGCAGTACGGATCCTTGTGGATGAAATCCGTGAAGATGCGGATTACAATCCTGTGAAGGTTATTCGTCATGCGATCGAAGCTGCGAACACGGAGATCAGAAACCGTGCGCAGGAAGACGAAAACCTCCGGGGCATGGGAACCACTATGGTGGTGGCGACTATTGTAGATCAGTATGCCTATGTAGCCAATGTGGGTGACAGCCGTTTATATGTGATCCAGGACGGAATCCGCCAGGTCACCAGAGATCATTCCCTGGTACAGGAAATGGTGAGAATGGGCGAGATCAGCGAAGCGGAAGCACGGAATCATCCAGATAAGAACATCATTACAAGGGCACTTGGCGCGGAGAAAACGGTGGATGTGGATTTCTTTGATCTGAAACTTGAAAAAGGATGTACGATCCTGATGTGTTCAGACGGTCTCAGCAATATGGTTGAAGATGAGAAGATCCAGGAGATCATATCCGATCCGGAAGCAGATATTGATCAGAAGGGCAGTGCGCTCCTTCGGGAAGCAAATCAGAATGGTGGTAAGGATAATATTGCAGTCGTACTGGTAGAGCCATTCACGAATGAGGTGGAAGCATGTTGAAGACGGGAATGATCATAGCCGAGCGCTATGAGATCGTAGGAAAAATCGGAACTGGCGGAATGGCAGATGTCTATAAGGCTATGGACCATAAGCTGAACCGTTTTGTTGCGGGAAGACACCACGTTTATAAAGAAATTCAGAAGTGAGGCCCAGGCGGCAGCTGGTCTTACACATCCGAATATCGTCAATGTATTTGACGTAGGAGATGACGGCGGTGTTTATTACATTGTTATGGAACTGATCGAGGGTATCACTCTGAAGGAATACATCTCCAAGAAGGGAAAGCTTTCCATTAAAGAGGCTACAAGTATCGCAATCCAGGTTTCTATGGGTCTGGAGGCGGCACACAGCCATGGTATCGTTCACAGAGATGTGAAACCTCAGAATATCATTATTTCCACAGATGGTAAAGTAAAGGTGACAGACTTTGGAATTGCCAGAGCTGCATCTTCCAATACGATCAGCTCCAATGTAATGGGATCTGTACATTACAGCTCACCTGAGCAGGTGAGAGGCGGATACAGCGATGAGAAGAGCGATATCTATTCTCTTGGAATCACACTGTATGAGATGGTCACAGGAAGAGTTCCTTTTGACGGAGATACCACAGTAGCTATTGCTATCAAACATCTTCAGGAAGAGATTGTTCCTCCAAGTATTTATACACCGGAGCTTCCCCACAGTCTGGAGCAGATCATTCTGAAATGTACACAGAAAAGTGTAGATCGTCGTTACAGCCGTATGGAGGATGTGATCGCAGACCTGAAGCATTCTCTGATCGATCCTCAGGGTGATTTTGTAAAGCTTACTACAGTTGACAACGATGCCAAGACGGTTGTGATCTCAGAAGAAGAGCTTGGTGAGATCAAACATACACCGAAGCAGATCACAAAACCGGAGATCACCGCACTTGAGGAAGAAAAATACGACGATAACGATTACGATGATGCAGAGGAAGAATACAGACCGAGATCCGAGCATAGATCCGGAAAGAAAAAGAAGCATCATGGTTCCGGAAGAGGCCTGACGATTGCGGCACTGATCGGAGGTGCAGTCCTTCTGATCGTTCTTGTGGTAGTGCTTGGACGTGCCGCAGGACTGTTTGGAACCGGCAGCAGCGGAGCTGCAGACAGCAGCAAGGTAGAAGCGAAGCAGGAATCAGCAGCTGACGGTCTGGCAACCGTTCCTGATCTTGTAGGCAAGACAGAGGAAGAGGCTAAAACACTTGCAAACGATGCACATCTGGGTGTCCAGATGGCCGGTGAGGAGGCATCCGATCAGGAAAAAGGCAGGATCTCCCGTCAGGAGACAGCTGCGGGAACACAGGTTGAAGCCAATACAACTGTGAAATACTGGGTAAGCACCGGAACAGCACAGGTTACGATCCCAGATCTGGATGGACGTACAGGAATCGATGCACAGCAGACTCTGGAAGATCTTGGACTTCAGGTAAATGTCCAGAAAGAATACAGCGACACAGATGACAACGGATATGCACTGGTAGATCCGGGATATGTTTACAATGTCGAGCCGGCAGCAGGTACTTCTGTGCAGGCAGGCTCTTCTGTAACACTGACAGTCAGTCGAGGGGTTGATTATGGCGATAATGCTGAGGTTCCGAGTGTTGTAGGAATGACCAAGGATGATGCGCTTACTACTTTAGGTAAATTTATTGATATCCAGATAACAGAACAGCAGAGTACAGAAGCAGCAGGTACAGTTATCGCACAGGATCCGGAAGCCTATGCGGCAGCAGACCCGGATCAGCCGATCAGCATTACCATCAGCTCCGGTGACAAGGCTCCATCCACAGACAGCGCAGCATCTGCAGATAGTACAGCATCTACAGACAGTACAGCATCTACAGACAGCACAGCATCTGCGGACAGCACAGTATCCACAACTACATCTACAGCAGATGTCAATGCAAACACAGGCTGGAAATGTACACAGACACTGGATACCCCGTCCGGCTACAATGGAGGCGCGATCCGTCTGGAACTGATCCAGGACGTAAACGGTGAGCCTAAGGCATCCACCATCATCGACGGACAGAATATCAGCTTCCCGTATCAGCTTGATATCTCAGGTGCTGAGGGCGTTACCTCAGGAACTATCTATCTCTATGAAGAGAGGGACGGAGATTATCAGCAGCTTGGAACCTACACGGTTACATTCAAGAAAGCTGAGTGATCATGCAGGGAAAGATAATCAAAGGTATTGCCGGATTCTACTACGTATATGCAGAAGACGGTAATACATATGAATGCAGAGCCAAGGGAATTTTCCGTAAGGATAAATTCAAGCCTCTGGTAGGTGACAATGTGGACATTACAGTTCTGGATGAAAAGGAATTGGAGGGAAGTGTGACGGAGATCCACAAGCGGAAGAATTCTCTGATCCGTCCGGCTGTGGCCAATGTAGATCAGGCACTGGTGATCTTTGCCATGGATAATCCGAAGCCGAACTTCATGCTTCTGGATCGTTTCCTCATTATGATGGAGAGGGAAGGTGTTCCGGCAGTCATCTGTTTTAACAAAAAAGATCTGGCAACAACGGAAGAGCTGGAATTTCTCTATGAAACATACCAGAGCTGCGGCTATCAGGTGATCCTGTCAAGTGCCCTGAAGGGAGAAGGACTCGACGAGATCGAAAAAGTGCTTCAGGGCAGGACAACTGTGGTTGCCGGCCCATCCGGCGTGGGAAAATCTTCTCTTACAAATTCCCTTCAGGAAGAAGTGGAGATGGAAACCGGTGAGATCAGCCGTAAGCTGAAACGGGGAAAACATACCACGCGCCATGCACAGATCATACCGGTGGCACAGGATACATTCCTTGTGGATACGCCGGGATTTTCCTCCTTATATATTGAAAATATGGAGGAGCAGGAACTGAAGGATTACTTTCCGGAGTTCCGAAGATATGAAGGACAGTGCCGCTTTCAGGGGTGCCGTCACATACATGAACCGGGCTGTGCTGTTAAGGAAGCCCTTGAGAACAATGAGATCAGCAGACTCCGATATGAAGATTATCTGGAGCTGCACCAGGAATTAAAAGAGAAAAGGAGATACTGAGTCATGGAATACCGATTGTGCCCGTCGATCTTATCAGCAGATTTTAACAGACTGGGAGAACAGATCAAAATTCTGGAAAAGGAAGGCGTTGAATATCTGCATATTGATGTTATGGATGGAGATTTTGTTCCCAGCATTTCTTTTGGAATGCCGGTGATCAAATCGATCCGGAAAGAATCCAACATGTTTTTCGACGTACATTTGATGGTAACAGAACCGGAAAGATATATCCGCGATTTTGTAGAATGCGGAGCAGATTCCATTACTGTACATGCGGAGGCATGTGAGGATCTGGAGCGTACACTGGAGCAGATCAGGGCAGCAGGGGTAAAGGCGGCAGTTTCGATCAAGCCATCCACACCGGTAAATGACATCAGCCATCTTCTTGAAGATGTGGATATGGTGCT
>OHXK01000657.1_pt1 | contig 15001 bp, 12 predicted proteins | sample 1579921 | NCBI WGS metagenome assembly OHXK01 (sample SAMEA3882551, study PRJEB24775) | human gut metagenome | biome: human-associated habitat; feature: intestine environment; material: feces | place: Netherlands | collected 2009/2010 | reverse complement strand
CATACTGCCGCTTAAATGGAAGTCTTACAAACAGATTGCCAGGTAACTGTAACATCAGTTTCCAATTCATCGAAGGCAACGAACTATTACTTTTATTAGACGAAAAAAATATCTGCGCCTCCGCCGCATCTGCCTGTAGTACAGGAGACACTTCTCCATCCCACGTTCTCACTGCAATGGGAATTCCTGAGAAGCTCGCACGTGGCACTTTGCGCCTTACAATCGGTTATCAAAACACGCAGGAAGAAATAGATTACACCGTACAATGCATCAAAGAAGCAGTAGAAAAACTTCTGAACGAAAGAGATGGTCTTGTACTTGGTATCTGTAACGGATTCCAGACACTGGTTAAACTTGGCCTGGTTCCTTACGGAGAAGTTGTGGGACAGACACCGGATTCTCCGACACTGACCTACAATACCATCGGACGCCATATTTCCAAGATGGTTTACACGAAGGTTGTGACCAACAAATCCCCATGGCTGGCAGGCGCCGAGCTTGGCGGTGTTTACACCAACCCGGCATCCCACGGCGAGGGACGTTTCGTAGCATCGAAAGAGTGGATCGACAAGCTGATGGCAAACGGCCAGATTGCAACCCGCTACTGCGATGTCAACGGAAACCTGACCAACAACGAGTACTGGAATGTCAACGGTTCCTACTGCGGAATCGAGGGTATCACCAGCCCGGACGGCCGTGTCTTTGGTAAGATGGCACACGCAGAGCGCCGCGACAACGGCGTAGCAGTCAACATCTACGGAGAGCAGGATCTGAAGATCTTTGAGTCCGGTGTTGCTTACTTTAAATAAAATAAAACCAAAATAGAAGATTCCCGCAGAGAGGAAGAAAGCTCCTTTCTGCGGGAATTTTTTTGTCAGAACAGTAATTTCTGGTTTCGAAAGAAAAAATTTGATTATGCGCCGCGGTGCAGTTATAACGCAATATTTTGCTTTATTAACAAAAGTAATAAGGTCAAGTAGTAGAAATATTCTGAAAAAACGAAAGATTTCGATAGTCTCAACACATTACATATATGACGGGCCCGGAAGAGAAGGACAGCGAAATAACAGGAGGGAGAAAGAAGTGTATGAGACAAGAGGAGGAACGATTTTTTCAGATCATATTCGAGAAAAACAGTCATGTGCTGTTCCGTTATATCTGCGGTCAGTTGAACAATGACCGGGAGACGGCGAAGGATGTGCTGAACGATGTATGGGAGGTATTGGTGGTAAAATTTGAAACCGTTGCCGATCTCGAAGGAGAAGAGATGACGAAATGGCTGTTCTGTGTGGCAAAAAACAAGATCAAGAATCAGCGCAGAAAACATTATTATCAGAATGAAGTTTCCTATACACAGTATCAGAAAGAGAACAGAAATGAAGGGGAGGCGGGCGCGACAGCCGAGATTGAGGAACGAATGGTGATGCAGAACTGCATCCAGAACCTGAATCCGATGGATCAGCGCATTTTCTGGGGGAGAGCATATGGATTCAGCTACAAAGAGCTCAGCGGATTCTGCAAGAAAAGCGAGCAGGCGCTGCAGTGCCAGTACAGCCGCGCAATCAAGAAACTGCAGGGAATGATGAGTCAGGAAATCAGTCTGACGAGAGCGTAGAAAATGAAAATGGTATGCAGCGGAAACCTCAACTCTTACAATCTAAAAACAATAGAAATATCTAAAAAATTCTCTGCAGGAGAATATCCTGTGTCTAAAAATAAAGTGTTACCGTTTACATATCAAAAATCCGTTTTCCTCGTTGTCGTGGCGCGGAAATTGTGTTAAAATATTTTTAGAAAATTCACACGATGTGCGAGAAGGCAGAAAGGATGAAAACAACATGAAGGATGAGTACGTAGCCTATGTAGGCACTTATACCCATGGAAGCAGCATTGGTATTCATTTATATGATGTAAATGTAGAAGAAGGCACTCTGACAGAGCGAAAAGTCATACCGGTCAACAACTCTTCCCACATTGCCCGTTCCTTAAACGGCAAATACCTGTATTCGATTGCAGATGAAGGCGTTGCAGTGTTTGCAGTGGAGGATGACGGAGACCTGACCCCGATCAACAAAGTAGACATCGACGGCATGCGCGGCTGCTATCTGTCGGTGGACAAAACCGGAAGATACCTGTTCGTGGCAGGCTATCATGACGGAAAAGTAACCGTTGTACATACCCATAAGGACGGCCGCCTCGGAAGTCTGATGGACGGCGTGTTCCACAAGGGCCTTGGCAGTGTGGCAGAGCGTAACTTCCGCCCGCATGTCAGCTGTGTCGTTCCTACACCGGACAACAAATATGTCTGCGCAGTCGACAACGGCATTGACCAGATCAAAATGTACAAGCTGAACACACAGCGTGACCGCCTGAAACTGGTGGATATCCTGCGCTGTGAGCGTGAATCCGGTCCGAGAGAGATCGTTTTCAGTGAATCCGGAAAATACGCGTATGTCATTTACGAGCTGATGAACAAAGTCGATGTATTCAGCTACCGTGATACGGGAAACGGACCGGAATTTGAAAAATTGCAGTCGATCAGCACCACATCCGCGAACGTGGACCAGGCGCACGACGCTGCATCCGGCATGTGCCTTTCACCGGATCACCACTACCTGTTTACTTCTACAGCCGGAGACAATACCGTAGCAATGTTCCATATCGACCCGGAGACCGGCTGCCTGGAGAAGAAGTTTGCACTTCCGATCAGCGGCGAATATCCAAAGGATATTGCAATGTTCCCGGACGGAAAACATATCGCAGTGGCAAACCATGAGTCCAACACGATCACAACATTTACTGTTGATTATGAGAAAAACGTGCTGGTTCAGAAAGGCCGCCCGATGAAAGTGGAGACGCCGAACTGTATTCTGATTACGAAAAAAGGCGTTCACTAAAAAAATAACGCAAAAATGCCTGCAGGAAGAACTGTATCCCGCAGGCATTTTTTGTGTTGAAGCCAGAAAGAAGCAGTCCGGCCTTTATTTTTCGTCCAGAGCCCAGACTTTCTTTACATTGTCCAGTTTGGCGCTCATGCCGACGAGCAGTGCGTCCGCCAGGACAAGAGCGGTCATGCATTCCACGACAACAACGGCGCGTGCAACGACGATCGGGTCGTGGCGGCCTTTGATTTCGATGGCAATGTTTTCACCATCTTTGTTGATGGTCTGCTGGGAAGCAGCAACGGACGGGGTCGGTTTGAAACCAGCCCGGACAACGATATCGCTTCCGTCGCTGATACCGCCTAAAATACCGCCGGCGTGGTTGGTCAGCTTGACAATGGAGCCGTCCGCATTTACATGGAAGGCATCGTTATTGGTAAGCCCGGTAGCTGTGCAGACCGAGAAACCGTCTCCGATTTCCACGCCTTTTACGGCGCCGATGGAGACGAGTGCTTTTGCAAGGTTGGCATCGAGCTTTTCAAACACCGGATCGCCGACACCGGCCGGCATATGGTGAACGACACATTCGACCACACCGCCGACGGAATTTTTTTCCGCCATGGCTTTTGTTAAAAGCTCGGAAGCCTTTTCGGCAGCCTCTGCATCCGGCATATTCAGGGCGTTATTCGCGATTTCAGCGGCATCAAAAGACTGGATTTCCACGTCACCGATGGAGCGGGTGTAGGCGGAAACGGTGATGCCAAGCTCAGAGAGCATTTTTAAGGCAATGGCACCTGCAGCCACGCGTGCGATCGTCTCGCGTCCTGAGGAGCGTCCGCCGCCGCGGTAGTCGCGGAAACCGTATTTTGCATCAAACGTATAGTCGGCGTGGCCCGGTCTGTAATAGGAAGCAATGTCGCTGTAATCTTTGGAATGCTGATCCTCATTCCATACCACCATGGAAATCGGGGTACCGGTCGTTTTTCCTTCGAAAGTGCCGGATAAAATCTGAACGGTATCGGATTCTTTCCGTTTTGTGGTAAAGCGGTTCTGTCCCGGCTTCCTGCGGTCGAGGTAAACCTGAATATCCTCCTCGGAAAGCGAAAGGCCGGCCGGCACTCCGTCCACAACAACGCCCACGCCTTTTCCATGAGACTCTCCCCAGGTGGTCAGTCTGAAGATGGTACCAAATGATGATCCTGCCATATATAAAGTCCTCCTGAATTTTTTCGTATATTTATAAAATAACTGGAAAAGATTTCTAATAAATTATACCGGAAAGTAAAACATTCGTAAAGCTCTTTTTCAGAGACGAAATTCACCGTTATACCGTTTGACAAACGAAAAGGCAGCACGTATAATGAGAATGTATTTTCGGGCAGTGAAAGCCGGTGAAATAAAACAAACAAAAAGGAAGAGTGTGCATGAATTTTTTAGACAAAATGGAGCGAAAATATGGGAGATATGCATTAAGCCACCTCACGATGTATATTATCGTAACGTACATTGCGGGATATATCATTGCGCTTGCGGCTCCCATCATGAGACAGTATCTGACGCTGGAACCATACTATATTCTGCATGGCCAGATCTGGCGTCTGGTGAGCTGGATTCTGATTCCGCCGAGCAGCCTTGATATCTTTACGATCATCATGCTGTTTTTCTATTACTCAATCGGAACAAGCCTTGAGAGAGCCTGGGGAGATTTCAAGTATAATGTTTACATCTTTTCCGGCATTCTGATGACCATTATCGGTTCCTTCCTGCTGTATGGAATCTTATATGCAGTCAACGGATATCCGTCGCTGATGGGAACGGCATTCAGCACTTACTACATCAGCCTCTCGATTTTCCTCGGCTTTGCGATCAGCTTCCCGGATATGCAGGTACTGCTGTATTTCATTATTCCGATCAAAATCAAATGGCTGGCATACCTTGACGTAGCGCTTCTCGCCTACAGCATGATTACCAGCATCATGAGCGGAAACTGGGCAGGATGTGTTGTTATTCTTTGTTCCCTTGCAAACGTCCTTGTGTTCTTCCTGATGACAAGAAAAGGAAAACGCGGCTCTTTCCAGCAGAACAGACGCCGGAAGGAATTCAAAAAGGCCGTTTCAAGAGGCGAAGCCGAATACCGCAATCCGAACGGGATCACAAAACACAAATGTGCGATCTGCGGCCGGACCGAAAAAGATGATCCGAATCTGGAGTTCCGTTTCTGTTCCCGATGCAACGGAAACTATGAATACTGCCAGGATCACCTGTTTACGCATGAACATGTAAAATAAAGAAGGAGAGAAAGTATGAGAAGAACGAAAATTGTCTGCACCATGGGGCCAAATACCAACTCCCGTGACCTGATGAAAAAACTGATTGAAACCGGAATGGATGTTGCTCGTTTTAATTTTTCTCATGGAGACCACGATGAGCAGAAAATGCGTATGGATATGCTGAAAGAGCTTCGAAAAGAGCTGAAAACTCCTGTGGCAATCCTTCTGGATACCAAAGGACCGGAAATCCGTACCGGCGTTTTGAAAGATGGCAAAAAAGTAAATCTGGTAACCGGACAGACCTTCACCCTGACAACCGTTCAGGAGACCGGAGATGAAAATCACTGTTCTGTCAGCTACACAGGCCTTACGGAAGATATCAAAGAGGGAGACACAATACTGATTGATGATGGTCTGATCGGCCTGCGCGTAGAAAAAGTAAATGCACCGGAAATTGTCTGTACCGTAGTAAACGGCGGCGAGCTCGGAGAAAAAAAGGGTGTGAATGTACCAAACGTTTCGATCAATCTTCCGAACCTCACGGAGAAAGACAAAGGAGATCTTCTCTTTGGTATTGAACAGGATATTGATTTTGTAGCGGCTTCTTTTATCCGAAATGCAGAGGCAATTAACGAAATCCGTGAGTTTCTTGTGGCAAACGGAGGAGAGCATATTGATATCATTGCCAAAATCGAAAATGCGGAAGGTGTGCAGAACATCGACAGCATCATCGATGCGGCAGATGGTGTGATGGTTGCAAGGGGAGACCTTGGTGTAGAGATTCCGGCGTGCCAGGTACCGCATGTACAGAAAATCATCATTGAAAAATGCAATCATAAATACAAACCGGTTATCACAGCAACCCAGATGCTGGATTCCATGATCCGGAACCCGCGTCCGACCCGTGCAGAGGTAGCCGATGTTGCGAATGCAATTTATGATGGAACGGATGCGATCATGCTCTCCGGCGAAACAGCAGCCGGAAAATATCCGGTCGAGGCAGTTACCATGATGGGAGAGATTGCCGAGCAGACGGAGCGTTATCTGAAATTCGAAGATTACCGCGATGGAAAAGCGCTGGAAGGAAAGCTGAATGTTTCCGCGGCAGTCGGAAGCGCAGCCGTTTCTATGGTAGAACACATCAAAGCAGCCTGCATTGTGACCCCGACGATGTCCGGTCAGACCGCAAGACTGATCTCCAACCTTCGTCCGAGCGTACCGATTTACGGCGTTACCCCATATGAATGGGCAAGAAGAAAAATGCAGCTCTACTGGGGCGTTCGTCCGGTGACCGGATACGAGGAAGATTCTACGGAGAACATCATTTCCCATGCTATGTATATGGTGCGCCGTGAGGAGCTTGTAGAACGCGGCGATATGGTTATTTTTACGGCCGGAGACCCTGCCACCAACGAGGTGACGGGTGAAGGATATATGACAAACATGCTTCACATTATTCAGGCAAAATAAGCAGAAGAAGGAGACAAAAGAGAATGACGAAGAAGCCTTTTGTAACAAAAGAAAAACTGGAAGAAATCGCAGCAGCAGTACCAACTCCGTTTCACATTTACGATGAAAAAGGAATTCGTGAGAATGCGAAAGCGGTAAAGGAAGCTTTTTCCTGGAATCCGGGATTTCGTGAGTATTTTGCTGTGAAAGCGAACCCAAACCCGACACTGATCAAAATGCTGGGTGAATATGACTGCGGATGCGACTGCTCTTCTTACACGGAGCTGATGCTTTCCGATGCGATGGGATTTGAGAAAGATAAAATCATGTTTTCATCCAACGTAACACCGGCTGCAGAGTATCAACTGGCTGCAGAGCTTGGTGCGATCATTAACCTTGATGATATTACACATATTGATTTTCTTGAGAAAACATTAGGCTACATTCCGAAGAAAATCTGCTGCCGTTATAACCCGGGCGGACTGTTTAAAATCAGCACCGATATTATGGACAATCCGGGAGATGCCAAATACGGTATGACAACCGAGCAGATTTTTGAGGCATTCCGCATTCTGAAGGCAAAAGGGGCAGAAGAGTTCGGCATCCATTCCTTCCTTGCAAGTAATACCGTAACCAACGATTACTACCCAGTTCTGGCAAAAACACTGTTTGAGCTGGCTGTAAAGCTGCAGAAAGAGACAGGCGTAAAAATCAAATTTATCAATCTTTCCGGCGGTGTCGGAATCCCGTACAAACCGGGTCAGGAAGGCAATGACATCCGTGTGATTGGTGAGGGTGTACATAAAGTGTACGATGAAGTCCTCGTTCCGGCCGGCATGGGCGATGTTGCAATTTACACGGAGATGGGCCGTTTCATGATGGGACCGTACGGCGGACTCGTTACGCGCGCCATCCATCAGAAACACATTTACAAAGAGTATATCGGCTGTGATGCATGCGCGGTCAATCTGATGCGGCCGGCAATGTACGGCGCTTACCACCACATCACGGTGATGGGAAAAGAAGATCAGCCGTGCGACCACAAATATGACGTAACAGGTTCCCTGTGCGAAAACAACGATAAATTCGCGATCGACCGCATGCTTCCGGAAGTGGAAGTCGGAGACCTCCTCTTCATCCACGACACCGGCGCACATGGATTTTCCATGGGATACAACTACAACGGAAAATTAAAATCTGCAGAGGTTCTGTTAAAAGAGGACGGCAGCTTTGAAGTCATCCGCCGCGCAGAAACCCCGAAAGACTACTTCGCTACACTGGATGGAACACCGGAGTATGAGAAGATGTTTGGAAATAAATAAGAGATAACAACAGTAAAACCCCTTTCAAAAAGAACCATGCGGCAGATGGCCGGTTCTTCGAAAGGGGTTTTCTTTCTTTCAAAAGCTGTTTTTTTGAAGGGAAGACAATAAAAAAAGATCTGCATCAACGTTCGTTTTTGCAGATCTTTTTTAGCTATGCCGCTGGCCGGACTCGAACCGGCACGGTTATTCACCGCTTGATTTTGAGTCAAGTGCGTCTACCAATTCCGCCACAGCGGCAGTGTTCGTAATCAGAACAAAATATATTTTACCATAAAAATAAGAAGGACGCAAGAGAAAAAAATGGAATAATTATCATAAAAACTTTCTAAAAAAGATTGACGAAAGGAAAAAATAGAAGTATAGTGTAGTTAGTTTAGTACCATACTAAATTTTACATCATAAGTTCAAATAACGATTTATCGAAAACGCCATCGTTAGATGGTCCACAGTGTGTGGAACGAAAACTGTTGTCTTCATAGACAGCAGTTTTTTTGTTGTCTAAAATTAGAAATGAAACATGGTTATGATTCAGTACTGTGAGAACAGCAAGAACCAGGAAGTAGAATTGTTGAAAATAGGAAAGAAAAGATGTAAAAAATCAAAATATATGGTAAAATTAGATAAAATGTAGAAAATGGAGGAAAGAACAGATGAAAGGGGAATATTATCTCGGACTTGATATGGGAAGCAGTTCGGTTGGATGGGCTGTGACAAATGAGAAGTACGAAATTTTGCGCGCACATGGAAAAACACTTTGGGGTGTACGGCTATTTGACAGTGCACAGACTGCAGAAGAGAGAAGAGGGTTTCGGACAGCAAAACGAAGATTGGATCGTCGTAATTGGAGAATAGAATTGCTGCAGAAAATTTTTGCGGAAGAAGTAGAAAAGATAGATGATGGATTTTTTCGCAGAATGAAAGAGAGTCGTTACTGGCCAGAGGATAAGCGTGACAGGCAGGGAAAGTGTCCGGAACTTCCCTATGCATTGTTTGCGGATGATGCTTACACAGACAAAGAATATCATAAACAGTTTCCAACCATCTATCATCTGAGAAAATGGTTAATGGAAACTGACGAAACGCCTGATATTCGCCTGATATATCTTGCTCTGCATCATATGATGAAACACAGAGGCCATTTTCTATTAAACGGAAATATCGAACAGGTAAGAGAATTTCAGACAACATTTGAACAGTTCCTTGAAGCAGTGCGGGCAGAAGAACTTGGCTTTTCTTCCGAGATTGGAGTGGAAAGAAGCAAGGAAATAGAGGCAATTTTAAAAGACCGAACATTGACCAAATCTGCGAAAAAGACAAAAGCAGTAAAAGCAATGCGGGCAGAAACATCCTGTGAAAAAGAGTGGCTGGGATTGATTACCGGTGGAACAGCAAAACTGGGAAATCTGTTTGGGGAAAAACAGATGGATACACTGGAACGGCCAAAACTTTGCTTCGCAGATGCAGGTTATGAAGAATACACTGGAGAGATCGAAGCAGAGCTGGGAGAAAAATATGTATTAATTGAACACGCAAAAGCAGTGTACGATTGGGCTGTTCTGGCTGATATTTTGCAGAACTATTCTTCTCTTTCAGAGGCAAAAGTGGCACTTTATGAAAAGCATAAAAAAGATCTGAAAGATCTGAAAAAGCTGGTCAGAGAGAATCTTTCAAGGGAAGAATATCAGAGACTGTTTGCAAAAAAGGATGAAAAAGCTAATTATTATGCGTATATCAAGGCACCAAAACAATGTAGTCAGGAAGACTTTTACGGTTATCTGAAAAAGAATATTCTGGGCAAGATATCAGATGTGACGAAAGCATCCTGCATGCAGAAGGAAATGGAAATGGGAACGTTTCTTCCGAAACAGACTGTAAAAGACAACAGTGTCATTCCATATCAGATTCATTTATATGAATTAAATGCAATCCTGAAAAATCTGGAAGATAAAGTTCCGCTACTGAAAGAGAATGGAGAGAAGATTCAAAAGATTTTCACATTCCGCATTCCGTACTACGTAGGACCCTTAAACGGAATTCGAAAAAAAGGGGAGAAGAGTAACTGGGCGGTACGAAAAGAAGGCAAAATATATCCATGGAACTTCGATGAGATGGTAGATTTGGAAGCAAGTGCAGAGCAGTTTATTCGAAGAATGACGAATAAATGTACTTATCTGCCAAGTGAAGATGTTTTACCAAAGTATTCTCTGCTGTACAGCAAATACGAAGTTTTAAATGAATTAAATAATCTGCGTTTGGATGGAGAAAAGATATCTGTAGAGCAGAAACAGAAAATATATGAAGAAGTATTCCAGAAAAGCAGAAAGGTTACACAGAAAAAACTGAAAAACTATTTAGTGAAAGAAGGAATTACCGGAAAAGAAGTTGAAATTACCGGAATTGATGGTGATTTCAAGAGTTCTCTTACGGCATACCATGACTTTAAAGAGAAATTAACAAATCTGTCACTGAACCAGGCGGAAAAAGAATGCATCATCCTGAACGTAACGCTGTTTGGAGATGATAAAGCGATACTGAAACAGAGATTAAAGAAACTGTTTCCGGAGTTGACAGAAAAACAAAGAGACAGCATAAGTAAACTGCCGTATCGTGGTTGGGGAAGACTCTCAAAAGTGTTTTTGGAAGAGACGGAAGCACCGGCACCGGAAACGGGAGAGGCATGGTCTATTATTCGGGCTTTGTGGGAGACGAATGACAATCTGATGCAACTGCTTAGCGAAAAATATTTGTTTGCATCGGCAATCGAAGAAAAGAATGGAAACGAACAGAAAAAACGGGATATTTCGTATGAATTAGTCGAGGAACTTTACGTATCACCGGCAGTGAAGCGGCAGATTTGGCAGAGCCTTTTGATTGTAAAGGAAATCTGTAAAGTAATGGGAAACCCACCGAAACGTGTTTTTATAGAAATGGCAAGAGAAAAAACCGATCAGGGAAGAACCTCTTCAAGAAAAAAGAAACTGCTGGAACTCTATAAAAAATGTAAAGCGGAAGAAAAAGACTGGATAGATGAGATTGAAAAACGTTCCGATGCGGAAATGAGAAGAGACAAGCTGTATTTGTATTATACGCAAAAAGGAAAATGCATGTATTCCGGTGAAACAATTGAACTGGAGGAATTGTGGGATAATCAGAAGTATGACATTGATCATATTTTTCCACAGTCCAAAGTGATGGATGATAGCCTGGATAACCGGGTACTTGTAAAGAAAAAGTGTAATCAGATGAAAGAGGATAAATATCCGATCGATGAAACAATTCGGAAAAAAATGCAGCCATTCTGGAAATCTTTAGTGGATGCCGGATTGATCAGTGAAGAAAAATATAAACGGCTGATAAGAGGAAATGGATTTGAACCGTCTGAATTGGCTGGATTTATTTCCAGGCAGCTGGTGGAAACTCGTCAGAGTACAAAAGCGGCAGCAAGTATTCTGCAGCAGGTGATCCCGGATACACAGATTGTTTATGTAAAAGCGCCAACCGTTTCAAAGTTCCGTAAGGATTTTAAATTTCTGAAGGTACGGGAGATGAATGATTATCATCATGCGAAGGATGCTTATTTGAATATTGTTGTTGGCAACGCATATTTTGTAAAATTCACATCAAATCCGATTCACTTCATTAAGGAAAATCCGGGAAGAAGTTATAACCTGAAGAAGATGTTTGAACAGGAAAAAATTGAACGAAACGGAGAAATTGCCTGGGAAAGCGGGAACGGAACCATTGCGACAGTCCGAAATTTTATGGAAAAAAACAACATTCTTGTGACGCGAAGATCGTATGAGGCAACAGGTGCATTGTTTGACCAGCAGATTGTCAAAAAAGGAAAAGGTCAGGTTCCGATCAAGAGCAGTGATGAACGGCTTTGTGATATACAGAAGTATGGAGGATATAACAAAGAGGCGGGAGCTTACTTTGTACTGGCAGAATCGGAGGGCAAAAAGGGAAAGAAAATACGAACAATCGAGTATGTGCCGATTCGTCTGAAAAAGGAAATTCAGAAGTCAGAAGAAAATATAATTCGGTATCTGGAAGAGGAAAGACAGTTAAAAAATCCGCGAGTGCTGGTGCCGGAAATCAAAATAGATACTCTGTTTTGTGTGGACGGATTTTATATGTGGGTTTCCGGAAGATCAGGAGATCAGCTATTGATGCAAGGTGCAAATCAGCTGGTACTTTCCCAGGAAGAAACAGAAATACTGAAAAAAATAGTACAGTACGTGGAACGTAAAAAACAGAATAAAGAACTGAAAATTTACGATTCCGACCATTTAGAAGAAAAGAAGGTGGTGATGCTGTATGAAACCTTTTTAAATAAATTAACAAATACGGTATATGCAAAAAAACTTGGAGCACAGGCAAAGACATTAACGGAAAAAAGAGAAAAATTTAAAGAATTATGCATAGAAGAAAAGTGTATCGTTTTGTATGAAATTTTACATTTTTTCCAGTGCCAGAGTGTTACCGCTGATTTGAAATTAATTGGAGGATCTGGAAGAGCAGGAATTTTGTATCTCAACAAAAATATAACCGATTGCAGTCGAATCGAAATGATTCATCAATCGCCAACCGGTATTTACGAGCAGGCAGTAGACCTGAATGCATTATGAGCTGGCGGATTGTGGTTATTTCCAAACGGGCAAAGCTGGACTATCAGCTTGGTTATCTTGTGGTACGAAATGAAGAAGTAACAAAAATACATTTAAGTGAAATCTCAACCATTCTGATTGAGTCAACAGCAGCAACAGTCACAACAAGTCTGCTGGCAGAGCTGACCAAAAAGAAAATAAAAGTGATTTTTTGCGATGAAAAGAGAAATCCATCGTCGGAACTGGTTGGGTATTACGGAAGTCATGATACCAGCAATAAAATCAGAAAGCAGATTCAGTGGAGCCGGCACAGTAAAGAAGCGATCTGGACAGAGATTGTGACGGAAAAAATACGAAAACAGAAGGAACTATTAAAAAATCTGGGAAAGGAAGAAGCGGGTCTGTTAGAATCATATTTACAGGAGATTGGCTGGAACGATGAGACAAACCGGGAAGGGCATGCGGCAAAGGTATATTTCAATGCGTTGTTCGGCATGACATTTACCAGAACTGCGGATTGTCCGGAAAATGCAGCGCTGAATTACGGATATAGCATTTTGTTGTCTGCGTTTGCGAGAGAAATTGTAGCGAGCGGTTATATTACACAGCTCGGACTCTTTCATGATAATATGTTTAATCAGTTTAATCTGGCGTCCGATTTGATGGAACCGTTCCGTGTTCTGATTGACCGGGAAGTAATCCAAATGCAGAGGAAAGAATTTACGCATGAGGAAAAAATACAGTTGGTCAATGTATTAAACAACGAAGTCATGATAGACGGGAAAACACAGTATGTGAATAATGCCATAAAAATTTACTGTAAAAGTGTATTTGATGCCTTAAATGAGAATGACAGTGCATTGATCCGGTTTTATGGCCTATGAGTTATCGTTTTATGAGAGTATTGGTACTGTTTGATCTTCCGGTGCTGACGGGCGATCAGAGAAGAGAATATGCGAGATTTCGAAAGTTTTTATTGAAAAGCGGATTCCTGATGCTCCAGGAATCCGTATACTGTAAGCTTGCGTTAAATACAACTGCAGTGAATGGAATCGTGGATCAGATTCATAAAAATAAGCCGGAAGAAGGCCTGGTACAGCTTTTAACGGTGACTGAGAAGCAGTATGCGAAAATGGATCTGATTGTTGGGAACGTAAAGAGTGAAGTGTTGAATACGGATGAAAGGCTGGTGATTTTATGAAACTGGTACATGTGGACTTGGAAAAACCTATTGCGATTCATCGGAACTGTCCCACGGAATGGATTATAGAATCACCGGAGCTGTTTTTAAGATATGTGGAGCAGCTGCAAAAACAAAATCAGGGAGAGGAGGGAAATTTCGTACTTTCTAAAGCTGACACAGAGCTGAATATGAAAAGAGATGTGGAATTGGTATTAACGCCCTTTTCTCTTGATTTTGCGGATCACAGAATACAAAAACGGTTATTTACAGAGCTGGTCAAAAGTGCGCAAAATGAAGAAATGTTTCTGGAAACACAGAGAATTATTGCGGAACTGAAGAAATACATCTATCAATTGGAAGCTGTCAGTGGGTACGAATTGGAACAAAATGAGGAAATCGATTTGAGCGCACTCCTAAAATTGATGGGAGTTCAGACAGAAACCGAAAAAGAGATGGGACTTCTGGAAAAATTGACGCAATATATCAAAGTTATGGCCGAACTTCTCCAAAAAGAACTGGTGATTCTGATAAATATTCGGTCCTATCTGAACGAAACACAAATAAACAAACTCTCCCAAATGGCATGCTACTATGAAATATCCTTGCTTTTCATAGAAAATATACAAAGGGACTTTTCGAATCAGAGAGAATATTATATAATTGACAAAGATGGATGTGATGTCTATTAATATTCATCGGATGTTTGAGTACCTGTTTTGTGCAGATGAAAGCAGTTCATTTTTAAATTTGAGGTTTGAGAATGATGTAAAAATGTATGGTACTCAAACCCTGGTAGAGCCTGGAACACCTGGCACCTTGTTTGAGAATGATGTAAAAATGTATGGTACTCAAACGATCAGATCAGCCTAAAAGAGAAAGCATTAGGTTTGAGAATGATGTAAAAATGTATGGTACTCAAACGTTACACTGATGGAGATATTCAACCACGCAGTTTGAGAATGATGTAAAAATGTATGGTACTCAAACAACAGTGTCGGCCGTACCACTCGCGTTGTCGTTTGAGAATGATGTAAAAATGTATGGTACTCAAACCGAATTCGACGCCGTGAATGATAACCTGGAGTTTGAGAATGATGTAAAAATGTATGGTACTCAAACGACTTCCAGTCCCTTAGTCAGAACGAGTGGGTTTGAGAATGATGTAAAAATGTATGGTACTCAAACCGGCGCTTGTTGCGCTCGTCTTTCCACTGCGTTTGAGAATGATGTAAAAATGTATGGTACTCAAACTACCGGTAGGGCATATTAGTCACATGACTGTTTG
>OHXK01000655.1_pt1 | contig 15028 bp, 12 predicted proteins | sample 1579921 | NCBI WGS metagenome assembly OHXK01 (sample SAMEA3882551, study PRJEB24775) | human gut metagenome | biome: human-associated habitat; feature: intestine environment; material: feces | place: Netherlands | collected 2009/2010 | reverse complement strand
CATCGCCCGCGCCGTGGCCGTCCACCCGCAGGTGCTGCTCATGGATGAGCCCTGCTCCGCCTTGGACCCGATTTCGACCTTGGCTGTCGAGGATCTGATCAACGAGCTCAAGAGCGACTACACCATCGTGATCGTGACCCACAACATGCAGCAGGCCGCCCGTATCGCCGACTACACCGCCTTCTTCAACCTGAAGGCAGTGGGCCAGCCCGGTCACCTCGAGTACTTCGCGGACACCATCACGATGTTCAACAACCCGCAAAACGAAGAAGCCGAGCGCTACATCTCTGGAAGGTTCGGCTGATCGTTTCCTGCGCGCAGCGTAATGATTTGTGCGTAGGAGAAACGGCAAAGCCCGCCGCAAGGCGGGCTTTCGCATATTCAACGCGAGTATTGCCGAGTATTATCGTTCTCGCAACGGAGCGAGCTGGAATACTTTGTCGGACTGGGCGGCGACTTCCCGCTTCGGTCGATCGACGGGAGAACGGCGGGTAAAGCGGTACAAGACAAGTCCGCACGATGAATACTCTGTGATGAATCTTCTGTTTACGGTGCGAGTGTGGAAGAATGGTCACAGCAAGGTCCAGCAAAGGAGCATAGGTGAGTACTGGTCTGATCGTCGGCATCGTTGTTGTCGTTATTATCGTTGTCTTGATTGGTTGGGGCGTCAGCGCCTATAACAACCTGGTGACGCTGAAGAACCGTGTGAAGAACGGTTGGGCGCAAATCGACGTGCAGTTGAAGCAGCGCGCCGACCTCATCCCGAACCTGGTGAATACCGTCAAGGGGTACGCATCCCACGAGTCTGAAGTCTTCACTCAGGTGACCGCCGCCCGCGCCGGCGTAGTGGCTGCGGCCAGCAACCCGAGCACGACCACTGCTCAGCGCGCCGCCGCCGAAAACCAGCTGTCCCGCGCCCTGTTCAACCTGCAAGCCACGGCTGAGGCATATCCGCAGCTGCAAGCCAACCAGAACTTCATGGATCTGCAGAACCAGCTCAAGGAACTGGAGAACAAGATCGCCACCCTCACCGGCGGTCGTGCCGCCGAGGAGGTGGCCTTCCAGTCGGTCACGACCGGTGCGTCCAACGACATCGAGCAGGCCACCAAGCTGGCCCGCGCCATGCTCACCCGCTACGGCATGAGCAAGGAGTTCGACATGGTGGCCCTCGAGACGGTGAACAACCAGTATCTGGGCGGCGACACCTCGCTGGCCTGCTCGGCCCAGACCCAGCGGGAGATCGACCAGCGGGTCGTGGAGCTGGTGAAGGCCCAGCACGAAAAGGCCATCCGGATCCTGACCGACAACCGGACCAAGCTCGACGAGCTGGCAAAGTACCTCTACGAGAAGGAGACCATCACCGGCGACGAATTTATGGCCATCCTCGAAGAAAAAGCCTCAGATGAAAAATAAAAGGAAAGCGCTGCAATAATCCGACCGCCGTATCCGTATTCATTACAGATACGGCGGTTTTCTGATGCGCCGTGTCGCAAATAAGATAGTGATTTGGGAAAACCCCTTCGTCAGCGCTGACGGAGAGGTCGTCCCCCTACAGGAGGATACGACATATGAGACTGAACAAGAACACTGCACGCCGTGCCGCTGCTGCGGCCGCTCTGCTGACCATGACCGCTGCAATGAGCGTGGGCGCTTTCGCTGCCGATGACACGGTCGTCGCGGGCTATCTGCCCCCGCAGGCCGAGAGTGTCATGACGCAGGGCGACATCGCCCTCCACTCTGACGTTCCGGTGGGGGAGGTGGACCCCAACTACGGCGGCTACGCCTCCCCGGTGGAGAATCCCATTCAGGGCAACGTCATGATGATCTCCGACGCAGCGGAGGAAAAGCACGAGGCCCGCTATACCGTCAAGGGTCTGCTGGGCAAGCAGGTGCTTTATACCGCCCGTCAGGAGGGCCAGGTGCTGACGCTGGACGCTCCGGATGACAATGCTACCTTCCGGGCCACCATCCTCGATATGCAGGCCCTGCTGGATCAGGGCGTGAGCACGCTGGTGTTCAAGACCGGCAAGACCTCCACCACCCTGAACCTGACCCTCCTGTGCGAGGGCCAGAAGTCCGGCACCAAAGTGACCCTGCGCCACCTCGGCAGCAGCGCCCGCCTCACCGTGGGCTTCCGCAGCCGCCGCGACCTCATCGTCGGTCGCTGAGCCGCAAACGAACCGTTTTCTCTCCTCTTTTCCACTGATACGAACAGCAAGAAGGCCCGCTGCATTCATCGCAGCGGGCCTTCTTGTTTGTTCAGATGGTATCGTCCGGGCCGCTCCCGCCCTGCTCCGAGGCATAGAGGAGCATCAGGTGGTTTGCACTGGCCTCCAGCTGGCTCTTGGCCTGACGGAGGTTCGCTTCCTCCGTCTCGTTCATTTTCTCGGGCTTATCCTTCCGCAGGCAGCGGCGGAGGTTCGCCACATCGGCTTTGATGCGGTTCTTCTCCTCCTTGTCCAGCTCCTTCTTGCACTTCGAGAGAGCTTCGTCTACCTTGTAGGCCAGCACTTCGGCCTGATTGTGGAGATCGAGACGCTCCTTGCGGCGGCTGTCCTCGGCCTCGTAGGCGGCGGCGTCCGCCATGGCGCGCTGGATCTCGTTCTCCGAGAGGTTGGTGCTGCCGGTGATGGTGATGTTCTGCTCCCGGCCTGTGCCGAGATCCTTGGCCGACACCTTGACCACGCCGTTGACGTCGATGTCAAAGGTGACTTCGATCTGAGGCTTGGACGAGAAGCTGGCCCGGATGCCGTTCAGCTTGAACTTGCCGAGGCTCTTGTTGTCCCGGGCAAAATGCCGCTCGCCCTGCAGGACGTTGATCTCCACGCTGGTCTGCATGGGGCGGGCCGTGGTGAAGAGCTGGCTCTTGCGGGTGGGGATCATGCTGTTGCGGGTGATGAGGGGGGTGGCGACGCCGCCCAGCGTCTCGATGGAGAGGGTCAGGGGGGTGACATCCATCAGCACGAGGCCCTGCGCCGCTGCACCGGTGGCACCGGCCAGCTTGCCGCCGCCCTGCAGCAGACCGCCCTGTACGGCGGCACCCATCGCCACGCACTCGTCGGGGTTGAGGCTGTGGCTCGGCTCACAGCCCAGCAGCTCTTTTACCTGACGCTCAACGGCAGGCATCCGGGTGCTGCCACCCACCAGAAGCACCTTGCCCAGCTGGGAGGCCGAGATGCCGGCGTCCCGCAGTGCGTTCTGCACAGGGGCCACGGTCCGGGCCAGCAGGTCGCCGGTCATCATTTCGAACTGGGGGCGGGAGAGGGTCAGGTCGAGGTGGTGGGGGCCGTCCTTGCCCACCGCGATGAAGGGGAGATTGAGCTGGGCCGAGAGGGCGCTGGACAGCTCCTTCTTGACCTTTTCAGCCTCTTCCTTCAGGCGGCCCATGGCGGCGGGGTCGCGGGAGAGGTCGATGCGGTCAGATTTCTTGAACTCGGCCACCGCATACTCCACGATGCGCTGGTCGAAGTCGTCACCGCCCAGACGGGTATCGCCGCCGGTGGCCAGCACCGTGAAGGTGCCATCCTCGATCTCGATGATGGAGACATCGAAGGTGCCGCCGCCGAGGTCGTAGACCAGGATCTTCTGGGGTGCTTCGTTGTCGAGTCCGTAGGCCACGGCTGCGGCGGTCGGCTCGTTGATGATGCGCAGGACGTTCAGGCCCGCGATGCGGCCCGCGTCCTGCGTGGCCTTGCGCTGGCTGTCGTCGAAGTAGGCCGGGACAGTGATGACGGCCTCCGTCACCGGCTCGCCCAGATAGCTTTCGGCGTCGCGGCGGATCTTGGTCAGGATCATGGCGCTGATCTCCTGCGGGGTCAGGTCCTTGCCGTCGATGTGGACGCGGTAGTCGCTGCCCATATGCCGCTTGATGCTGGACACCGTCCGTCCGGAGTTGGCGGCGAGCTGGCGCTTGGCCGCGCCGCCCACCAGCCGCTCGCCGTCCTTGGTAAACGCCACCACACTGGGGGTGGTGCGTTCGCCCTCTGCGTTGGTGATAACGACGGGCTTGCCGCCCTCCACCACGGCTACGCAGCTGTTGGTGGTGCCAAGGTCAATACCGATCACTTTGCTCATTCTGGTCGTCCTCTCTGTTTTTGCGACGCGCATATTTTCTCATAGGTATCATATCGGTTCCGTATGACGATTCCTTGGAGCATTTGTAAAGATTTTGTGTTTCAGCCCGACTCGTTCTCGAGCAGCTGGCGGATGACGCGCTCTGTCTCATCCAGCCAGCTCCGGGCCGTCTCGTCGCCCTCCTTTTGGCGGATGAGGAAGCCCTGTTTTGCCTCGGCCAGCTGGGCCAGCGCCTGCTTGCGGGAGATATACTGCGTCTCATACTGGGCCACCCGGAGGCAGACCTGCGGCATATAGGCGATGTCGGGGGTGGAGGCGCAGAGCTTCTGGGCCTTGCGGTAGGCCCGCAGGGCTGCGCCCACGCCCTTGCCCTGTACCATGGCGTCGTCGCCCAGCGCCACCCATGCGGCTACGTCTCCGGCATCGGCGGCTTTTTTCCAGAACTTCCGGGCCTGCGCGGGGCTTTTGCGGCAGCCTTTGCCCTCGTAGAGCAGCTCGCCCATCATGGCGAGACCCTCGGCGCAGCCCTCCTCGGCGGAGAGCTGATAGAAGTGCATCGCGTCGTCCCAGCGGCCCTCGGCCATGGCCCGGTTCCCGGCCCGCAGCTCCTCTTCGCCCGGCTCGCTGGTGTCGTGGCCGGCATGGAGCAGGCCGTTGAGGAGCGAACAGTCCAGCGTGGCCGAGCTTGTCCACGGGTCGATGACCACACCGTCGATGTGGTCGGAGTCCAGCGCCGACTGCATGGCGGCAGACAGAAGCATTTCGGCCATAGGGCGGCTGGCGGTGCCCTTGTCGGCCTCCGCCGCCCGCACCGAGGTGAAGAGGGGCAGATAGCACCGGCCCTTCTGGGTGTGCAGGGTCCAGAACGGCAGGTCCTTGGCCTTCTCCGCCGGGACGGGGTGCTCGGCCCACGGGGCCGCGCCGTCCGGCTGGTCGGACGAGGCTTCCAGCGGCACCAGCACCCGGGTGTCCAGCTCGAGGGCATAGTTGATGGCGTTCATCAGCGCCCAGAAGCTCTCCTCGTTCTGGCCCTTATAAAGCGCAGCCACTGCCCGCTCCACGGCGGGGCAGCCTGTGCCCAGCGGCCCATACTCCGGCAGCTTTTTGCGGTCTGCCGCGCCCACCGGGCGCAGCCGCAGCCGTGCTGCTCCATCCTTTGCCATAGCATCCACCATTCTTTCGTTTGAGATTCCTTTCCAGTATAGCAGGATTTTCCGTTTTTCTCAATCGGAAACATGGCATTCTGGTTTGGAATGCGCTATAATAAAAACTGTTTTGACTGAAATACATCAAAGAAAGGGAGAATCGAGCCTTGAATAAAATGCTTCGCTACCTCAGCGGCTATAAGCGCGAGAGCGTGCTTGCGCCGCTTTTCAAGATGCTGGAAGCCACCTTTGACCTGTTCGTGCCGCTTGTGATGGCCGACATCGTCAACGTGGGCATCGCGGCCCACGACTTCCGCTACATCCTCGTGCGGTGCGGCATCCTGCTCCTGCTGGCCTTCGTGGGCCTTGTCTGTAGCCTGACCGCCCAGTATTTCTCGGCCAAGGCCGCAGTGGGTTACTCCACCGGCCTGCGCCACGCGCTGTTTGAGCACATCCAGCGCCTGAGCTTCACCGAGATGGACACCATGGGCACCAGCACCCTCATCACCCGGATGACCAGCGACATCAATCAGGTGCAGAGCGGCCTGAACCTCTTCCTCCGGCTGTTCCTGCGCAGTCCCTTCGTGGTGTTCGGCGCGATGGTCATGGCCTTTACGGTCAATTTCCGCGCCGCCCTCATCTTCGTGGTGGCCATCCCGCTGCTGAGCGTCGTGGTCTTCGGCGTCATGGTCATCACCCGACCCCTGTATAAGGCGGTGCAGGCGCGGCTCGACCGCGTGCTGGGCCTGACCCGCGAGAACCTCACCGGCGTCCGCGTCGTCCGCGCCTTCGACAAGGAGAAGACCGAGGTGGACCGCTTCGAGGACGCCAACGAGCTGCTGACGAAGATGCAGCTCCACGTCGGCCACATCTCCGCCCTGATGAACCCGCTGACCTATGTGATCATCAACCTCGCCATCGTGGCGCTGCTGTATGTGGGCAGCATCGAGATCAACATCGGGGGCATGGCCTCCGGCGACGTCATCGCGCTGGTCAACTATATGAACCAGATTTTGATCGAGCTGGTCAAGCTGGCCAACCTCATCGTGCAGGTGAGCAAGGCGCTGGCCTGTGCAGGCCGTGTGCAGGCCGTGCTGGACACCGAGCCGGGCATGGAGTTCCCGCAGGAGCCTGCCGGTGAAGTCCCGGCGGAAAAGGCCGGCGACGCCGTCCGCTTCGACCATGTGGGCCTGACCTATCAGGGCGCAGGCGCACCCAGCCTCTCCGACATCAGCTTCACGGCCAAACGCGGCCAGACCATCGGCGTCATCGGCGGCACCGGCAGCGGCAAATCCAGCCTTGTAAACCTCATCCCGCGCTTTTACGATGCCACCGAGGGCAGCGTGGAGATCTTTGGCCACCCGGTGCAGAATTACCCCCGCGAGGAGCTGCGCGGCAAGGTGAGCGTCGTCATGCAGAAAGCCCAGCTCTTTGGCGGCACCATCCGCTCCAACCTGCTGTGGGGCAACAAGAATGCCACCGATGCGGACCTGTGGGCCGCACTGGAAACAGCACAGGCTGCGGAGTTCGTCAAAGCCAAGCCCCTTGGGCTGGACGAGCCTGTGGAGCAGGGCGGTCGCAACCTGTCCGGCGGACAGAAGCAGCGCCTGACCATCGCCCGCGCCCTTGTGGGCAAGCCGGAAATTCTGATCCTTGACGACAGCGCCAGCGCACTGGACTACGCCACCGATGCCGCCCTGCGCAAGGCACTGGGGCTGCGCAGCGCCTGCTTTACGGTGGTCTGCCAGAGCGGAACCTTTTCCTTTACCACAAGGGGCTACGGCCACGGCGTAGGCATGAGCCAGTGGGGTGCAAAGGCACTGGCAGAGCAGGGCGCAGACTACCGCGCCATTCTGGCGCACTACTACCCCGGCACAGAGCTGCGGGGGTAATAGCGGCAGAACAAAGCGGAAAATTCATTTTAAATAAAGTCCTAAATTACGCAATTACGCAAATGGAGCCGCTGCACATTGCCTTGTGCAGCGGCTCCAAATTTATATTCTTTTATCAGCCGAACAGCTGTGCAAACCAGCTTACGGTGGTCTCGGCGGCGGTCTCTACCGTGGTCTCCATCTGCTGGACCGTCTGCTGCAACTTAGTGCCCCCAGCATCCTTGACCGACCAGTAGGTCTGGGTGCTGCTTGCGCTGCCGGACACCGTGAAGTCTGAGGCAAAGCACAGGCTCTCACCCGTAGAGTCGGTCATCAGCACCATGTAGGTGTAGCTGCCCTCCGGCAGTTCGCCAAAGCGGATCTGGCTGTCCAGCGTGTTCAGCGAGAAGGCAGCGGTGTTCACCTGCGCCTCAGCGCTCTGCACGGTCTGGTCTGCCGCGTCCAGAACAGCCACCTGCACGCTGGTCAGAGTGGTGCCGCTGGCGCTGTTGGCCGTACCGGTCAACGCCATGCCGCTGCCGGTGCGGATATTCACCGGGTAGCGCACGCCCTCCAACCGCAGCCCATCAGCCTGTGCAGCCACACTGTTGTGATCTGCGGTGACGTACCAGTAGCAGGATGCTCTTGCAATGGACACACTGGAGCTGGTAATGGGGATGCGGCCGTAGCCGATGTTCCCCGCCGGGTCGGAGCAATAGAAAATACCGTTGGTGTAGTCGGTCAGCAGCACCGCATGGGGCTGGGTGCGGTCGTAGAGGACGATGCCCTCCGGGTGCTGCTCCAGCAGGGAGATCAACACCGCCGTTTTGCTTTGCAGACTGGAGGGCAGGGTGGCGTAGCCCACCTGCATTTCCTTATATGTAAAGCTGTGTGCAAGGCCGTTGGCCCATGCTGTGGAACGCACACTGTTCTCGGTCACGTTCGTCCAGTCGCTCAGCCCGTCAAAGTAAGCACGGCGGCGCAGCATCATGGCTGCGGAAGCCAGCGTACAGGTGCCGCCCCGGCTCTGCTTGAAGTAGAAGCCTGCGTCCACGTTCAGGTCCACTGCCAATGCAGCGGGCAGACAGGTAAGCAGGAAAGCAAAGCTCAGTATCAGGGTCAGCAATCGTTTTTTCAAGGCGTGCGGTGCAGTGGTATTCACGGTTCGGTATTTCCTTTCTTGTTTCTTTGCGGATCTCATAGGGATCTACCGTTACAAAGTATACCAGCCTGTAATTCTTTTGTAAACAATCCTTCGTCTTTTTTCTCAATATCAACACGTTTAGGGGATATCCGTTGGCTGTTTTTCACAATTTTTTCTGCGATATTTCACGCATTTGACAAAGTTTCGTTCTACCCACCGCAGAACTATGAAAAGAAATTTCTTTTTTGCCCGGCGCGCGAGGGCACAAAAAAGTCCGGTACGCCTGCACATTCGTCCCGGCATTTCACAAAATAATACCCTTCTTGGCAATGCCGCAGTCAGTCCGTCGTTGTCTGCCGCAGTTTGGGCAGTAAAGGACTCCAATTTCTCCAAATTCATATTCTAGTATACAAGTTTAGAACGGTCATTTCCCCTATTTTGTCTTTGTTTGCCGGCATTCTGCCCAATAACGCCTTAAAAAGTTTATATCAAACGCCAAAGTTATTTTATTTTGCCAAGTCTTTCTTGTAAAACTGTGAAATTCATGTTAGCTTGAATACAACATTGTGCACGCCTGCATGGACAACCTCGTGTCCGGCGGCGTAGACGGAAGATGAACTTCTACAACAACGGCGACACCGGCCTGCAGCTCTCCGGCCTGTTCACGGACAACAAGGCACTGTGGCCCAGCTACAACGCCATTAAAAACTGCACCGCCATGAACAATGCCGACCGCGCCATGGAGGATTCAAAACCTCAACGCCCTTGTCGATACTGTCCGGCATGAAATCATTGAACGGTATCGCCCCGGCGAAGATGACCCGCATTTATTTGGAACATACCAAGCGTTGAAGGGAGTCTCAACGTTGAGTTGAACAGATATCAATTTGCAATCTTCCCCTTCTGAGTAAGGCAAAAGCTGCTGCATAACCATTAAACGCAGAAACCCGGAACCTTTTGAGCCCTTGCGACTACGATAAGGTTCCGGGTTTTGCATTCTTTTTTCAGTGAGCCATCGCCCACCGACCATACTGCTTTTTGTTCAGCTCAGTGCCTGCTGGATCTTGGCAAAGTCCTCCAGCGTCAGGGCTTCCGGGCGGATGCGGGCATCAAAGCCTGCGGACTCGATGGCAGCAATGACCTTCTCCTTGGGCAGGTTCAGCCCGCCTGCAATGGCATTAGCAGCAGTCTTGCGGCGCTGCCCAAAGGCGGCGCGCACCAGCGCAAAGTAGCCCGCCTCGTCCTCCACCTGCACGGCGGGGGTGGGACGGATGTCCATGCGCACCACGGCGCTGGTCACCTTGGGGGCAGGATAAAAGCTGCCCGGTGCGGCGGTGAACATCAGCTTGGAGGTGGCGTAGTAGTTCACCGCGCAGCTGATGGCACTGGAAGCGCGGGTGCCGGGCACGGCGGCCAGACGGTCGGCGGCTTCCTTCTGCACCATGACGGTCAGGCTCTCGATGGGCAGGCGGTCGCCCAGCAGCTTCATCACGATGGGGCTGGTGATGTAGTAGGGCAGGTTTGCGCACACTGCCACCGGCATCCCCGGGAACTCCTCGGCAATGAGGGCTTTCAGATCCACCTTCAGTACGTCTTGCAGCACCAGCTTGAAGTTATCCACCCCGGCCATGGTCTCGGCCAACAGGGGCGGCAGTCGCTCGTCCACCTCGATGGACACCACCTTGGCGGCGCGTTTAGCCAGCTCCTTGGTCAGCACACCGATGCCGGGGCCGATCTCGATGACACCGTAGCGCTTGTCTACCCCGCTGGCATCCACGATCTTGGTGGGGATGCCCGGGTTGATGATAAAGTTCTGCCCAAAGCCCTTAGAAAGTGCAAAATCGTATTTTTCGCACAGGGCACGGATCACAGAAAGATCGGTCAGTTCCGGCATAGGGTCATTTCCTTTCTCAGAAAAAGGCTGTTGCAGAACGCAGCAGCCTTTTTGGTGTTTATGGTTCAGGATCGTGGGGTTCACTCCGCTGCGTTTGCAGCTGTTTCCGGCTCAGACGCAGCAGTCTCACCCTCGGCGGGCTCTCCCTCCGCAGCTTCTGCGGGGGCGGTATCGTCTGCTGCGGCAGAGGAAGCAGCACTGTCCGCTGCTGCGGCAGAGCTTGCGCCCGCCAGCGTAGTGGTGCCGCTCAGTTGCTGGGCAGCGCTGACAGCGCGCTGTACCTGCGGGTCGGTCTGGGGGGTGTAGTCGTAGAAGTTCGTCGCTTCCTCTGTGCTCAAAGCGCGCTCTACGTCCACCGTCAGGCCGGTGCCGTCAAAGCAGCTACCATCGCCGCAGACCAGCTTTGCCACCGTGATGACCACGGCACTGCCGTCCGACAGGCGCTGCGGGCTGCTTTGAATAGTGCCTTTGCCCATGGTGGTGGTACCCACCAGACGGGCACCGTTCATGGTACGCAGGGTGGCTGCGAACAGCTCGGCTGCGCTGGCGGTGTTGCCGTTGACCAGACAGACCATCGGCAGGCTGACGGCACTTTCGGCATCGCTGCTGCCGATGACGGTGCGGTTGCCGTTTTTATCCTCGGCGTAGGCCACTGTGCCCTCCGGAGCGATCAGGTCGATGCAGTTGATGGCATCTTCCAGAATGCCGCCGCCATTGTCCCGCAGGTCAAACACCAGACTGGCCGCGCCGTTTGCGGTCAGGGTGCGCAGGGCAAAGTCCAACTCGCTGGGGGTGGTGCCGTCGAACTGGCGGATGCGGATGTAGCCCACATTGTCCAGCAGCTGGTAGTCCACGGTGGTGCTGGTGTAGCCGGAATGGGTCAGTTCAGCCGTCTTGCTGGCGGCGGCACTGTTCAGCCATGTCACGGTAACGGTGGTACCGGCCTCGCCCTGCAGGGCTCTGTACACGGCATCTGCGCCGGACAGGCTCTTAACGTCGGTATCGCCCACGGTGGTAATGTAGTCGCCCACGGCGATGCCTGCTTCCTGTGCGGGAGAGCCGTCGTAAACACGGGTCACCTTGGCGTAACCGGTCTGGTCGATGCCAAGCTCCACGCCGATGCCCAAAATCTTGCCGCTCTGGATGTTCATCAGCTCGGTGTAGGCGTTGGCGGTGTAGTAGCGGGCGTACTTGTCGCCCGTGCCCAGCAGATAACCGGCGGTCAGGCGGTCGTACAGGGTGGCTTCGTCAATGGTGTAGTAATCATTGCTGCGGACGTAGCGGTCCACCTCAGCGATCTTGTTGTACATACTTTCCTTTTCTTTTACGCTGTTGACCGTGCTGTCGAACAGACGCATGGCGATGAGCATCGTGATGGAAAAGGTCACGGTCATGGCAAGGATCACGATAGTGACCGCCATACCCAAAGAAATTTTACGGTTCATGGTTTGTTTCCTCCGGTCAAAGCAGCAGCATCATAAGGATGCTGCCCAGCAGCGAGAGTACAAACACCCCTGCCAGAACCAGACAGCCGATGCGCAGCACGCGCTTGCGTTTTTGTTCGTTCATAGATCAACCAGACTCCTTGCGTTGCTTATTAGTTGTGGGGAATGGGGATGCAGCTGCGGGGGTTCACGGCGTTGGCCTTGGAGCCGCCCTTCCACACCTCCAGATGCAGGTGGTTGCCAGTGGAATTACCGGTGGTGCCCACATAACCGATGAGTTCGCCCTGCTTCACATACTTGCCTGCACTGGTAGCCACCGAGCGCATGTGCGCGTACAGGGTGGAATAGGTATTGCCATCGGACATTTTGCCGTGGTAGATGATAACGTAGTTGCCATAGCCGCCGGTAGACCAGCCTGCCACCTGCACATAGCCGCTGGCGGCTGCGTAGATAGGCGTGCCGCCGGCTGCCGCAAAGTCGATACCGGCATGGAGCTTGTTCACGCCGGAGACCGGGTTCTTGCGCCAACCGTACTCGCTGGAAATGCGGCTATAACTCTTCAGCGGGCAGGCAAAGCCGCTAAAGCTCAGCTGCGGCTTGCTGGCAGAGGCCGCGGCGATCATCTTCTGGATCTCCTTTTTCACGGCCTCGTAGTTCATCTCGTCGGATTCAATGGCTGCCTGTGCCTTCTGCTGTGCCGCCTGTGCCTCGGCAGCGGAAAGCTTTGCCGCAGAGATGCTGTTGTTCAGCTCGCTCTGTTTGCCCTTCATCTGGGCGTTCTGGCTGTCCAACTCACTCTTCTGGCTTTGCAGTTCTGTCTTTTCGGCTTCCAGACCAGCCTTCTGCTCTTCCAGTGCGGCCTTATCGTCCTCCAGCTCCTGCTTGGCGGACTTCATGTTGTTCATAATCTCGGTGTCCTTGATGGAGATATCCTGCATCACCTCGTTGAAGGTAAGCAGCTCGTACAGGTCGTTCACCGCACTGAGCATGGCCACACTGCCGCCGTCCCGCAGTTCCTGCATAGCGGCCATGTGCTTTTTGAAATCATCCCACTGACCGTCGATCTCGTTCTGCTTTTCCTCGATCTGGGTCTGCTTGTCCGTGATCTGGGTCTGCATCACACCGATCTGCTGTTCCTTCTCGCCAATGCTGTTCTGCACCGCAGCGATCTGGCCGCCGAGCACACTGATCTGATCCTGCAGGACGGTGACCCGCTCTTTCAGCTCACTTTCCAGCGCCTTTGCGGCAGATTCCTTCTTTTTGGCGTCCGAAAGTTCCTTTTTGTGCTGATTGATAGACTGGGAAAGCTTGTCCAGCTTGGTCTGCAAACTGGCCATGCTGGTGCTATTGGTAGCTGCCGAGGCCGGGTACACCGTGGCTGTCAGCAGCAGGCAGACACAGGCCAGCCCAAGGCTGACCACACGGATCAGCTTGCTGCGGGGGCTTTCCGGCCGGGCGTGCCGGGCGGTATAAGGGCCTGTGAGCCGGAAGGGCTTTGCATGCATCGCTTTACTCATAAAACACGGCTCCTTTCGGTCACACATTCAGATGTTTGCGGATAGAGAACATACTGCCCACGCCGCCTACGATGGCGCCGCTGAGCAGGCTTGTTACCACGATGGTCGGCAGCACGTTTGCCACCGGCACCAGTGCGCGGCCCATGAGCATCTGCCAGATGCCGCCCAAGCCACCGGCGGCGTTGACCACATAGGTGTAACAGCCAAGGCTGACCGCTGCGGTCAGGATACCGGAGATCAGTCCCATAGTCAGGCCCTCCACAAAGAAAGGCAGGGTGACCATGCGGTTGGTGGCACCCACATACTTCATGATCTCAATCTCGCGGCGGCGGGCAAAAACGCTCAGACGGATGGTGCTGCCCACCGTGATGATGCTGACCACCATCAGCACCATCACGATCATGCGGCCGCCCTTGGTGACGGCTTTCTGGATCTCCACAAAGATATTGGTCATCTCCACCGGGGCAGTAACGCTGACAACGCCCGGGATGGCCTGCATCTTCACGCTCATGCGCTCCATTTGGGTCAGGTCGCTCAGGGTGACCCGGTAGTTGGCCTTAAAGGGGTTGTCGGTCTCAAATTCATCCCACAGGGAGGAATAATCCTGCATATAACCGCGGTAGGTGTCGAGCACGTCCTGCTTGGAAACGTACTGCACCCCGCTGACCCCCGGCATAGCCGAAAGGGTCTCGCCTACCTGTGCGGCGGTGGCATCATCACATTCGGGGTCCAAATAGACCACCGTCTCGTTCTGGCTTCCCAGATAGGCCACCATGCTGCCCACATTCACCTCGGCCAAGCTGGCAAAGATGTTCAGGGTCATACAAACACTCAAAGAAGCGATGCAGGCAATGGTCATAGCCCAGTGCTTGCCCAAGTTGCGCACACCGCGCCGGGTAAGGAAAAAGAAAGTAGAGGGTCGCATCATACGGCAGCCACCTCCTTTTTGGCAGCGGACGCATCGTCCGCATCAAAGGCGGCAACATCCAGCGAAAGATCGTCCTCGGCGGCGGCCACGGGGTCTGCGGGCACATCCGAGACGATGCGCCCATGGCTCAGGGTGACCACACGCTGATGGAAACGGTGCACCAGCTCGTGCTCGTGGGTGACCACCAGCACCGTAATGCCCATTTTACTCACCCGCTCCAGCAGCTGCATCATTTCCAAGCTCAGTTCCGGGTCGATGTTGCCGGTGGGCTCGTCCGCGATGACCAGCTTGGGGTTATGCACCAGCGCACGCGCCACAGCCACACGCTGCTGCTCGCCGCCGGAAAGGGTATCCGGGTAGCACTTGACTTTGTCCTCCAGATGCACCAGCTCCAGAATGTACTCCACGCGGGGACGGATCTCCTTGCGGGGCACGTTGAGCACGTGCATGGCAAAGGCCACGTTCTCGTACACAGTCATGGTGGGGATCAGCCGGAAATCCTGAAAGATGATGCCCATCTGACGGCGCAGGTAAGGGATCTTGTGGCGGCGCAGCTTGGCAACGTCCTTGCCCAGCACGGTCACCTTGCCGGAGGTAGGCAAAGTCTCCCGCAGGATCAGCTTGAGCAGGGTGGATTTGCCCGCGCCGGAGTGGCCCAGCAGGAACACGAACTCGCCGTCGTCCACATGGAAGTTCACATCCTCCAGCGCCAGCTTGCCGCCCTTTTTATATTCTTTGGAAACGTGTTCAAAATCTATCATGAGATGGATACTCCTGACTTTTGAATTTGCGGGTCAAGAATTTTTCCCGAAAAAAGAACCGGCCAGCATCGGGTTTCGAGCGGCCGGTTCTGCGCCGGCGGCCCTTGCAGCCGCCTTGGCGAAACATCAATATTTGGCCGGGTTGTTGGACAGGTACTTCTTGACCATCAACGCCACCTTGAAGACGATAGCGTCATCGAACTCACGCAGGTCCAGGCCGGTCAGCTTTTTGATCTTTTCCAGACGATA
>OHXK01000646.1_pt1 | contig 15215 bp, 4 predicted proteins | sample 1579921 | NCBI WGS metagenome assembly OHXK01 (sample SAMEA3882551, study PRJEB24775) | human gut metagenome | biome: human-associated habitat; feature: intestine environment; material: feces | place: Netherlands | collected 2009/2010 | reverse complement strand
CGCGTCCTTCGCGCTGCTCCAAGTCCGAGGGCCGCCACGGACTGTCGAGGTGGTGGATCGCCACGCACCGCCTCTGGGCGTTCACGCCTGTACCCAGCATGTCGGTCGAGCCGAACAATACGCGGATGCGTCCGGTGTTCATCTCTTCGATCATCTTCTTGCGTTTGCCCTCGCTGCCGGCTGCCTCTTGTATGAAACGAACCTCGGAAGCCGGAATACCGTGGTCTTCGACCAGCTTGCGCTTGATCTCGGCGTACACGTTCCACTCGTCTCCCGGCTTCCATGTTCCCAGATCGGAGAAGACGAACTGCGTACCCTTATGCTGGTCGTACTTACGGTAATAGTGCGCGATCTGCGCGGCGCAGTGGTTCGCCTTGTTGTCCGCATGATCGCCGTACAGCTCCGGGTCGATCATACGCATATCGAGCGACATTTTACGGGCGTAGTCCGTAGCGATGAGCATTTTGGCCTTCTCCTCGCTTTCCGTGAGGGGTGCCCGTCCCAACACCGTGGCGTCGCCCGTCTTGGCGAAATGCACCAGCTTGTCGATAAACGCCTGCTGGTCGGGCGTGGGCGGGATGTTATGCAGTATCTCGTTCTTGTGCGGACGATCCACACCTACGTCCTCCGCCGTGCGGTAGTCGGTAATCTCGTTGTAGAACATGGCCAGCTCCGGAACCTTGATGAAATAGCGGAACCGTTCCTTCTGCACGATCTGGTTGGTGACCGAAAATTCGTAATCGACGCTCTTTTTGGCGAATACGGCGGCCCATGCGTCGAAGGTGCGGATGTTCTGCCGGTCGAGTGCTTTCGGACGCAGGTATTTGAACAGCAGATACAACTCCGTGAGGGAGTTGGAAATGGTCGTCCCCGACAGAAATGTCGCCCCCAGATCGCGCCCCGTGCGTTCCTGTATGGTTCTGAGAGCAAAGAGCATGTTAAGCGCCCGCTGGCTCCCGTCGGGGTTGCCGAGGCCCGCCACGCGGTCGTGCCGCGTGTTGAACATCAGATTCTTGAATTTGTGCGATTCATCTACGTAGAGGTGGTCGATACCCATACGGCGGAAGTCCACCGCATCGTCCCTGCGATGGTCGAGGGCGTACTGCGCCTTTTGCAGTTTGGCCTCCAGATTGTGCTGGCGCTTGATGCAGCCGGTCAGCATACGTTTCGACACGTTTTTACCTTGTGCCTTGAGCAGCATGAGGTTCTGCATCACGCTGTCGAGTTCCGCCCGCAAAATCTCCTGCTGGATTTCTGGCGACTGCGGGATCATGCCGAACTGCTCGTGCGAGAGGATCACCGCATCTGCCGGAATATCTGTTCGCGCTTCTTCGGCGTTAAATCCTCACGGCCCGGATAGAGCACGCGAGCCATCGGGTACGCTGTGCAGAACGTCTTGGCTATCTCGTGGATATTGGCCTTCAATCCCGTAATCATCGGTTTGTTCACCAGTCCGATGCGTTTTTTCTCGTAGGTTCCGCAGCACATGATCAGGGTCTTGCCGCCGCCGACCTCATGATCCACGATGCCGCCGCCCAGCAGAATATCCATCCAAATAGCGTCTTTCTGGCTCGGATAGAGGTCTTCGATACCTAACGCCTTGCGGTCGAGGCCGGGAAAGGTCAGGTGCGAGCCGTCGTACTTCGGACGCACGAAACAGTTGAACTTGCGGTTATACATGTCGGCCAGACGCTCCTTGAAGTCGGCGGACTGGTCGCACAGCCAGTCCGTGAAACCGCTGCGGATCTCGTCGATTTTGGTGTTGGCCTGCTGTATCTTCTCCCCGTCGCGTACCTTCACCTCTTTCCACTCGCCGTCAATCAGTTTGCGGGCTTTTTTGGTGATGTCCGGAATCGTGTTGTGCAGGGCGTGTTTCATTAGATGCAGTCCGGTATAACGGCGGAACTCTCCATGGACGGCATACTGGTTTTGTATCTTGATATTGTACTCGTCCTTGGCCGTAATGCCGAACTCGTCGAGATCGGCGAGGTAACCGATCTTGACCTCCGTTTCGAAGAGCCACGAGGCGTAACTGTCATAGATGCCCGTAGGTATCCACCGCTCGCCGAAGTTGAAGTCCAGATCCTCGAATGCGATCGGTTTGGGTGTGGCCTCGCGCAGCGCTGCGAGGGTTTCCCGTGCGCCTTCGTGATCCGGATTCTCGTCGAGGAAGCGCTGCACGCGGTCGGCCTTCTCGATGACGTTGCCTGCGATGACACGTTCGGCGATTTCGTACTTCCCGCTGTCGGGGTTGAAATAGATACGCCCTTTGAGCTGTTCCAGCACCTCCGCTTCGCTCGCCCCGGTAAGTTCCGATATATACTCGATATTGATGTCCGCATAACGGTTCATGCTGGCTGCCAATGCCGTATGCACATCGTCCGTCTTTTCGATCTCCGCCGGATTGAAAGCGACGGGATGGTCGAAGATGTCGGCCTTGTTCACGATACCGTCGGTGTAACGTTCCAGCGAGAGTATCTCGTCGGCTCCCGAATCCATCCGTATCTGGTCGATATTCTGCGGTTCGTTCAGCCAGCCGAACCGCTCCACGAAGTTGTCGTAAAGGCTGTTCAGCATTACGCGCAACGCGGGGTGCGGAGCCTGCGTATCGGCCTCCACGTTGTAGAGGTGATGATAAGTGTCCCGCACCTCGATATAAAGCGACATTTTCACCCGCTGTTCTTCGGGCAGGTCGAGCGGATGGAACATCGGGCGCAGGGTTTTCAGGTCGCTCAGGTATCCTACACGGTTCTCCTTATCCACAATGAGCGTCCCGTCGCGGTAATGTTCCGGCCGTTCTCCCTTAAAAGGCCGGGGCGAGAGCGGGTCTTCGGCCGCCTCGTCGCCGTGTGTCGCAGTGCGCGGCGCAACGGCTTCGGCCCGTTCTCCGGAAACGCTCGCGGACGGGACGCCCTGCCGTACTGCGCTGCCTGCGGGTACCGGATTGTCCGCAGCGGCCCCTGTGACGGCAGCGGCATCCGGCTCGGGATGCGGAGAGCCGGTCGCAGCGAACGGATCGGCCTGTGGCGACAATGCGTCCGATAGCTGTGCCCTGTCTCCGGATTTGCCGTCCGCAGCACTGTCGGGAACTTTGCGAGACGGTTCCGGCCGCTCCCTTCCGTATTCCGTTCGGGTCGCGGCCTGCGGCTGCCCGGCTACGCCGGATTGCCCTGCCGCAGGCTTTGCCGTATCCGGCCTGTTTTCGGTTATCGTCCTCGGATGATTTTCAGCAGACGTGCCTGTGAAGTGTTCCGCCGTAACGGCGGTCGATACCTCTGCCGGCTGTCGTTCCTCTTGATGCGGCCGGTTCAGCATCAGCCTCTCCCGCCAATCCATGGGACGTTCCTCCTCCTGTACGGGCTTGGACGCCTTCTGGGAAGAAGTCGCCGATCCCTGTTGTGCAGGCCAGTGTTGTACCTGCGGCATCCCCGCTGCCTGCCGTTTGCCTTTCGGTTTCGGCCCCCGTTTTTTTGGGCGATTCACCTGACTGCGTTCTTCGGCCGAGAACCCGAACAGGTCGTAGAGCGTAAGCACCGGTTCCTGCTGTACGTTCAGCATCGGCTCCGGTGCGGTCTGCGTATCGAAAGCATCGAACAGCGATCCTGCGAACCCATCCTGCGAGGGCTGTCCGGCCGCTCGTGTCTGCGTTGCCGTTGCAGCGGGTTCCGCAACCGTCTCTTCCAGCCCGTCGTCGGCCGGGCGCACCGTGCTATCGGCAGACCGTTCCGTTTCCTGCATGGACTGAGGCTCTTGCGCCGAGGCAGGAACGTGTGCAGGTGCCCGCCGTGCAGCGGGTTCCATAACCGCAGGTTCGGATATTTCCGGCCGGACACCCTGTACGACGGGTTCCCGACGCATCTCCGATGTATCGGCCTGCTCCTTCTCCGGAGCTGCGGCCGCGACCGTTTGTACGGCGGGTTCGGCGTATCCGTACATTTCCGGCGAGGGCGGGTAGTCTTCCATAAACCGCCTCTCCCGCTCCTCTTGCCACGCGCCGAACTCCGCCCAATCCTGCCCGGCAGGCTGCCATGCTTCCTGCGTAGGCAGAGGGGGCAGGGATTCGTTCGGCATGGCGGCACCCTCGGCCTGTACGGTCGCTTCGTCCCGTATTTCCTCCGCTTCGGCATCCTCTATGGGGATCATCTCTCCCGTTTCGTGGTCGAGCCGGTAGCCGTCGGAGGCGGCCTGCGTAACGGCATACCGTTCTTCCATCCACCGGTTAAGGTCGCGCCACTCCTCCTCGGTAGGGTGCCAGAACGGCCCCGGCTGCTCATCGAAAGGTGCGGGTTCCTGCATCCGGCCGGCCTGATACCGTTCCGCTTTCTGCCGCAGGTCGGAAAGCACTTCCTGCAGTACCTCTCCGGCTCGGCGCGGGCCGCCGCGCCGAGCTGTTTCGGGAAGAGGAACGGAGGTTGCCGGCTGCCGGAATTCTGCGGTTTGTCGGGACGGGTGCGGCGAAGCCGGAACGTCCGGAAAGAGCGTCGTTTGCGCGGATGAAGGTTCCGCCTGCCGCCTTTCGGCACGGAGGGCCTCTTCCGTCCGGATGCTCGCCTCGACCTCGTCCGGAAACCAATGGTCTTCTATGACCTGCCAGAACGGATCGAGATCGGGAGGGTACGGCGGCTCGTCGTCGAATATACCGACCGTAGTTTCCGAAGGCTGCACCATGGACGGTGCAGCCTGTCGTGTCTGCTGCCTGACTGTTTGGCCGGATAATTCTGTTTTTTGCTCCCGCCCGATGCCGCCACGCTCCGTCGCAAGATTTTCCTGTGCGATCTCTTCGTTCCCGTGTTGCCGCAATACTGTTTGCCCGGACAGTTCCGTATTCCGTACCTGCCCGATGCCGTTGTGCGCCTGTCTCGGACTTACCGTCTCCGTCTGTTGTTCCCTGTACTGATGCGGGGCGATCTTCAGGGCATGGCTTTCGTACAGCTCCCGGTTGAAATGCCGCTCCATATCCTCCGCGAGCATATCCGCCAACGCACGGGCGATGCCTTCCACGCCCCCGGCGTAGGTGAACTCCATCGCCGGTTTCCCGTAGGGGTTCGTGCCCACTTTGGCCGAGGTCTGCACCACGCGGTCGAGCGATCGGAAGCTGTTATTTACCGTAATGCCGTTCGAAAGCGTGCGCGTTTCGATAAAGTCCCGCTGCCGCTCGGAGAGGGGGCGGGCGACCGAGTTCTTTTGCAGGACGATAAGATCGCTGCCCACCTCCGTTCCGGCATGGTCGGTAAAGAGGTTGTTCGGCAGCCGCACGGCTGCGACCAGATCGCACCGCTCCATCAGCCATTCCCGCACGGGTTTGTTGCGTTCCGAATCGGCCATACCCTGCGAAGTGATGAAGGCGACGAGGCCCCCGTCGCGCACCAGATCGACCGACTTCATAAAGAAATAGTTGTGTATCGCCCATGCACCTTGTCGGCGTACCGGATCGCGCGAATTCGAAAACGCAGGATCGAACAGAGAAACGTCCCCGAAAGGGATATTGCTCGTAATCAGGTCGAAGTGCCCCTCGTAGGCGGGTTCTATGGTTTCGAGGCCCTGCACCCGCACCGTATCGTCGGGATAGAGCCTGCTCAGGATCAGTCCCGTCATCGGGTCTTTCTCGAAGCAGGTGATCTCGGCCTCTTCGTTATAACGGCGCAAATACTCCACGAAAGCCCCCGTCCCGGCGCTCGGTTCGAGTGCACGCACCGGAACGGCACCCGCATTATAGAGCATCCGCGCAATGGCGTCCGTCACGGGTTCCGGTGTGTAGAAGGCCGTCAGCACCGAAGCTTTGAGGCCGTCCAGATAGCGTTTGTACTCGCGCTCGCCGCCGGTGTTCTCTTTCAGCACGGCGTGCAGCTCTTCGATCAGGGGCGTGAGCGCCGTTTTCTTTTTGTGCGGCAGCGGTTCCAATACCTCTTTGATCGCTCCGAAGCCGCTGTACGCACGCAGCACATCCCGTTCTTCGGGCGTAGCCGCCCGCTGTTCCCTCTCCAGCGCGAAGGCCCTGCGGATCGCTTCGATATTGCGGCGCAGGTGTTCGGTCTTATTGTATGCCATTGTCGAGCAGAATTTGAACGGTTCCCGTAAGTTCGGTGTAGAGCAGAGCGTACTGCGGCGTGGCGGCGAAATCGTCTGCAAGCTCGTAGCTTCGGGCGACCTCGCGGGCCTGCGGCAGAAGGATGAGGGCGGCCTCGCGGGCATCCTCTTCGGGAATGATGTCCGCGAACTCGCTGCGGATAACGTTTGCGAGAGTACCGTATAGCGAGAAATGAAGCCCCCGGTAGAGTACGGCGTCGGCCTCTTCCGCCGCTTCGATACGGGAGCCTCCGCTGCGTATGATACAGCTGTACGCTTCGGCCGCAGACTGCGCCCGCGTGCGGATAAAGTCGGCATCATTCGCCAGGTCGGGATGGCTCTCCCGCAGATAAGAGAGCAGCGAAAGGCCGTAATAAGATAACCCCGTTTGCGGGGCGTTATGATGATCGTTCGGCATGATGTGGATTGTTCAGTGGTGTGAAACGAAAAGGTCGAAGGAAGAAAAGGCGCTCCGGGTTCCCACCCGAAGCGCCGCCACTGAGCATCCCTGCCGAACGCCGAAAGCGTCTATGGCAAGTCGTTCAGCGGCAAAGGTAAGGATTATTTCCGGACTTTCGCCGCACCCGGCTTACGGGTCTTGCCGCCTTGGTCGAAAGCGAACGCGGTGCGGTAATCGCTGTCGAAGACTACGGCGGCCTCGAACGTGCCCCCGTCCTTCTTGGCGAAGCCCTTGATCATCGGGGTTCGACCCTTGACGAGCAAGGCTTCCAGCTGGCTGTCCGTAAGCTCCTTTTTCGCTATCGTCCGGAATACGGTCAGGCCGCACTCCGCATTTTCGCATTTGGCGGCCTTCGGGTAGAACGTTATCCGGCCCCCGCAGCGGGGGCACGGAGCGCCTGGACGCCCGGCAACCGACCCGACCTGCACCTTGAGCAGTTCGGAAGTAATTTGCGAGGCGTAAACTTCGATACCTTTACGAAAGGTGAAGGCGTTCATCTCTCCGGTGGCGATCTTCGCAAGGGCCAGTTCCCAGCCGCCCGTCATGGCGGCGTCGGCGATACGCATGTCTTTGACAATGCCGTACACGGCGAGGCCCTTTTCCGTGGGCACGAGCGACTTTTTATCCCTGCGGATATACTCGCGCGAAAAAAGCGTCTCGATCACCGCCGCACGGGTGGCGGGAGTTCCGAGGCCGAAATCCTTCATGGCCTCGCGCTCGGCTTCGTCTTCCAACTCCTTGCCGGCGGTCTCCATTGCCGCGAGCAGGCTGCTTTCGGTATGCAGCGGGCGGGGGCGCGTCTGCTTTTCCTGAAGGTCGCATCCGCGCACCGTGAGCATATCCCCCTCGGCGAGCTCGGGCAGAGCCGCCGCATCCTCCTCTGTACGCTCTTCCGGCTCGCCCCATACCTTGCGCCATCCGGCGCTCGTTACGATCGTGCCGCGCACCTCGAACGGAACGCCTGCACACTCCATACGGACGGAGGTGATCTCTTTCAGACACGCGGGCGAGAACGCCTCGACCATGCGGCCGGCGATCATATCGTAGATTTTGGCAGAATCCGTCGCAAGTCCCGCGGGCGTATGGCCGGTGATGAGCAGAGCATGGTGGTCTGTCACCTTCCTGCTGTCCACCGAACGGTGGTTCAGCTCTCCGCCCGACAGGTCGGCAGCCTGATGGCCGAAACCCGTATGGCCGGAGAGCGAGGCCAACAGCGGGGCTATCTCCTCGAACACATCTTGCGGAATATAGCGGCTCCCCGTGCGGGGATAGGTGATGAGCTTCTTTTCGTAAAGTTCCTGCGCGATGCCGAGCGTCTTTTCTGCCGAGAATCCATGCCGCGTGTTGGCCTCTTTTTGGAGAGCGGTCAGGTCGTACAGCAGCGGCGGTTGCTCGGTTGCATTGCGGCGTTCGACCTTTATAATCTGCACGCCGTCGCTGCCCCGGACTGCGGTACAGGCTTCGTCCGCCGCCGCTTTCGTATCGTATTTCGGCGTCGAGAGGGCGGCGAACGCCGTAGCGTCTTTGGCCGTGTGGAGTTTGAGCCGGAAATAGGTCTGCGGCGTGAATGAGGTGTTTTCCAGATAGCGCCCGCACACCAGAGCCAGCGTGGGGGTCTGCACCCGCCCCAGCGACCATGCGCCGCGTCCGGCGGCGATGGCGAGTGCCTGCGAAGCGTTGATGCCCACGATCCAATCCGCCTCGCAGCGGGCTCGGGCCGAGAGGTAGAGGTCGTCATACTCGCTGCCGGGACGTACGGCTGCCAACCCCTCGCGGATGGCCCGCTCGGTGAGGCTGCTGATCCACAGCCGCTCGAAAGGCGTCTTGCAGTCGAGATAGTGATAGATAAAACGGAAAATAAGCTCGCCTTCGCGTCCGGCGTCGGTGGCCACGACGATTCGCTCGGCGCGGGAGAACAGCTCCTTGAGGACGGCGAGCTGTTTGACGGCTCCCGGATCGGGCTTGTACTCCTTGCCGCTTTTGACGCGGCGCGGTTCGAGGATAAAGGTTTCGGGAAGGATCGGAAGGTTCTCTCTCTTGAACCCTTCGATGCCGTAGGCTTCCGGCATGGCCGGGCCTACGAGGTGCCCGAAGGCCCATGTGACGGCGTAGCCGCCCCCTTCGATATACCCCTCTCTGCGGGTGGTAGCGCCCACGACGGCGGCGATCTGCTGCGCTACCGAGGGCTTTTCTGCTATGATGACTTTCATTCGTTCGGTTTTTCGGATGTTTTCAGTGGCTATTTATTTTGCTGCGCCGCCCGTTCTTTTTCCCTTTCGAGACGGGCGATCAGCTTGCGGTCGTAGTAGATGTGGTTGCCGTTCTCGTCGTAATACCGGCTGTCGTCGTCCTGCGTTTGTTCCGCATCGGGGCATTTGCCGATATAAAAGAGGATCAGCAGGGTTACGACGGAGAACGACACCGAGGCCGCGATGATAATCAGAATGGCAGCGAGCATGTTACAGACCTCCTACGCTCTTGGACTTCTTCGGCTGAGGCTTCGGCGGGGTGACCTGACGAACTTCGCGTTCGGATTGCCGCTTCTGCGGCTGTCCTTCGGCCTGCTTGGACGGCTCGTTCGACGGGGTTCGGGCCGGAGTCTGTGACTGCGAGGAGGACTGTTTACGTGAGTAATCCGGGTTCCAACGGTAAGATTTGATCTTTCCGGCCTCGTAATCGGGTTTTACCCAGCGATCCGCACGTTCCGGGCTTCCGGGAAATTGTAATCCCTGCAAGTAGGTCGCTTTGACGTCTTTACGCTTTTCGGGGAAATTGAGGGCGTCCAGCCATTGATTGTAAACTTCTTGGGGCAGCTCCACACCGAACACCCGCTTGGGAATGAACATGGGACGCGGCCCTTCCGGCAGGGGATTGCCCTGCTCGAAACGTTTGGCGGCATATACCCCTCGGTTATGCTCCTGATAGCGCCTTTTGTCGAGGCCGCCGTGGTCGAACTCGATATTGCCCTCCGAGGCGTCGATCTGGATGTAAGCATCGCGTTTGTAGCCGGAACGGGTGGTATAGCCTTTCAGCAGGATTTTACGTCCGGAGTAGAAGTCGAGCTGTTCGCCCTCGGAGAGGTTGGCATTCTTGATCGAGGCGCGTTTATCGAAATCCGAGACAGGCATCGCAACGAGTTCGTTTGTCCACTTGTCGCGCGAAACATAACAGGGCGTCATCTTGCCCGGCTCCAGCTCCAAGTCGATCGCCTTGCCTGCATGACGGGTTTCGATGATGTTGCGCTTGGCCTCGTCGTCGAGCAGCACGTTGTGAAAGGGCGCGTCGAGATCGCACTTCTCCCGATAATAGTGCGGCACGACTTTCAGCGTTCCGTCGGCCTGTTCTTCGAGCGATACGCGCCCTTTGGTGGTGACGCGCATGCCGCCGGGTTCCATCTCCGGCCGCATTTCGATCAGTCCGTGCGATTTGTGCCCGTAGGACATCGCCTTCAAATGGGGTTCGAGGTCTTCCATACGGATACCCATGCGCTCCATACCCGCCATGTCGATTTTCGATATATCCATAGGCTCGAAACGGGGAACCGCGATCTGCTGTTCCATTTTTGCGAGCTCTTCGGCCGGATCGACGCGGTAGTTTTCGAGCAGTTGCGGATCGAGGTCGATTTTGATGAGCTTCTCCAGCACGCTTTCGGCCATGATGAAGATCTCCGAGATACCCGTTTTTACAGGGTCTTGCGACTGCTCCATGAATTTGGTGAAAAACGCCTCCAAAGCAGGTTGATTCGTGTGCACGTCGAACAGTTTGGCGACATTTGCCGCAGTGGGATCGAGCGTCTTGATGTTTCCGTCTTCGTCGATACTGCCGACGGCCTTCAGTTTGCCGTCCTGACCTTCTCCGGTCTGCCTGACGAGCATTACCTTCTTCTCGTCGTTCTTTACTTTTTCGTCCATCTTTACGAAATATTAGGTTAGCACCAATAGCGGTGCAGGGGACGAATTTAACCCGTCTGCGGACGGCCCGGGCAGACAGACCGCCCCCGTTGTCGCGGTTGGAACAGGTGTTGGAAGAGGCTGGCGTCGGTACGGGTAAAATGCAGAAACGACGAACGGTCGGAACGACTATCGTTTCGACCGCCCCGGTACAGTACCTTCCATCACAGATATTGTCTGGATATTCGTCCCTGCCTAAGCAGCTGAATAGTCGATATGAGTAGTGGATGTGCAGGAAAAAGCGCTCCCTTACGGGAGCGAAATAAGATTGCCCGTCTGAAAAAATAAAGGCGGATTCGCATCCACCTTTACTAAAAAAGTATTATTTTTGCATTTGAAGAGTTATTTGAAAGCATGAGAAATAGAGTGTTTCTGAACACTTCCCTTTTTCTTATCCGTTAGCTTATCTCATGCGAGTCCTTCATAATCTGCTCGTAGTCAATTAAACTCTCTCAGACTACATCAAAGATACGAATAAGCCGAGCGCAAAAGCAAATTTATTTGTGTTTTTCCGAGGCGGAATTATCCGAATAAAAATCAAAGATACGGAATAAAATCCGAAATGATTCGCCGATGTCCGTATTTATTTCGGGCGGCAGCCGATCTCGGGTCTCTGTCCGGGCTTCGGAAAAACTCCGAAATGCGATTGGCAACAGGTTTGCGGTTCTGTATTGTACCGGACGCGGATTTTTACCGGTCGTTGCGGGAGGGCTTCGCGGCAAGTTCTTCGAACGGTGATTTTTAACGATAAATATCCGGTCTGCCGGATGTTAAATCCCGAAATTTGCTTAAATTTGCAATTTATTAAAAACGGTTTTGTCGGATAATGCGCAGGATAGTGAACATACTGGCCAAGATGGTGTCGGCGATCGTGCTGGCGCTGATCTTTCTGCCTCTGTTGGTCGCCTTGTTGTTCGAGATTCCTGCCGTTCAGAATTTCGTCGCTCGGGAGGCGACGGAAATAATCTCCCGCAAGCTCGGCACCCGCATCAGTATCGACCGGGTGGATATAGGCTTGTTTTACCGCGTTTCGCTCGACGGATTCTATGTCGAGGATTTCCAACGGGATACGTTGCTTTATGCCGGCCGTCTGGATGCCCGGATCAAGAGCCTCGGCCTGTTCGGGGGAGGGCTCGTTTTCAGCCGGGCCGAATTGTCGGACGCCCGTTTTTGCCTGCGCGAAACTCCCGACGGGGAGATGAACATCAAGCAGGTGGTCGATAAACTTTCCAAAAAGGACAAGGCCCGGGCGGAGGGAAAATTCAGGCTGGAGATCGAGCGTCTGGAAACGGATGGGCTGGATTTCTGCATGGAACGGCTGGAGCACCGCAATCCGTCGTACGGGGTGGATTTCGCCGATATGCACCTGATCGACATCCGGGCCGAACTGAAGAATTTCACCATCGACGGTCCGGTGATCCATACCGACATCGGGCGTTTGGCGATGCGCGAGCGCAGCGGATTTGTCGTCGAAGACCTGGCGGGCTGTCTTTGCATCGCCAACGGCTGTATCGATATCCGGGAGGGACACATTCGGACGGCGAAGTCGAATATCGAGTTGCCTTCGCTTTCATTGATCGGATTGGACTGGGCCCTTTACAAAAATTTCGTCGAGGAGGTGGACATCACGGCGCAGGTCGTCAATACGACGCTGTCGTCCGACGACATCGCCTATTTCTCGCCCAAAATGAAGGATTGGCACCTGACGCTGACCGACGTGAACGCTGATGTGAGCGGCCCTGTGGCCGATATGTCGGGATCGCTGCGCTCGGTCCGCACGGGAGCCGACACGAAACTGTCGGTCGATTTTGCGGCGCAGGGACTGCCCGATGTCGGAAAGGGGCATTTTAAGGCCGACATTTCCGAACTGACGACTTCGGCGGCGGATGTCGATCGGCTGGCGGCTGCCCTCACAGGCAAGAATTTGCCCGACGAGGTGCTGCGTATTGCAAAAAATGCGGGCAAAATCGGTCTTACCGGCAAATTCGACGGAACGCTCACGGCCTTTGCTGCGGATGCTGCGCTGGCGACCGAGATCGGCGGTGCGACCTGCCTGTTGCAGGTGAGCTCGCTGCGCGACGGCTGTCGCGGTGTGCTGGGCGATGTGAAAACGTCCAGTCTGCAACTGGGCGAGTTGCTGGAAAACGATCTGCTCGGTCCCCTCTCTCTGAATGTGCATGTAAACGGCGAACTCAGCTCGGAACACTCCGACGCCGAAGTGTCGGGCGAGATCCTGCGATTGGGGATCAACGGATATGATTACGATTCGCTCCGTATGAAGGGGCACCTGGTGAACCGGGAGTTCAACGGATTGATCGAAGCCCGGGACAGGAATCTGCGGTTCGATTTTAGAGGGCTGCTCGACCTGAACGATGAGCAGAGGCCCCGCTACGATTTTGCGCTGGACCTTGAGGAGGCGAACCTGGCGGCTCTGGGGGTGAATCGCCGCGATTCGGTGTCGGTGCTTGCCGCCCGGATTGCTGCGCGTGCCGTCGGCCGTACGCTCGACGACCTGAACGGAATAATCTTCGTCCGTGATGTATCCTATCGTTATAACGACCGCGAGCTTGCGGCCGACAGCGTTGTGATCGTGGGTCGGAACAGCTTGTCGGACAAGTTTATTCGTCTGCGTTCCGATTTTGTCGATGCCGACTACGAGGGGAAAACCTCCTACAAGGAGGTGTTCGCCTACCTGCAACAGCGTTTCCGAGATTATGTCCCGACGCTTGACGGCGGTCCCGGCTGGCAGGCGCAGCATCCCGATACGGTAGAGTTGGCTGACGGATATTCCCAACTTACGGTCAATGTCCGGAAGATCAATCCGCTGGTCAATGCCGTTTCTCCCGGGTTACAGATCGCGGACGGATCGCGGTTGCTGTTGCGGATCAACCCGGCGAACGACAAACTTTCGTTCGAAGCGGCCTCGGATTACATCGAGCGGGGCCGGATGCTGGTGACACGTCTGAATCTGGATGCCCATAACCGGGGCGACTCGCTCGTTTTCGCGGCTTCGACCGAGGACCTTTATCTGAACAGTTTTCACATGAGCCGTGTCGGAATGAGCGGAGGGGCCAAGGATAACAAGCTGGAGCTGATTACCGATTTCGCGGATACTATCGGCGATGTTTCCGGACGGATCGGATTCCGTTCGGAATTTGCCCGGGGACGAGGTCCTGCGGGCCGGCAGATCGATCTGCGGCTGACGCCGTCGTACATCAGCCGGGGAGAGAAGACTTGGAATATCTATACGGACGGTATTACGGCAGATACTTCCCGGATACGAATCGACCGTTTTCGAATGGTCAATGCCGGGCAGCAACTGCTGCTCGACGGCGTCGTATCGCGTCGTTTGCAGGATTCGGTGCAATTGACGCTGCATAATTTCGAGTTGGCGCCCTTCTCGCAGTTCACCTCGTCGATGGGCTACCGTGTGGACGGTCGTACCAACGGTTCGGCGACGATGAAAGCGGTGCTCGGGGCCGGCGAGGTGCAGGCCGATATCGTTGTGGACAGCATTTCGATCAACGATCTCGCCGTTCCGTCGATCTGGCTGCGGTCCCGATGGGATTTCATACAGAACCGTGCGGGTATTCTGGTGCAGCAGCGGGAAAATCTCGATACTCTCGTTCGTGGTTTTTACGCCCCTTCGCAAAAGCGTTATTACGCCCGGGCTACCCTCGACGCAGTCGAACTTTCGGCGCTCGATCCCCTGCTGAAGGGGGTGGTCGAGCGGACCGGCGGCAATGCCGATGTCGATATCGCCCTGCGCGGCAGCGGTAAGGAGGCGAACCTTTCCGGGCAGATCGCCGTGCGCGATTTCACCACGACGGTGGATTTTACGCAGGTGACCTACACGATGCCCCGGACCGTGATCGAGGTTAAAAACAATCATTTGATTGCCGAAGGCGTGCCGCTGTACGATCCGGAGAAGAACGAGGGCCTTTTCTCGATCGACCTCAATCTGGAACATTTGTCCAATATCTCCTATTCGGTGAAAGTGCTGCCGAAAGAGTTGATGGTGCTCAATACCACTTCGAAGGATAACGACCTGTTCTACGGCCGGATTTTCGCTTCGGGTTCGGCGACGATCGCGGGCAGCAAGGGCGGTGTGAAAATGGACATCGTGGCTACCACCGAAGGCGATTCCGAATTTTATATGCCTCTGTCGGGACAGTCGAATGCGAAAACGGCCGATTTCGTTACGTTCGTCACCCCTGAACAGATCGATACGACCGACTATCTGGTGCGCAAGAAGCTGCTCTTCCAGCAGCAGGGGCGTAAAAAGGAAGCCGCAGGCAGCACGATGGATATTACGATGGCTCTCAATGTGCAGGACAATACCGCTTTCCAACTGGTGATCGACCCGACGGTCGGCAGTGCCCTGAAAGGTCGTGGCAACGGTATGCTCAACCTGCATATCAATCCGGGTAACGGTATCTTCAATATGTACGGCGACTATACGCTCATCGAAGGCAGTTTTCTTTTCTCATTGCAGAATATCATTTCTAAGAAATTCATCATCGAGAGCGGTTCGATGATTCAGTGGACGGGCGAGCCTGTCGATGCGCGGCTCGACATCAATGCCGTCTATAAGCTCAAAACGTCGTTGCAGCCTCTGTTGAACACTGTAACCGCCTCTTCGGACGACGACCAGAGCGGTTCCCGGATTTCGGACCGTTCGGTGCCGGTCGATTGTAAGATCCATATCGGCGGTCGTTTGAGCAACCCGCAGTTGGATT
>OHXK01000641.1_pt1 | contig 15321 bp, 11 predicted proteins | sample 1579921 | NCBI WGS metagenome assembly OHXK01 (sample SAMEA3882551, study PRJEB24775) | human gut metagenome | biome: human-associated habitat; feature: intestine environment; material: feces | place: Netherlands | collected 2009/2010 | reverse complement strand
AAATCCTCGTCGGCCTCGTAGTTCTTCGGGGTGATGGCCTTTCCCGACACCGACTTCCCGTATATCGCCACTGCCGGCGGCAGGGCTTCGAATTTCGAGGTGAACGCATAGGCCGTCACGTCGGCATTTTTCACCGGGCGTCCCTTGCGGTCTTTGACCGCCACTTCGACCTTTGCGCTCTGTCCGGGGTAGACAGTCGCCGCCGTCTTTACCTCCATCGTGATGTTTTTCTCCGTGAAGGGCAGCTCGCCGCGTATCGTCCGGGCATTCTCCCCCTGCAGATAGGCTATCTGCATCGAATAGCCCTTGCGGCCGTTGTCCTTGCGCGCGAAGTCAAGTTCGGTGGCATACCCCTTGGCAATCGTCTTGTCCCCCATGCAGATGGTGTACCAGAACGGGAATTTCGCGGGGTTGTTCACCACCAGCCGGACGTTGCCGTCCCGGCGGAAGAAGCGGTGCCCGATCAGTTCGCCCGGCAGCTTTACGACCTCGATGTCCTCCGATGCCGTGGCGCTCTGCACCTCGTATTCGCTGACGATCCACGACAGCGGCACACTGCAGGGCAATGTAACCGAATCCTGCCATACGATCCCGTATTCCGGGTTGTAGGCGGTTACCAGGGCACGGCTTTCGACGCTTTTGCCGTCGTACAGTTCACGCAGGGCGAGCATCCCCTGGTCGGCCGAATAGTCGATCCGCCTCCGCCTTGCGTCCCGGTACAGGCTTATGCGCTCATCCCTGCGTTCGTTGCCCGCATCGAAGAACGAGCAGGCGACGTCGTAATACATCGACACGCCGTCGACGAATATCGAGTCGGGCAGGATGATTTCCTTCGTGGACTTGCCCTCCATCCCGAACGTATGCTCCCAGAGCCGGTCGGGGACGAATGCCGTGCGGGCGAGGAATTTGCAGCCCATGTACCTGGCGGGTTTGACCAAGACCTTTACCCGCCCGTCGTATACCGGCATATTGTTCTCGTCCACGGCGCTCAGTGAAATCCTCACCGTGTCGCCCCGGGCGTATTTTTGCTTGTCGGCCCTGGCCGTGAAGGTGAGCTTGCCCAGTTCGTACTCCTCGTAGCGGAAACGGCCCGTGACGTCATTCGCACGCTTGTCGCCCGTCCGGAAACGGAGTGTGTAATCCTTGTCGAGGCGGAGGCGGAGGCTGTCCGAAAGCCTGAACTCCCATGCGTACATGCCGGGACGGTAGGGCGCCAGCGATACGAGGGTCGTGTCTATCGACGGGGAGTAATACGAAACGAGTGCCACGTCGACCTTCCCGTCGAAGGGCTTGCCTTTGCGGTCGATGTGTGCCTTGAATTTCACCGTTTCCCCGGGTTTGTACCTGGGTTTGCTGAATACCACGAATCCGTCGTACTTGTCCCGCGCGGGCAGCTTCCCCGGTGCGAAAACCCGTTTGAAGGCTGTTTTGACCGTTCCCCAGGCCGTTTTGAAGAACCCGGGACGGTAGGTGTAGTCCGGTTCGTTCGCGATGGTGATGTAATGCAGTACGCCGTCGTTGTTTACTTCGACCGTGGCCTCTTCGCCGCGGATGCGCGGCAGGTTGTAGGTGCGCGTGGCAGGGTCGTATTTCATCCGTTTCGAGCCCCGTTTTACCACGGCATCGTCGATGGTGTTGCCCAGCGTGTCGCAGAGTATCAGCATCACCTGCTCGTCCTTGACGAGCCGGTAGTAGAAATTGTCCACGACATGGTCGCTGTATACGAGTTCGTTCCCGTCCGTCCAGACCCGCAGGTAGTTTCCCCGGGGGAGCTGCGGAATTTTTTCCGCTGCAGCATATTTGCCGACGAACGTGTGCAGCATCCCTTCGTCGGGCGCCGCGCCTTTCACATGCAGTTCGCGGAGCTCTTTGGCATCGGGTTTATAGATGAATATTTCCGGGGAGGTGCGGCGGCTTTCGGGCAGCGGGGTCTGCGCCAGGCAGGCGGCCGTGCAGAGAAGCCCCACGAGGATCGTACTGCAATACTTCATGGCGAGGTCGGGGTTTTATCCTGCAATATAACAAAAAGATCGCTCATGGCGACCTTTTCGGGGAACTATCTGTGCGTGTCCGTCCGGATTTTACGGAGATATCGTCTCTTCCGCCTTTCCCACGCGGAAAAATGCGGTCAGACTGTCGAACCATTTATCGCTCAGGGACGCGCAATACCCCCCCCCTCCGAGTCTTCTACGGTCTCGGACTTAGGTTGCACCTTGGCGATGGTGAACGTAAACGTGGAGCCTTCGCCCAGTGTCGATTCGATGGTCAGCTCCCCGCCGTTGCGGCGCGTGAGGTCTTGCACGAGCTGCAGGCCCAGCCCCGATCCCTCTTCGTTCTTGGTGCCGTAGGTGGTGTAGTGTATTTCGGGGTTGAGCAGTTTGGGCAGGTTTTCCTCGCTGATACCCGTGCCGAAGTCGCGTACGCTTATTACGGCATGGGTGGGGGTTTCCCGCACGCTGATGACGATCCGTCCGCCTTCGTTGCTGTACTTGATGGCGTTCGACATCAGGTTGCGCATGATCGTTTTCACCATGTCTACGTCGCACGGGACGGTAATCGGGCCGGGGATGTCGTATTCGACGGCGATGTTCTTGACCTGTGCCACGAGGTCGGACATCTTGCTGGCGAAAACCACGACCTCCGAAATGTCGACCTCCTGGAACACCGTGTTCATGCGTCCGATCTGGCTCTTCGTCCATTTGAGCAGGTTGTCCAGCAGCATGAAGGTGCTCTCGGTGATGTTGTTGCCCATCGTGATCATCTCCATGTTGTCTTCGCCTATCTGTTGCTGCGTAAGGTTTATCGAGAGCATGTTGAAAACCATCTTCAACGTGCCGATCGGCGACCGCAGGTCGTGGGCTATTACCGAGTACATCTTGTCGCGGGCGTCGACCGTGGCCTGCAATTCGTCGCGCTGCTGCATGATCGTGCGCTGCGCCGCCGCCAAATAGATGTGGTGCGATACGCGGGTGATCAGCTCCTCGTGGTTGAACGGCTTGGAGACGTAGTCGCTGGCTCCCAGTTTGAACCCCTTGACGATGTCTTCGGGGTTGTGCAGCGCCGTGAGGAAAATCACCGGGATGTCCTGCAATGCGGGATCAGCCTTCAGGTGTTTGATCACCTCGTAGCCGTCCATGTCGGGCATCATGATGTCCAGCAGGATCAGGTCGGGGGACTCCTTTGCGGCCTTTTCGAGCGCCTCGTTACCTCCCGATGCCGTGACGATCTTGTATTTGGCACGGCTCAGCACGGCTTTCAGCAGCATGATGTTGGTGGCGATGTCGTCGACGGCCAGGATCGTGTAGTCCTCGGGATTTATGGCGATGTTTTTCATGAGGAGAGGTTTAGACATGCAAATATAGCATAATATTTCAGGTTCCGTTCAAAAATCGGTCAGGCTCTGCGGGCTTTCTCCCAGGCACCCTTTCCGCGGTGGGTCGCCAGGTACGATGCCCCGCGGAAAACATTGAGGTTCATGAAGAGAAAATAGTAGGGGATGAAGAGCAGCCTGTTGCGGTGCCCGCTGCGCTCCAGCGCCCATCCCGTGAGGGCGGCCAGGTAGAATGCGCATTGCAGGGCGAGGATCGCGGCATAGAGCGCCGGATGGCCCGACCACAGCAGCGCGACGTTGAGTGGCAGCAGTGCGACAAGCACTACGGGAGTCAGTGTCCAGCGCAGCACGCGGTGCGATACGTACTGGAACCACAGCACCCCATAACGGAACGGATTGAGCAGCTTGCGCAGCCGCCATACCGATTGCAGCCCGCCCGCCGCGATGCGCTTCTTGCGTTTGCCTTCTTCGCCCATGTCGGCCGAAGGGCTCTCCAGCGCATAGGCGTCCTTGCAGTAGGCGATCCTGTATCCCTGTGCCGCGATCAGCATCGAGCAGACGAAATCGTCGAGCAGCGTATCCTCCCTCAGCGTCTGCCACAGTTCGCGCCGCACGGCAAACAACTCCCCCGCTGCCCCCACCGCCGAGTAGAGGCGGTGATCCAGCTCCTTGAGCTTCGACTCGTATTTCCAGTAGACGCCTTCCGTTGCGGCGGCGCCCGTATTCCCTGTTCCGGCGACGCGTTTTTCGCCGGCTACGCACCCCACTGCGGGGTCTTCGAAACAGCGGACGATCTGCGTCACGGCTTCGGGGTTGAGCATCGTATTGGCATCGGTGAATACGACCAGCGGCGTGCGGACTATTCCCAGCGCCCGGTTCAGCGCCGCGGTCTTGCCGCCTCGGGGTAGGCGGCGAGCAGTTCGACGGTGCGGTCGGTCGACCCGTCGGTGATCCATGTCACGCGGAGCCTCCCGGATGGATAATCCAGCGCCCGGCAGTTGGCCATCTTTTCCGCCACGACCTCCTGTTCGTTGTAGGCGGCGATGAGCAGCGTCACCTCAGGCGGATCGGCAGGCACGTCGTACCGCCGTGCCGGGCGCACGGCTTCGCGGATCTTCACCAGCAGCCACAGCAGGATGCCGTATCCGAGGTAGGTGTAGAAGACGAGGAATACCCCCGCCCAAAAGAGTATCGCTACGGTTGTCATGCTTCGAAAAGTTCGGTTAATACCTGTTTCATCTGGTTGTCCCACGAGAGGCGTCCCTCGACCGTGCCGCGGATCTGGGCGGGCGTGAGATGCAGCCCGTCGTAGAAACGCACGAGCGCCGCGATGTCGAGGGGCGTGTCGTCGGCCGGGGCTTTCATCACATAGCCCATGCCGTCGAAGTCGCTGTCCCGTTCCGAGTATACGAACGGGATGCCGCGTGCGGCGTATTCGCGGTTTTTGAGCGTCTTGATGCCGGTGATGCCGTTGCGATGGCGCCCGAGGCTGGCGATGCCCATGTCGCACCACTCGAATTCGGCGTCGAGCGCCGCGCCCGAACGGGGGCCGATGACCTCGGCATACTCTGCCAGGGAGTATGCGTCGATCATGCGGCGGTACTCTGCGATGAGCGTTTCCACGCCGTCGCCCGCGATGCGCAGGCGGACGATGCACTGGTGCGGGGCGGCGTAATAGTCCCGCAGTCCTTCGATCACGCGGTCGAGACCGTGCCAGAAATGGATGTTCGCCACGGCCAGCAGCCGTAAGTTGTGGTGATCCCCGTGTACCTGGGTTTTGAGCGGGATACTCCGGAAGTCGATGCCGTTGGATATACGGATCGTCGGGCGGCCGAATATCTCCGTATCGTCGGAGAAGGTGACGATGCGGTCGACATAGCGGGCCATGCGGCAGCGGAACATGCGGTCGATGCGCAGTTTGAGTTTCCGCACCGCGGGCGACTGCGCGAATTCGGCGTCGTAAGGGTAGGTCGGGATTTCCAGCGCGATGCGCACGCCGAGTTTTTTGACTTTGCGCAGCCAATGGATCAGCACCGGGCTGGCGTTGTGGTCGTGGCGGATGTAGAGGAACACCACCCCTTCGTGGCGGATGTAGCGCGTGATGTCGCTCAGCGAGACCCTTTTTTCGAGCTTGGCACGCATCCCCTTTCCGAAGGTGCGGATCGCCTGCCCACCGACCATCCGGTGCTGCGTGCCGTCGGGTGCTATTTCGATGTGGCACAGCTCGATGTCGGCACCGTTGCGCCGCAGTGCGTCGCATTGGGCAAAGATCTTCTTGCTGATGCCGCTGTGGGCCGAAAACCCGTGGAAGACGACGAATAATCCTTTCATACTGTTATCGGTTTTTGCGGGCGAGGAGCCGGTATGCAAGCCCTTTCAGGTTGTATTCGCCGCTCAGGTGCACATAAAGGAGCCAGACGCCGAGTGCTGCTGCCCCCTTGATGGAGAGCGACGCCACGAGCGGCATCGGCGGGAGCAACCATCCGGCTGCTGCCAGGGGCAGGCCGACGAGAGCCGTGAGCAGCAGCGGCGAGAGGAAATTTTGCCAGAACGGGCGCCACCCCGTGCGCAGCGTGAGGCAGAACAACGCGTGGTAACACTGCACGAAGTTGACGGCGAACGAGGCGCTGATGCACCAGGCCACGGCTTCGGTCGTGCCGAATACGAAGATGCCGGTGCAGATCGCCGCGACGTTGAGCACCGCCGAGAATACGCCGCAGAAGAAGAGCATCCGCGTGGCGTTGGCGGCCTGGAAGATCGACCCCGAGGTGGACATCACGATCTGGATGCCGACCGAGAGCGCCAGTATCCGGAACACCGGGACGGACGGCTCCCACTGGTCGCCGAAGATGATGAGCACCAGCTCTTGTGCCGTGAAGAAGAGCACGGCCGCGAGCGGCAGCCCGATGAATGCCAGCAGCCGGACTACTTTCAGGTAGGAGGCACCCAATTGTTTCAGGTCGTGCTGCATCTCCGAAAAGATGGGGTGCATGACGGGCGATATGACATAGGCGATGTTTTGCAGCGGGAGCATCATCAGCCGGTACGACTTGTCGTAATAACCCAGTTGCGAGAGGCTCATGTAACGTCCCATGAGCAGCTTGTCGAGGTTGCGGCTGAAATAGTTTATCAACTGGAACGAGAACTGGTAGGCCGAGAACGAGAATACCTTGCCCAGTGCCGTGCGTCCCGGGCGCAGGCGCAGCGGCAGCGGGTTCTGGCGGTAGTTTATCGCCAGGAGCATCAGGCTCGAAAACACCGGGTTGATCGTCAACGCGTAGATGCCTGCCCCGGCATAGGCTGCGGCGACGGAGGCCGCACCTCCCGCAATTTGCACCGTGAGCGACCGCATGGCGGCGAACCGGAAACGTTTTTCCTTCAGGATAAGGGCGTTGGGGACGATGTTGGCCGCGGCGAAAAAGAGGTTCAGCGCGAGGATGCGCAGGACATTGCGCAGCACCTGCGAATCGCCGTAAAGAGAAGCGATCGTGCCGGCTGCTGCGAAAAACAGCAGCGCCATGACTGCCCCCGACCATACCGAGAGCGAGAATATCCCGCCCAGGTCGTGCCTGTCGAGGTTTTTGTGCTGGATGACGGCCGGGCCGATGCCCAGGTCGCTAAAAATGGCGAAGAAGGCGATCACTACCGTGGCGATGTTCACCACGCCGAACTCCTCGGGGGTGAACAGGCGCGAAAGGATACCCGTCACCACGAGCGTTACGACGATGCCCGCGTACTTTGCGATCGAGGTGTAGAATACGCCTGAAGCCAATTCCCGTCTGACACTCATTTCCCGTTCCCTTTTTTTAGCGGTTTCTTGAACAGCAACGTCGCCAGGGCGCGGCCGTCGATGCTGCCCGGGTAGTGCCGCAGGGCATTCCAGGCCAGTTTCCAGCGTGCCCCGGCCGGAAGTGCCCAGGCGTTGCACATCACGGGGCGCAGTATCTGGGTCGTCAATGTGCGTATGAGTTGCCGCTGGCAGGCGTCGCGCTGCGCGGCAAAGCGGTTGAGTTCGCGCAGTACGGTGGTGTAGCCTTCGAGGTTACGGCGCGAAAACCCGCGTCCCATGATCGAATTCCCATGTACGCGCCGCTTGAAGAACGAGCGTTCAATTCCGCCTGCACGCGATGCCCCGAGGTAGAGCTGCGGGGTGAAGAGTTCGTCTTCGTGGAGTATCCCCGGGTAGAAGCGCAGTCCCAGCCCGCGCAGGTAGGCGGTGCGGATAAAACTCAGGCAGGCCGAAGCCCGGTAGCAGTGCAGTGCGAGCATCCTGCGCAGCAGGGCGGTGCCGTCGCAGACCTCCGTTCCGAAATATTTTGCACGCCGGTAGTCGAACCATGCGGCGTCGGAGGCCTCCGCCCCGAAGCTTTCGGCGTCGAAGAACACGAAATCGAGCCGGTCTGACTGGCAGCGTTCGTAGCAGCGTTCGAGGGCGTCGGGTTCCAGCAGGTCGTCGCTGTCCATGAAGTAGATGAATTCGCCCCGGGCACGGTCGATCCCTGCGTTGCGGGTCTCAGAAAGCCCTTTGTTGGGCTGGGTGTAGAGCCGGATGCGGCGGTCTCCGGTGGCTATGCGTTCGAGTGCGGACAGGCTGCCGTCCGTCGAGCCGTCGTTGATGACGATGAGTTCGATGTCGCGCAGGGTCTGTCCCATGATCGAACGCAGGGTCTGTTCGACATAGGCCTCCGTATTGTATACGGGAATGACGACGCTGACTTTCGGGTTATTCATCGACACGTATCCATTTTGCGCGTGCGGCGTCATAACGCTTGATTACGCGCGCCGGGTTGCCTACGGCGACGCTGTACGAAGGGATGTCCTTGGTGACGACGCTCCCGGCGCCGATCTGGCAGCGTTCGCCGATCGTGACGCCCGCCACGACCACCGAATTGGCGCCGATATGCGATTCACGTCCGATCGTCACCTCTTTACGCACGAGTTCCTGTGCATTCGAGTCTCGTGTCCCGTCGGCATAACCGTGGTTGAACCCCGAGATGAAGACATGCTGGCCCAGTCCGGCCCGGTCGCCCAGGCGCACGGGGCCGATGATCACCGATCCGATGCCGATGCGCGCCTGGTCGCCGATCACCACGTCTCCCGCACCGTTATTGACGACCGCATAATCCTCGATCAGGGCGTCGCGTCCCACTTCGAAGCGCCGCCAGGGGAAAACGTCGAGCCGCGCGTGGCGGCGGATAAGCGCACCGCGGCCTTTTTTGTGAACAAAAGGGTTCACGAACCAGCGCACCCAAAGACGGGGCCGGGGGTGCTTGTGCGGCGAAATCAGCCCGATGACGAATTGTTTGAGGCGGGGATTATTTTTGATTCGGTCGATCATCTTGTTGTATCCATATGCGTCAGTATGCAAATATAAGCAAACTTTGCGGGATTTGCCATTCCGGGTGTTTTTTCGGTGCAAAAAGGGCGTTTTGCGGCGGAAGAATGCGGGGCTGAAAATATTTCGGGCTTTTTTGATATAAAATAGAATTAAAATGTTTACATTTGTGTAGTTTTAAATTACATCCGGATCCGGGTGTTAATTACGTTTGAAAATTACGTTGATTATGAAAAACCTATCCCTCTTTACGGCTATGTTCGCCTTGTTGCTGGGCGGATGTGTGGAAAAGGTTCCTTCGAATCCGAATGGCATTCCCGAAGATGTCGAGCGGGTCGTGGATATGTCCGTTCCCGCATCGTTCGATTGGAAAACGACGGCTCCTGTGGCCTGCGAGTTCACCGCACCGCACCTTTCGCGTGTGCATGTGGCTGCGCAACGCGGCGCTGAGCCTTTCGCTTCGTTCATGGTAGGCGACGGTGCCGATGCCGTGAAGCTGGATCTGCCTGTCACGGCCAAGACGCTTTACGTAAGTTATGAAACCGAAAACGGCTTGTCGCCGCAAGAGGCCGTTCCTGTGGCTGGTTCGGCCGTATCGTATGCGCTCGCTTCGAACGGGAAGGATTATACGGGCATCGAGGACGGGGACAAGAACACCACGATCGGCGATGTGATTTATATGCCTGCAAGCGGTTGGGGAACGCTTCTTTTCGAGGATTTGTGGCCGTCGTACGGTGATTTCGATTTCAATGATTTCGTCATTAATTATAAGGTGCAGCTCCATATGAACAACAAGAACAAGGTTTGGGGCATGCATATCGGCGTTCGTGTGAAAGCGGTCGGCGGGTCTTTGCCCTATGACCTTTGCCTTGCGATGAAAGGTGTGAAAGGCGGTGAGATCGACGGGATCGAGCCCGTCGAAATGTATAATACCGGCAATGCCCGGCTCGTGGCGCTCAATTCGGCGAACTACGTGAAAGACCCTGCCGTCCTGCGCTTCGAGAATATCCGCACCAATCCTAACCGGCAGTCCGGCGCCGCTTATGTAAATACCGAGGAAGGGTTCGAAATGACGGAAGCTCAGTTGGTCAATGCCTCGTTCTTTGTCGAGTTCCGTAATTCGATCGCTATCGGGGATGTGGCTTTCGACACGTTCGATTTCTTCCTCAGCCGCGAACGTGACGGCAACAACATCGAGATTCATATGGGCGGATTCGAGCCGACTCCCGATGCCGAACCTGATTACGCTTTCCTGAAAGCCGGGAGTGCTGCTACCGACAAGGCCGGCGATTATTATTATTCGAACGACAGGCTGGTATGGGCGCTCAATATTCCCCATGATATCCGGCATCCCTATGAGAAGGTGGATTTCCTGAAGGCTTATCCCGAGATGGCCGATTGGGCGCAGTCGGGCGGTGCAAAATCGCAGGATTGGTATTTGCACGGGGTCGAGCAATACCTGGTGAGGAAGAAATAAACAGGTAGCAAGGAACTTCCTGAATAGAAGGGTGTCCGCAAGTGCGGGCACCCTCTTTTCGTCGCCGGAGTCCTGTCCGCCGATGTGCGGGTTCCCGGATTGTCGGAAGAACTCGCGATGTATCCGTTGTCAGCTTCCGGACGACGGGTTTTTTCAATCGTTTGCGCTGTGTCCGGGTTACTTCCCGAGCGATTCGTAGAGTGTCAGCAAATGCCGGGCGGTCTTTTCCCACGAGAATTGTTTTACCCGATCGAGGCCGTAGGCGACTTGCCTTGCGCGGAACGCTGCGTCGGTTTCGAGCCGCAGCAGGGCGTCGTTGAGGTTGCGCCGCACCTGCTCGTATTCGCGGGTCGCCGAGTTTTCGAGGCTCTTCTGGCGGCTCAGAGTCTGCGCGTCGAGCTTGCCTTTGACGAAGTCCACTTCGGTCATGCGGTATTGTGCCTCGGACGTGATCTTGGCTTCGGCGGCGCTCCGCAGGATCGAGAGCTGCTCGACGGCCGTGGTGTAGGCGTCGATGATCTTCATGCGCAACTCGTCGTACCAGCGGTCGAGGTCGTACTGGGTGTTCTCGATACGCTTCTTCTGCTGCTTGATCTTGTTGCGGCGGTTGAAAATCTCGTCGAGCGGGATCGAAAACGATGCCCCGACGTTCCACCAGCTTTGCTCGCGCCCGGTCGTGGTCGTCGTCCATATCGGGATGTTGCTGTCCTGATAATTCTGGTTGTAGATGTCCGACGACCCGTAGTTGTAGTTGGCGTTGAGCTTGAAATTGCGCATCCAGTTGCGGCGCACGGTTTTCAGTTCGCGCTCCTCGATCTCGCGGTTCGACTCGTAATAGCCGACCTGCGGTGCGTGGCGCGCATTCTCCATCAGTACGTGGAGCGGGGGAAGCTGCATGTCGATATAGTCTTCCGGGGTAAGCCGTTGCAGGTCGCTGTACTCGAATTCGGGAGGCGTAGGCTCGCTTTGCGCCGTAACGGCGGCGGCAGCCAGCAGCAGCCAGAGTGTTAAGACGGCCCTTTTCATATGTTGCTGTTTATTATACATTTTCTTTCTGTATGAATGCGGTGAACGTGCGCAGGATTATTTTCAGGTCGAACCACGGCGACATTCGGCGGGCGTATTCGATGTCGAGCTGCTTGCGCTGCTCGGGCGAGAGCTTTCCCGCCTGCCCGCGTTTTTCGACCTGCCACAGCCCCGTGAGGCCCGAGGGGCACATGAACCGTTCGATATATTCGTCGCTCGTGAGACGTTCGGCTTCGTAGAGGGGCAAAGGGCGGTTGCCCACGACCGACATGTCGCCCCGCAGGATGTTGAAGAGCTGCGGGAGTTCGTCGATGCTGTATTTGCGCAGGAAACGCCCCAGGCGCGTGATGCGGGGATCGTTCTCGATCTTCACGAACGCGTTTTCCTGTTCGGTTTCCAGCTGGTGGTGATGGGCCTCCTCGGGGATCACGAAATCGTCCGCATAGAGCATGCCGTTTTCGGTGTCCGCCAGCAGTTTGCGAATCTCGTCGTCGTTGAGCGCCATCTTCGCATCGTCTTCGGCGACGGGTTCCGAGGCATACTGGTTCAGATCCTCCAGCTCCTTGAGCCGCTGATCTGCGTCGGAGCGCATCGAGCGGAACTTCAGGAAATCGAAGATCCGGTAGTTGCTCCCCACGCGTTTCGACTTGTAGATGACCGGCCCCGGGCTGTCGAGTCTGACGGCCACGGCCACGGCTATGAGCAGGGGCGAGAGCAGGAGGATCGCCGAGAGCGATGCCGCGATGTCGAACGCCCGTTTCCAGAGCGGCATGCGGAACAACTCTACGTCGTTCCCGCTACCTGCGACGGGTTTGTGGACGAACGTATAGTCGGTCATGAATTGCAGTATGCGGAGGAAATCTGCGCGCGATATGTCGCCCGGTACGGCGCTGTTCACGCCGGCTCCGAGGTATGCGCGCCGCTCCTCCCCGGTCAGTTGCCCCGAGATGATGAGGATGATGCCGGCACCCGGGAACCAGGAACGCAGGAACCGGATGCTGCGGATGTCCTCCTCGCCCTGCTGTTCGTATAGAATGAAGGCGTGGTCGTCCTTGAGCGGCCTCAACTTGCCCATAGCCGCACCGATGTCCCCTGCGATACGCATCTGTCCCTCGGTCAGCTCCGTGAAACGGGCCGTGTGGTTGCCTCTGCCTTTGATGTAGATGACGGGGTACTTCAATCCAAAATCTTTTTAATCCTTATTTTGAGTTCCTGCGGGTTGAACGGTTTGACGATATAGTCTTCCGCACCCTCTTCCAGCAGGCGGATGCGTTCCGAGGTGCTGTCCTCGCTCGAAAGCATCACGACCGGGATCTGTTTGAAGAGTTCGTTGAGCTTGAGGTATGCCAGGAATTCGTCGCCGCGCATTTCGGGCATGCGGATGTCCGAGATGATCAGGTCGGGCATGTTCCCCCGCAACAGCCATTCGATGGCCTGCTGCGGGTTTTGCATGTAAAAGCATTCGTAATCCTTGTGAAGGTATGCGAAAAGTATTTTGGCGATCTGCTCCTTGTCGTCTACGATCAGTACTTTCTTGCGATTCATGTTCAGCGGTTCGTTGTCGTCGGGTTTTGCCGGAACGGGAAGCGTCGCATGTTCGTTGTCCGGTTCCGGTCGGTTGTTTATTATTTACCTGGAATTCCGGTGCGGGCGTTGCAAAACGTGCCGTTTCCCGCTCCTGATCCGGATACCCAGTGCAAATATCGGTAAAATAATTGGCATTATAAACTTTTTAAGGTAATTTATATAGCAAAAACGTCCGGATTTTACACCTCCGTTTTCTGGATGTTATTAATTTTAAAGAAATATTTTATTATTAATCAAAAAAATGGTATTTTTGTGCAATTGTCCGGTCTTTATTGTTGTCGGGCTATTTTGTTAAACCGATGAAGTGATGGAGTGTGGCAATAGTGTAAGTCCGGTCGGCAACCGTCCCCGCTTGCTGGTAGCCGAGGATAATCCGAGTAATTATAAGCTCGTCGAGGTGTTGCTGCGCCGTGATTACGACCTGTTGCACGCCTGGAACGGAGAGGAGGCCGTCGCCTTGTTCGCCGACTGCCGCCCCGACCTGGTGCTGATGGATATCAACATGCCCGTCATGGACGGCTATGAGGCGCTCCGGGGCGTGCGGGAGATTTCGCCCGACGTCCCCGTCATCGCACTCACGGCCTATGCGTTCGAAACCGACCGCCAACGCATGTTCCAGGCCGGTTTCAACGAATGTCTTGCCAAACCCCTGCGGGCGGATGAACTCCGCACGCGGATTGCGGCGCTGCTTTCGCGATAGAAAGGGAAACTATGACCAGGAACCCAATGAAAAAAAATCGGATATTTCTTCTTCTGTGTTGCGCCCTGTTGCCCGCATTGCTTCGGGCTCAAGCGCCGCAGGAGAGGGAGAGTATCCTGATTATTTCCTCGTATAATCCGGATACGCGCCGCATGTCGGGCTTCATCGCCGAGTTCGAACGCAACATCATGGCTTCGGGCATCCCGTGCGATATCTATGTCGAAACGCTCGAATGCAAGAGCATCAACGACGCACCCATCTGGATGTCGCAGACCGAGAACATGATTTCCCGGTATGAGAACAAGGGGCTTCGCGCCATCGTCCTGCTGGGGCAGGAGGCATGGGCATCGTTCGTCTCGCTGGGGCATATCCCCAAGGATGTGATGTGCTTCTGCTGCTATGTCAGTTCCAACGGCATCGTGCTCCCGCCGCCGGAGGACAGTCTCGGCATGTGGCTGCCCCCTTCGATCAATTACATGAACATGACGGACAGCCTGAACAATGTGGGCGGTATGCTCAACAAGTATGACGTCCGCCGCAATATCGAGCTGGTTCGTTCGCTTTTTCCCGAAGCCGAGAACATCGCCTTCATCTCGGATAACACCTACGGGGGTATTTCCCTCCAGGCGCTCGTACGCGAGGAGATGAAAAACTATCCCGACATGAACCTTGTGCTGGTGGACAGCCGCGAGGGGGATGATGCGATGCATGAGACCTATGCCTCGCTGTCGCACCGTTCCGCGGCGATACTCGGAACCTGGCGTGTGGGCCGCGACGGGGAGTACCTCATGCAGCGTTCGCTCAACGACCTGGTGCAGCTCAATCCGCGCATACCGGTCTTTTCGATATCCCAGATCGGCATCGGCGACGTGGCTGTGGGTGGCTATGTCCCCAAATACGAGAACGCCGCCTCGGTCATCGCATCGCAGATCAAGAAGTATTACGCCTCGGGGAAGATAGACGGGACGCATTTCCGCCTTACGGACGGCCAGTACCTCTTCGATTCGCGCAAGCTCAAGGAGTTGAAGATTGCCGAATACGCCCTGCCCAAAGGGAGTGTGGTCGAGGATACCGTAGCAGCCAAACTCTCGAAATATTCCCATTACATCGAGTTGCTCGTGGCGGGTATCGTACTGCTGGTACTGCTGCTGGTTTTCGTCGCGGCGCTTTTCCTGCGCACGCGGCGTCTCAAGCGCACGCTCGAAGAGCGCGAAGGACAGCTGGTGGTCGCCCGCGAGAAGGCCGAAGAGTCCGACATGCTCAAATCGGCGTTCCTGGCCAATATGAGCCATGAGATCCGCACGCCGCTCAACGCCATCGTGGGCTTCTCGTCGCTGATGCAGGGCGAAGAACTTTCACAGGAGGAACGTGCCGAGTACTGCGCCATCGTGGTCAACAATTCCGAGATGCTGCTCACGCTGCTGAACGACATCCTCGACATTTCGTCGCTCGAATGCGGCAAGATCAAGTTCAACTGCTCGTCCGAGGAGATCGTGCAGGTCTGCCAGCATGTGCTCATGACGACCGCCCATACGCGGCAGGAAGGTGTCGAGGGGCGTCTCGAATGTGCCGTGGGTTCCTACATGCTTGTAACCGATGTCCACCGCTTGTCGCAGATTCTGATCAACCTGCTCACCAACGCCGGTAAGTTCACTTCCCAGGGGAGTATCACACTCGGCGTGGAGATAGACGAGGCACACCGCGAAGTGCTCTTTTCGGTAGCCGATACGGGCCCCGGCATTCCGCTCGACAAACAGGAGATGGTCTTCAACCGTTTCGAGAAACTCGACGGCAACAAGAAGAAAGGCACGGGCCTCGGCCTTGCCATTTGCCGCCAGATAGCCATGATCTTCGGTGGCCGCATC
>OHXK01000585.1_pt1 | contig 16072 bp, 12 predicted proteins | sample 1579921 | NCBI WGS metagenome assembly OHXK01 (sample SAMEA3882551, study PRJEB24775) | human gut metagenome | biome: human-associated habitat; feature: intestine environment; material: feces | place: Netherlands | collected 2009/2010 | reverse complement strand
TATCTGATTAGTACAGATAATACCGTTGCCACGGCGGCTTCTTTTATTGCGGCACGCTTTCTTGCCGGGAATTGTGACCAATCAGGATGCGATTGTGCGAACCGGAGTTTTTGTCACTCTGGAACCGTGCGCAATCGGTTTCCACTCTACTTTCTTGAACATTGCCATGAAAGCGATGGGAATATAAGTCAGCATATAGATCGGAAATGTGAACATATAGCCGATTTTTCTGTACCATGCCATATGGATATGTTTCCACTCAGTTAATGTGGTATAGATTCCAAGTACCAGCATTGCAGCAGAGGTATTGACCGTGAATTTTCCGACACAGAGCAGGGCAGATGTGAAATCCTGAGCGGTCAAAAGTGCCAGAATGGTTAGGGTAAGTCCTGCAAAAGTAGCTATCATAGTCAGAATAAAGGCCGGTAAATTGGACATCAGCATGTCAAAACAGGAGAAGCCTCCTTTTTTGCCGACCTTTGATAATAACTGTCGGCCATACTTTTTATATACCTGAAAATAACCTTTTACCCAGCGCATACGCTGATGCCAGGATACGGAAAGTCTGGTCGGCTGCTCATCATAGAATTCTGCGCGCTCACAGTAACCAATCGTTACACCGTTTGCGATGCAGTCAGCGGTAAATTCAATATCTTCCGTTAACAGGAAGAAGTTCCATCCATCATTTTTCTCAATGAGTTCACGGGAAATCATATAGCCGGTGCCGGATACCATACAGCTGTTGCCGATACGCATTCTGCCGCGGTTTAAAAACTGTGCTTCATGTAAAAACCAGAGACCGTAACCATGGGAAATCCAGTTATCACCAAAGTTTTTGGAATTACGGTAGCTGGTGACGGCATCATATCCGTCATTGAAGGTCATATTCATTTCTTTTATGTAATTTTCATCCAGCAGATTATCTGCATCAAAGATAAAAAATCCGTCGTAATCTTCCAGATTATCACTGAGGGAAATCTGATCCAGCAGGTACTTTAAGGCATATCCTTTTCCAATCTGGACCCGGTTAAAACGTTCATATACATAGGCACCGTGTGCATAAGCAATTTCAGCAGTGGTATCGGTGCAGTTGTCCGCAACGACGTAAATATCCACCAGTTCGGACGGGTAATTCTGTGCGCGAATGCTGTCAAGCAGTCCACCCAGGACATTTTCTTCATTTCTTGCTGCAATCAGTACGGCGTAACGGTGCATCTGCAAAGGCTTGTGTGTTTTTTCTTTTTTAATATAAGGTGCGATCAGGTAGACAATCTGATAAGAAAAACATGCGATAAATGCAAATAAGATTGACCAGTTGATCACACGGGTGATAGTAACCAGCATAATTGTTTCCTCCCTGTACGTTTTTTCGTTGTATCTAATATAGCAGGCAAATGTTAGGATTTATAATTGCAATCATTAACAAATCATTAAGAAACCCTGTTGAAAATATAAAGACTTTATCCTTTTGGTTATCTTCATAAATCGTTAAGAATTTGGCGTGGTTTCCGGAAAGAATTGTCTGTTAAAGTGTCAGCATAAAGGAATTGCGGGAAACATTCCTTTTCGAATGCATGCAAATCGAGTATAATGGCGGGGAGGTGAAAAATTATGATAAATATTTTAGTATGTGATGATGACAAAGATATCGTAGATGCCATTGAAATCTATCTGGCCCCGGAAGGGTACCGGATCTTAAAAGCATATGATGGTATTCAGGCAATCGAGATGATGCGGAAAAATGATATACAGCTTTTGATCATGGATGTGATGATGCCGCGTATGGATGGTATCCGTGCAACCTTAAAGATTCGTGAAGAGTCCAATATCCCGATTATTATCCTTTCAGCCAAGACGGAGGATACGGATAAGATTTTCGGATTGAATGTAGGAGCCGATGATTATGTGACCAAACCATTTAATTCACTGGAGCTTGTGGCAAGAGTGAAATCACAGCTGCGTCGTTATACAAAGTTGGGGACAATGATGCAGGAACCGACGTCGAATGTTTATAAAACGGGTGGTCTGGAGATCAATGATGATATGAAACAGGTGACGGTCGATGGCATAGTTGTAGAAAAATTAACACCAATTCAATATAATATCCTTCTTTTCCTGACAAAAAATAAGGGAAGAGTATTTTCTATTGAGCAGATTTATGAAAATATCTGGAATGAAGATGCTATCAATGCGGATAATACAGTGGCGGTACATATCCGGCATATCCGGGAAAAAATCGAAATTAACCCTAAGGAACCACGTTATCTGAAAGTGGTATGGGGAATCGGCTATAAGATGGAGGATATTAAAGTCGAGTAGAACAGGAGATCCTTATGAAGAAAAAACATTTTTACAGCATGTGGGCAAAGACGCTGACAACGGCGATTCTGCTGGTGGCTGGCGGACTGACTGCTGTCTGCGCCGGATGGTCCGTTCTGGGATTATATGAGGGCATGAATGTGCAGGAAATTATGAATCCGGTTTCTTATGTGGACAGCGAGCAGGCCCAACGCTATGTGCGACAGGAAGTATATAGTCAGCTGGACAACTTTGCATCTGAAAATAAGATTTTGAATGGAATAGCCTATAACGGTGATCTGACCGTAGATATTTCAAATTTAGATGGTGGCGTGAAGGCAGAAACTAAAGATCCGAATCTGGAATACAAATTGTCCGATCTGGATGCGTTTTATAATTCGGATGGTTATCCGTTCCTTCGCTGGCTGACCGAGACGAAAGATGAGTATGTGTATGATGAATACGAGGAAAATGATGTCGTAGATTCCGAAGATGATGAATCATCTGTGGCTGCAACGGAAGCGCAAACAGAATCTGCTGTGGATGGTTCACAGCCGGTTAATATAGAGACAGTGGATATCAGTGACTGGATCAGTGAAAGTGATGATGGCGGTACCGCTGATAACAGACATCCGGAAGCATATGAGTCCTATCAGGTGAAATGTTATAACAATGGTCCGGATGTGTTGTATGGAAACGGACTTGAGATAGAGCAGAAGTTTATTAAGAATATCAACGGAATGACACTGGCAGAGTATGCCAGGACAAGTGATCAGATGAATCTGCTTTCGACTTATTACGACAATCTGCTGGATGCAGCCCGTCAGGTGCATGCACTGGTAGAGCAAAGCCAAAATATTGAAAAACAGTTTGCAAATACGAATGTATATGTATATTTGGTAAATGAAGAAGATGGCAGTGTATTTACCAATGTGCCGGCATGGAAAACGGAGCAGGCAATGTCTCTGACCCAGGTGGAAGAACAGTATCTGACAGAAAATTATTCTGCACCGGATCAGATCTTTTATCTGATGATCGATGAGGCAGCCGGAGAGATTTCTACTCCGGTGCATTATATGAACGAAGAAATGAAAGAAATCGTCAGTGATGTCCTGGGAGACGGTAACTGGAAGATCTTTGTAGGGCTGGATACAAATTATCATTGTAAGACATCACCGTCTTATTTTGATTCCATGTTTTATGCATTTTATAAAAATACTTCCGAACAGCTCACATTTCAAGGTGCATCGGGAGAAAAGCAGATCAATGTGTTTGTTGCTATGTGGGTGTTCCTGGCTCTTGCAATCGTGATGCTGGTTCTGGTTGCACTGCAGACCGGACGGAAACCGGAGGATGATAAGATTCATCCGGTACTTATGGACAGATTTCCGATAGAACTTTTGATGCTTAAGGATATCATTCTGTGGACATTACTGGTGGTTTTATATGGAACCGGATTTGCTTGTGTCAGCCGTAACAGTAGTTATTATTACAGCATGCTGCCGCAGGTAACGGAAAATGTTATGGTAAGATGTGCCATTTGCGGAGTCCTGGCAACCGCATTGTTTGCCTGGAATCTGAAGAGTTACGGCCGAAGAATCAAAGAGGGTAAACTTGGCGGAAGTATCCTTGCAAGTATTGCGCATGCAATAAAAAGAACTGTGGATGCATCCAGAAAAACCATTCAGAATTCCTATCGTGCACAGAAAGCAAACAGACAGCTTCTGATCGCCTATATAGTATTGCTTGGCGTGCAGACGATTTTTATGTGGATCATCTGTGCATTCGGTTTTCATTATGCGGGCGGAATGGCATTTTTCTTCTTCCTTCTGATGATATTGTTTGATATTTTTGTATATCTGAAAATGTTGAAGAGCACCAGTGGAAAAGAAGCCATCAAGGACGGTATTCAACAGCTGGCAGCAGGTAATCTGGATTACCGTATCAATACCGAGCACATGTCGGGAGAAAATCTGGAACTGGCAGAAGAAATCAACAAAGTCCGTGATGGTGTGGAGAAAGCTGTGGATAATCAGATGAAGAGTGAACGTCTGAAAACAGACTTGATCACAAACGTGTCTCACGATATTAAGACACCGTTAACTTCCATTATCAACTATGTGGATATTCTGAAAAGAGAAAATATTCAGGATGAGCGGATTGCCGGTTACATTGAAATTTTAAACAGAAAGGCACTGCGTCTGAAACAGTTGACAGAGGATCTGGTGGAGGCTTCTAAAATCAGTTCCGGAAACATTACACTGACTATGCAGGAGATCAACCTGAAGCAGCTGGTCAAGCAGACAAACGGTGAATTTGAAGAAAAATTTGCCGCAAAAAATCTGAATCTGATCTGTGATCTGCCGGAGGAGCAGATGCTGATTCGGGCAGATGGCCGCCGGATGTTCCGCGTTATTGAAAATCTCTACAACAATGCAGCAAAATATGCGATGCCCGGAACGAGAGTTTATGTAACTGGAAGTGTGGAAGGCGATACCGTTGTATTTTCCATGAAAAATGTGTCCGAGAGTCCGTTAAACTTCAAAGCAGATGAACTGCTGGAGCGTTTTGTACGGGGAGATGTCTCACGAAGTACCGAGGGCAGCGGTCTGGGCCTTGAGATCGCCCGTAACCTGACAGTAATGCAGGACGGAACATTTGATCTGTACCTGGATGGGGATCTGTTTAAAGTAACGATCACATTTAAGAAGATCAGCAAAGCAGAGCCGAGACCGAAGAACAAACAGACAGAAGTATAACAAACATCGTATAGAAAGACCTGCATATTTTCTGTTCAGGATGTAAGGAACGTATAGGGGACTTTCTTATTCTGTGAAATTATGTCGAAATTTTACGATGAGATTTTCTTGAGAACTGTCATGATTGTGCTACAATCATTGTAACAGTAATAAAGGAGGATTCTATCGTGAAAAAAGTACGATACATGATTTCAGATGCGGCGAATATGATGCAGGTAGAGTCGCATGTGTTACGTTACTGGGAAGAGGAACTGGAGCTGGATGTCCCCCGCAATGAGATGGGACACCGTTACTATACTGAAGAAAATATGCAGCAGTTTAGACAGATCAAGAAATGGAAGGAAGAAGGATATCAGCTGAAGGCCATTAAGATGATGCTTCACAATGAAAATCCGAATCTGGAAGAAGCGAAACAGCAGGAGCACACCACTACTATGTCCGGTGAGACAGAATCTGAGCCGGAAAAGGACGGACAGCAGATGCATGTTGCAGTTTCACATACCAATGCGGCACCGGCAGGGCTGACAAAGCTGGAGCAGTTTCAGCTGATGATGAACGATATCGTGCGAAATGCCATCGCAGAAAACAATCAGGCATTGGGACAGGCTGTATCTGAGCATGTCGGAGAGAAAGTGATCAAAGAGATGAATTATCTGATGCAGGAACAGGAGGAGCAGGAAGAAGAGCGGTTCCGGAAACTGGATGAAGCAATCCGCAGCAGACAGATGAGTCGAAAAGAAAAAAAGCAAAAAGAGAAATTGTCCAGAAGAAAGGAAAAAGCCGGGAAACGACACTTTAGGACAAAAGAAAGTACAGTTTAGAAAAGATAATTTTACTCTGCTTAAAACGAAAAATAGTGTAGCAGCAAAATCGGAGAATTTTTCCACATCCGGCGATCGTGGAGAAATTCTCCGATTTCGTTTTGTATAATTACAGATATCCTCCATCGAAGGATATGATCTGTCCGGTGAGGTAGGATGGAGCATCGATGAGCTGCTGCACAAAGTCTGCCACCTCAGATGGTGCCGCAAATCTTCCGGCAGGGATTTCATTTTCCAGTTCTGACCGTTCTTCCGCATCGAAGCAGGCATTCATACGGGTATCGATGACACCGCAGGCGATGGCATTTACCTGGATATTGCTTGGGGCAAGTTCCTTGGCCAGTGCCTGTGTGAACAGGTTCAGTCCTCCTTTGCTGGCGGAGTAAGCCACTTCACAGGAAGCACCGGAGCATCCCCATATGGATGAAATATTGATGATCTTTCCCTGCTTGCGGGTGATCATATCCGGGATTGCGTATTTACTGCAGGAAAAAGCCGAAGTCAGATTGGTGTTCAGTACCTGATTCCATTCCTCGATGCTCATATCCTGGAGCAGGCCGATATGGGAAATACCGGCGTTGTTGATCAGAATATCGATGCTTTCACCCAGAGCACAGATTTCTTCAAACATGGCATGTACCTGTTTATGATCTGAGACATCATAAAAAAGCGGGGTACATGGAACATGATATGTTTCTGACAGTTTGACCGCATACTCATATAAGGTTTCCTTAGAAGAGCGGCAGTTTAAAAAGAGCCGCATACCGCAGGCGGCAAGTTTTTCGGCAATGGCTTTCCCGATTCCGTGGGAAGCACCGGTGATCAATATTGTTTTCATAAAAACCTCTTTGTTAAAAAAATAATATATCAATTTTTTATGATTTTGATGCCAGTTTATCATAGAAACAGTCGAATGTAAAATCATGGATGAAAAACTGTGCATCTCTGCAATTCTGTGAAAGCTGTATCAGTGGACATTAGAAAATAATTAATGAATCAATACAATGAATCAATACAAATGAGAGGTTATGATGTGCAAGTGAACGGTAGGTGTGCAAACGTTAAAATGATATAATTAGTCAAAAAACAGGGGGATTTCGTAATGGAGTGTTATGAAATAGGTTCAGTGGTGCGATCTGCGCGGATCCGGCATGGAATGACGCAGGAGGATCTGGCTTTTGGTATTTGTGCAGTGAGTACATTGTCGAAGATTGAGCGAGGTATTTGCAGTCCGAAAATCGGAACTTTTGAGGCTTTGATGGAGCGGATGGGAGAACTTCCGGGGCGTTGTATTCTGCTTGTGGGGGAACAGGAATTGCAGCGTCAGCGAATACAGGAAGAAATTGCACTGGCAATCCGGCTTGGGAATCGTATGCATCTGGTGCAGCAGCTGGAGTTGTACCGGGAACTTTCCGGGGATAATAACCGGCAGGAACAACAGTGGCTCAGTCTGGGAGAAACAGTACTTCACTGGTGGTCTGGCGGGGAAGCTGTTAATATTGAACAAGTGTTGCAGCGCATATTGGAGATGAGCGGAATGCCGTTGGCGGATGAGGAGAGCGGATGTCAGGCAGTCGGAAGCTACACAGCATGCGAGATACTGATCCGTCAGCTTCTGGTTGCCTGTCGGAGCGGACTGCGGGAGTTTGACGGAGATATCTTACAGCTTCGCAGGCTGTTGGAGTATCTGACTGCCGCTGATCTGAATCTGAGGTGGCAGAAACAGGCGTATATTTCAGTCTGTTATCAGCTTGCGGATCTCAGTTCCCTGATCGGAGAATACCCCGGTTCTATCAGATATTGCAGGGATGCATTGATTCTTTGTGTGCAGACGGGAGAATTTCGTTATGCTCCAATGCTGCTGTCCCTGTTGGCCTCCGGCATGACAAAACGCGGGGATACAAAAAGAGCAGGAGAGGCAAAAGCCTTTGCCTGTGTGATTGATAAAATGTTAGCAGAACAGAGCTGTCTGCTGAAGTTTATAGAAGGAATATTATAGTAGTTTGTAGTTATGTTCCATAGCATAACTGGAAAATCAGAAAAAATTATAATATTTTATATTTGCGGCATTCACAAATAAAAAAAATGTGCTAAACTAAGAAGAAGTGCAATGGCGCAGATACGGTTCTGGGCAGTTGTCTTCAGATATAGAAAAATAATATTAAGGAGATTAATATAGTATGAATATTGTAGTTTTAGCTGGTGGACTCAGCACGGAGCGGGATGTTTCACTGAATACAGGAACAATGGTAAGTAAGGCATTGCGTTCCAAAGGACATAACGTTATCATGCTGGATGTTTTTATGGGATATCATGAGGAAGAGGAAGATATCACGGATATTTTTAATCATACAGAAGAAGCAAGTGCAGATGTTGCGCAGATTCCGGGTGAAGCACCGGATATTGCACAGGTAAAAGCAATGCGAAAAGATCAGTCAGCATGTTTCTTCGGACCGAATGTAATTAAAATCTGTCAGGCAGCAGATATTGTATTTATGGCACTGCATGGAGAAAACGGAGAGAACGGCAAGATACAGGCAGCCTTTGATCTGTTTGGTATCCAGTATACAGGCAGCCGTTATCTGGGAAGTGCCCTTGCCATGGATAAAGGAATTTCAAAAAAAATGTTTGAGGCAGCTGGTATTCCGACACCACACGGTATTGCAATGAGTAAAACACAGCGTCATACTCCGTTTTCAGAGACCGGGTTAACGCTTCCGTGTGTTGTAAAACCATGCTGTGGCGGCTCCAGTATCGGTGTTACGATTGTCCGTACTGCAGATGAATATGAAGCTGCACTGGATGAGGCTTTTAAATATGAAGACAATATCGTGATCGAGAGTTATATTTGTGGACGCGAATTTTCCGTAGGTGTCATCGATATGCAGGCACTTCCGGTTATTGAAATCGCTCCGGTAGAAGGCTTTTATGATTTCAAAAACAAATACAAAGCAGGAAGTGCGGTAGAGACCTGTCCGGCAGATCTGCCGGAAGAAGTAGCAAAGGAAATGCAGAAACATGCAGTGGCAGTCTGCCGTGAACTTGGTCTGGATTCCTATGCGCGGATGGATTTCCTGTTGAATGAGAACAATGAGATGTTCTGCCTGGAAGCAAACACACTGCCGGGGATGACAGCTACCAGCCTGCTTCCGCAGGAGGCAGCCGTGATTGGCATCAAGTATGAAGATCTGTGCGAACGATTGATTCAGATTTCACAGGAAAAATACGGAGGAAAACATGAATAATCATACATTACAGCAGATGACACTGGAAAATATCGCACGAGCATGCGGCGGTACTTATGTGGGAGAGGATACCCTGCGTGGCAGTGAGATCACCGGCGCAGTCATTGACAGTCGTCAGGTGGAACCGGGCTATCTGTATATCCCGATCCGCGGCGAGCGTGTGGACGGTCACCGTTTTATCTCTGATGTATTTGAAAAAGGCGCGCTGGCAGTTTTGTCTGAGGAACCGTTGGAAAATCCGGCAGGACCGTACATTCTGGTAGCATCCAGCGAGCAGGCGTTAAAGGATATTGCAGAATTTTACCGCTCCACGCTTGCAATCAAAATTATCGGGATTACGGGAAGTGTTGGAAAAACAAGTACAAAAGAGATGATTTCTGCTGTTTTGGAACAGAAATATAATGTCCTGAAGACAGAAGGAAACTTTAATAATGAAATCGGACTGCCGCTGACAATTCTGCGCATCCGCAGAGAGCATGAAGCAGCTGTTGTTGAGATGGGTATTTCCGAGTTTGGCGAGATGCATCGGATCGCTAAAGTAGCAAAACCGGACATCTGCGTTATGACAAATATCGGTCAGTGTCATCTGGAAAATCTCATCGATCGTGACGGTGTGCTCCGGGCGAAATCAGAGATTTTTGATTTCCTGAAACCGGACGGACATATCGTGCTGAACGGAAATGACGATAAACTCATCACGGTCTCCGAGACACATGGTGTGAAACCGATTTTCTATCATGTAGAAGACGGAACCGCACCGGCAGCGGATATTACATATGAAGTGACAGCTGACGAAATCGAGAACAAAGGATTGCGTGGATTGAATGCAGTACTGCATTTTCCGGAAGAAGATTGTCAGATCCATGAACCGATTCCTGGAGTACACAATGTATATAATGCCTGTGCGGCAGCCTGTGTGGGTCGCATCATGGGACTTACAAATGAGGAAATCTGCGAGGGTATCAGTCATGCAAAAACCATTGCCGGACGTACAAATCTAATTACGGTGGGCGAACTGCTGGTTATTGATGACTGCTATAATGCAAATCCGGTATCCATGAAGGCATCTCTGGATGTGCTGGCTCAGGCAGACGGTCGTAAGATTGCGGTCCTTGGAGATATGGGTGAGTTGGGTGAAAATGAGTGTGAAATGCACTATGAAGTTGGAAAATATGCAGCAAATCAGGGGGTTGACGTTTTATTCTGCTGCGGAACACTCAGCGAGGAACTGGCAAAAGGGGCACAGCGCGGACATACACAGGTCATGTATTTCAAAACGCTGGATAAGATGATGCTTGCATTGGTGCCTTACCTGAGAAATGGAGACACCGTTCTGGTAAAAGCATCCCACTTTATGGAATTTTCCAAGGTAGTGGAGGCAATTTGTCAAGCCTGGGAGGAATAAGATAAAAAAGAGCCGGAAGCTTATAAGCTTCCGGCTTTTTCATGGTCCAGCATTTCCTGAATGATATTCTGTGTATAACGTCCCAGAGCACGTTTTTCTTCTTTTGGCAGTTCGTTTGGATAAACCGGCGTACCATACTGAATCGTGACATGGGTTGGTTTTACAAATGGTATGTGATCCTTAATGATGTCACGTGTGTGTGTGATCGCCATTGGAATGATCGGACATCCGGCCTTTTCAGCGATTTTCAGACTGCCTTCTTTAAATGGTGCCATTTCATCGCTGTCTCCGCGGGTGCCTTCCGGGAAAATGCAGATGGAAACGCCCTGTTTGACATATTCGATAGCCTGCAGAATGGTTTTCAGGCTGGCTTTCATGTCATCACGTTTCAGAAACAAGCAGTAAAGTCGTTTCATCCAGATGTTCAGCAGCGGCACTTTTTCCAGTGAATCTTTGGCAATGTAGCCTGTCAGATTTTCGCAGAGTGCATACGTAATAATGATGTCAAAATAGCTGTTGTGGTTTGCCACATACAGCACCGGTGTATCTTTCGGAACGTTTTCCTGACCGATAATAGTCAGTTTAACGCCACAGATCCGGTAGATGACCCGAAATGCCCACTGTACCATCCGCAGACTGCTGATATCACGCAGATGCGGGTTCTTTTTTCCAATCAGCCATTCCACAAATAAAACCGGAATACCGAGAATCAGATAGCATACAGCGAACAAAACGGCGAGAATTGTTCGTAACATAATATTTCCTCCAGATGTTAAATTCAAAAATACTTATCTAGTATAACAGATAGTTTTTCATAAATCCATGCATATTTTTTATTTTCATAAATACAATAGACTAAGAACGTATGTGGGGCAGCAGATGAATAAAAAAAAGAGGATGGTGGCGTATAGAAAAGGAAATACAGAGCAATTAGATGCAAAACGACGAAAATGGAGTGTATTTGTGCTTTTTTCGGCAATTTTTATATGTCTGGTCAGTACAGGCATTGGTGGATGTGGATGGAAGAAGACCGGGGTAGAGAAACTGCGGGATCTGGATTATACCGTGGTAGGAGAAGCGGAATTGCCAGAGGAACTGAAGACAGAAATTGAGGCACGAAAAGCAGAGGATTTTAAAATGACATATCTGCTTGATGATGCGCTGTATATCGTGCATGGTTTCGGAATGCAGGAGACCGGAGGTTACAGCATACAGGTGCAGGCATTGTATCTGGCAGAAAATGCAATTTATTTTGAGACGGATCTTATCGGACCGGAAAATGGTGCCAAAGTGGAAAAATGTGTCAGCTATCCGTATATTGTGGTAAAGACGGAGAGACTGACAGAAAATGTAGTATTCGAATAGGAAATGGGAGTGGATGTAAGTATGGAACTGAGAACAGAAAAAGTCTATACAGAAGAGAAAAAAGGACCGGCAACAACACAGCTGACGTTTGATGAGACGTATCATCTGCCGGACTATCTGCCGGATTTTTTCTCTGTGATCCTGAGGCGGGGGCAGATTCGTATGGATGAGACCAAATGCAGTCAGGGGCATGTGCAGGTACAGGGGACACTGCAGTTTCGGGTGCTGTACCGAACCGGGCAGAATGAATGGAATATCTGTAGTCTGGAGGGAGAAATTCCATTTCATGAGATGATGACGCTGGACGAAGCAAAGGAATTTGACATGGCGCAGACAGAAGCCATCCTGGAAGATCTGACGGTGCGTATGATAAATGCAAGAAAACTGAATATCCGTGCACTGGTGGAGATAAAAGTATGGGCGCGGGAACGAGTGGAACTGAATATTCCGGTGGCGATTGATAGCGAGTATCCTCTGGAAGAATTACATAATACGGAAGTATATCTGGAACTCTGCTATCGGGGCACGGAAAGGTGGAACCTGAAAGAGGAAGTGCGACTGCCTTCCAACAAGCCAAATATCCGCCAGTTGCTCTGGCAGCAGCATCAGCTGCTTGGCAGGGAAATACGGGTAAATCAGGGAAATGTGCAGGTGCAGGGAGAAATCCAGATTTTTTTGCTCTATCTTGGAATGGAAGAAGACCGGCTGCAGTGGCTGGAATTGAGGGTTCCCTATCAGTATGAGCTGGATGTGGCAGAGGCAGAGAGCGATATGATTCCTTGTGTGTCCGGGCAGGAACCGGTGATGATCTGCCGGGTTCAGGAGGATACAGACGGGGAGGAACGGATGCTTTTGCTGGAGGCAGATACGCCTGTGGAATTGCGGCTTTACCGGGAAGTGAAACGGGAGCAGCTTGTTGATGCCTATTCACTGGAGAGACAGTTGCAGCTGCAGACAAAGCAGGTGAAATTTCCGCAGCTTCATATGAAGAATAGTGCAAGGTGCCGTGTGAATGACAGTATTGAAATAGAAAAACAGGAAGCTGAGATTTTGCAGCTTGGTGCAGGCTTCGGCACTGTGGAAGCGGAACACTGGGAAGTTACAGAGCAGGGCATTCATGTGGAAGGAACGGTGTGGGTCAGTATTCTGTATCTGACCAGTTCAGATGCGGCTCCGGTAGGAGCTGCGGAAGGTCTGGTGCCATTCCAGTATGATGTAGAGATACCGGAGATGAAGTCCTCTTATCAAGTAGAACTGCAGACGGGTCTTGCACATCTGTCATTTCTGATGAAGAGCGGAACGGAGCTGGAAGTACAGGCCGTGGTGGATATAGAGACGTTGATCACAAAGGAAAAACAGTCTGAACTGATCACCGGAACAGAGGATAGGGAGTATGATATAAATTGGCTGAACCACATTCCCGGTATCGCAGGTATCAGACTGCAGAAGCCGGATGATCTGTGGAATATTGCCAAGAAATTCCATACGACGGTACAGGATATCAAAACAGTCAATGAACTGTCAGAAGAGAAAAGAACAGATGGAATGAAACTTTTGGTTGTGAAAAAATAACGGATAAATATTACAAAAATATTACAAAACAGTATGAAATATTTCTAAAATGGTGTTCTTTCGGTTGAAATTGTGACAGAGAGGTGTTATAATCCATAAGGAAACGAAAAAAGGAACACTTACGAAGGAGTATTTCAATATATGAAGAAGAAATTAATTGCAATGGGATTGGTTGTTGTTCTTGCGATTTCCGGTACACAGATGGCAGGTGCAACCACTCTTTCAAAGGCAAAAAACCAGAAAAATCAGGCACAGAGTAATTTGAATTCTGTAAACAGTCAGATTGACAGCATTAAGAGCCAGCAGTCAGCACTGCAGTCTCAGATTGATCAGGTAGATTCTGAACTGGTACAGGTATTAGTAGATTTAGATGTTGTAGCCGGCGAGATTGAAAACAAGAAAGTAGAACTGGCACAGGCAGAGGCAGATTTAGAAACTGCAAAAGCAAAAGAAGCTGAGCAGTACGGTTCCATGAAAGAAAGAATTCGTTATATGTATGAAAATGGTGACAGTTCTTTCCTGGATGCACTGGTAGGTGCACAGAACTTTGCAGATGTATTGAACAAAGTAGAGAATTTCTCAAAAGTATATGATTATGATCGTAACCTTCTGGTTGAGTATCAGAATACCAAGACAGAAGTTGCTAATCTTGTGGCTCAGGTAGAAGAAGAGAAACAGGAGTTGGAAGAAAATCAGGCTACATATCAGGAACAGCAGCAGCAGTTAGAGACGCTGAAAGCTGAGAAGAGCAGCCAGATGGACAATTTCGGCAGCAAGCTGGCAGAGGCACAGTCACTGGCCGCACAGTATAAGCAGACCATTGACCAGCAGAATGCAATCATTGCACAGGAACTGGCAGCAGCACAGACTGTCAGAGTGACTGCAGGTGCATCCAGTGTGGCAAATAATTCTTCTGCTGCATCAAGCAACAAAAAGAACAATACAACAAGTTCTAATTCCGGAAGTGCAAGCACAGGATCCGGATCCGGTTCTGCAGTTGTAAATTATGCATGTCAGTTTGTTGGAAATCCATATGTATGGGGTGGAACCAGTCTGACAAATGGTGCTGACTGTTCTGGATTTATCATGAGTGTATATGCACACTTTGGTGTGTCCTTACCGCATTCTTCTTCCGCAATGAGAGGCGTAGGACGCGAGGTATCTGTATCCGACATGCAGCCGGGTGATATTGTATGTTACAGTGGACACGTTGCTATTTACATGGGTGGTGGACAGATTGTTCATGCAAGCTCCCCATCTACTGGTATCAAGATTTCCGGCAATGTACATTACAAAACAATCTTAACAGTAAGAAGAATCTTCTAGTTTAAATCTTGGACAGATTGGAATATGAAAATTGAAAATCCCGAGGTAGTGTAAATTATTCTGTGTAAACCTCTCAGATTGATGATAAAATCATAGGTTTATAGAATACAAAAATATAATGTAATGGGCTGAATGGCATACTTTGCTGTTCAGCCTGTTGTTTATTTAGTAGCATGGATTCTATTGCATGTCAAGGGCGCCCGAGAAAATCGGGCGTTTATTTACCCTTGATATGCGATTGAATCTGTGCTTAATCGATATCCTCTGGCTGGATCCGATCCCCAAAATAGATGCATAACTGATCCAGTGTCAGACCCCAGTCCCAAGCCTTTCCGGTCCATTTTTTTGTAGCATCCATCATTGCCAGATAGAGCATCTTGAAAAGTGCATCATCGGTCGGAAAAATAGTCTTGGATTTCGTAACCTTGCGTAGCTGGCGGTTAAAATTTTCGATGGAATTTGTAGTGTATATTAATTTACGTATCTCAGATGGATATTTAAAATATGTGGATAATTGTGTCCAGTTATTTCTCCAGGATCCAATGGAAGCAGGGTATTTTTTGCCCCATTTTTCTTCCAGATCTTCCAAGGCTGTGAGTGCAAGATCTTCTGTATCAGCTTTGTAAACCAGCTTTAAATCCGCCATAAATGGTTTTAAATCTTTGTAAGAGATAAATTTTGTAGAATAACGAATCTGATGCACAATACACCTTTGGATCTCCGCCTGTGGGAATACTGCATGAATCGCATCCCCGAATCCGGTCAATCCATCCACAGATACGATCATGATATCCTCTACACCTCGGTTTTTTATCTCGTTGAGGACGGACAACCAGTATTTTGCACTTTCATTTCCTCCTACCCACATGCCGAGGACCTCACGTTTTCCGTTCAGTTTAACACCTATAGCAACGTAAACTGCCTTTTTTACCGTTCGATTGTCCTCCCGAACATGGAAATGTACCGCATCCATAAAAACAATGGCATATTTTCTTTCCAGCGGCCGGTTTTGCCATTCTTTTGCGATAGGAAGGATTCGATCTGTCATATGTGATATCATTTCTGCGGATGCATCCACACCATAAACATCTTTGAGATGAGCGGAGATATCTCTTGTCGACATTCCTTTTGCATACATAGAAAGTACCTGATCTTCAATGTTTGAGATATCTGTCTGATTCTTTTTCACAATCTGCGGTTCAAACTCTCCCTTTCGATCTCGTGGTATATCCAGATCAATCGTTCCCATTGAAGAGGTGACAGTTTTAGGACTATAACCAT
>OHXK01000563.1_pt1 | contig 16565 bp, 10 predicted proteins | sample 1579921 | NCBI WGS metagenome assembly OHXK01 (sample SAMEA3882551, study PRJEB24775) | human gut metagenome | biome: human-associated habitat; feature: intestine environment; material: feces | place: Netherlands | collected 2009/2010 | reverse complement strand
ACCGTAAAAAAGAGAATAAGAGCCACCGTCAGCCATATCAGGCATATTTCCGAAACAATGAAAGATATTCCGAACCAGATAAGCACGGCCAGTAAAGCACCTGCCGTACCCGGAGCGAAAGGAGAAAAGCCCGAACCGAAGCCCGTACCGATGATAACCGGGAAAAAAGAGGGTTTCTTCATTGATAAAAAGTGATAGAATAATAAAAATGACAAGATAATGCGGTGATAAAGTCATAAAAGTGGTAAGGCAGTAAAGTGATGAAATTTCAAGCGGAAACTTGCCAATCACTCTATCGCCTTATCACTTTTATTACCTTACCGTTTTCTTATTTTAGTCCAAATAGCTCGGTGCAGTTTCACCTACCATATTGCGCAGGGTTTCTTTCACCATTCTCCATTGTTGGAACAGGTCATGTACCGGTTCGTGTTCAAAGTCGTGCATCGGGCTCTTGCAGAAGAATGACAACCAAGTCTGGATTCCAGACATACCTGCACGCAATGCCAGGTCACTGAAAATAACGAGGTCGAGTGCAATAGGAGCTGCAAGAATAGAGTCACGGCACAGGAAGTTTACTTTGATTTCCATCGGGTAACCCATCCATCCGAAGATGTCGATGTTATCCCATGCTTCCTTATTATCTTTACGGGGAGGATAGTAGTTGATACGAACCTTGTGGTAAACATCACCATAGAGGTCGGGATATTTTTCCGGTTCGAAGATGTTATCGATAACAGACAACTTGCTGACTTCTTTTGTTTTGAAGTTTTCGGGTTGATCGAGCACTTCGCCGTCACGGTTACCCAGAATGTTGGTAGAGAACCAACCGCTTACACCCAGCATACGAGTCTTGAACATCGGAGCGAGCACTGTTTTCATCAGCGTCTGTCCACTCTTGAAGTCCTTACCGGAGATGGGCACATTCATCTTCTTAGAGAATTCCCACATTGCCGGAGTATCTACGCACAAGTTAGGAGCACCCATGATGAACGGAGCACCTTCTGCAATTGCAGCATAAGCGTAGCACATACTCGGAGAAATCACTTCCGTGTTATTAGCCTTCATTGCTTCTTCCAAAGCAGCAAGCGACTCGTGTTCTTTACACAACGGAACGTAGATTTCAGTACTTGCAGCCCACAGCACAGCAATACGCTCGCAGTTGTTGGCAGCCTTGAAGTTACGGATATCCTCACGCAGTTGCTCCATCATTTCCCAACGGGTGGCAGCCTGCTTGATGTACGTACCATTCAGACGTTTTGCAAAGTTGTGGTCAAAAGCAGCAGGCATCGGTTTGATGGCTTGCAATTCCTCTTTTACCAGATTTAAGTCTTTTTCTTTCAGAACTTCTGCATACATCGCAGCTTCGTATGCATTATCAGGGAAGATATCCCATCCGCCGAAAACAATGTCGTTCAAATCTGCCAAAGGCACTACGTCCTTAATCAGCTTTTCGTCGTTGTTCTCCATGCGTATTGTGGCCATCTGTGCAATAGACCCAATAGGTTTTGCAAGTCCCTTACGAGCAGCTAACGTACCCGTGATCATGGTGGTTGAGACCGCGCCACCCACTCCGACTACCAGTACACCCAAACGACCAGTTGCCGGCTTAATGTTTTCTTTCATTGCCATTGTATCTTTTAAAGTTTAAAAAATTGCTCAAATTTAGGCTATTTTGTTCAATTGAGACTTGTCATTTTATCCGATTTAATGTTCTATTAGTAAGATTTAAGTTAAAAGGTCATGTGTAGACTGATTCTGAGACCGGATTTATCAATTCCTGGCAGATTTCTGTAAGTTAATCGCCAGACATAGTCGAGGCGGATTACTTTCAAAATATTCTCTACACCGACCCCCACTTCCATATAAGGAGTATTTTTGTCGCTCAAATTCCCGTACAATCCCCGAAACGAAAGGACTTCACGCCATTTCAACTTTTTCAGCAAAGGTACGCGGTTGAACAAAAAGCCATTTAGATAATAAGTAACGTCCCACGAAGCATATTCATCGTTCATAAACTCCATGGCATTCATCAGGGAGTAAGACTCCGGCTGAATGGTATAAGAGAGGTTGGCGTTCGGGATAATCAGTAATGGGAAAGGTACTTTATTCCAAACTTTTCCGGCTTTCAGGATAACGTCCGTATAGCCGAAGGCCGAAAACCAGAAACGTTTCTGAAAACCTGCCTCTGTATATTGATAGGTGTAATCACCGCCCAACACTCCTTTTGCAGCCATCGTATGCGAAAGCGAGAAGACCGGAGCATCTAGCGATACCGGGAAGCGGTTCCATTGCGTCTGAAAGAATTTTTCATTCGGCGCATAACGCAATTTTACTTCAAACTCGGTATTCGATATTTTCTTCACGGGCGTTGCCATCTCATCTTGTTTCAAGAAAGGGATAAGATACGAAGACTCATCCTGACGGAAGCGGGAAGTGAGCTGAAAGGAGAAACCGGAATGGAACTCATTGGTGTAAGTCAGCTCAGCCTTGCGCTGATAGCCTATCCGGTCATCCTTCTGGCGCTTCAAGCTCAGAAATACGTTGTCCTGACTGGTATAGAGGTAATGTTGCCCGTATTGATTCACATCCGAGGTATATCGTGCTTTCAAAGAATGAATAGGAAATTCGTTGGCATACTCCTTCTTCTCATGGAAAGAGTATTCCACTTCCGCCATCCCCTTCATCCGATGATCTTTGAAACCGTAAGCCATGTACCCTTTATAGAATAGGTGTGGATTGAGCCACGCCGTAGTCATACCTCCCGCACGCAGACGTACACCTTCCAGGGTATTGCCGCTTATGGTGGTATTCATCATACCTATATAGAACAAGGGTTCTTTCTCTTTAGGTGCGGGTATGTATCCGGTAAACAGCACTTTCAAGGTCTTCTCCGTCCAGTAATAGACAGGATACGTGCGAAGCTGCGCCATCATTTTATCAACGGAAGTTTCCTTCTTGCTGACTTCCACCTGACGGTTATCGTCCCAGTAAGCTTCCGTGCGATGCGTCGCTTCGGCCGGCTCAATCACTTTTTCCGGTTTCTTAAAGGCCGAAAGGGCATCCGCAGAAGGTTCATACACATAGTTCCTGTAATATACATCCCGCTTGGCATAGATACCGTCACTGTTATCCACCAGCTTGAATTCGGTGGTGATATGTTCGTCAGCCAACTGGCGCGTACCATCTGCCCCACGGGTAAAGTTCTGTTCAAGAGACATATAATCCACAAAATTCAGATTTATTTTCTGTGGAAAGTTCATGGTGGCACGACGCACGAAATAGGTACTATCCAAAGTAACGTACAAGTGTCCCGTAAAACCGAATGACTCGGAATTGAAGGGTACGAACGTCAGGTCCACACAAGGCTGGCCCGCTATCGTAATCGTGTCCATCAGATAATATTTATAGAATGAAGGGCCCAGGGAAGAGAGCGGGCTCACGAACTTATTGGTAAACAGCGTGATGTTGTTCTCATAAATATCGACATCCGTCATCGTCACACTGATGGCTTGCTCCATGCCTTGTTGCGAAAGCATCTCATCCACACCGGCCTGTTTACGGGCATGTACACGCTGTTTCTGGCTTTTGGGAGATTTGCGGTAATAGTCTGTAGCCAGCAGTTCACGGTTGGAAACGGCAAGCACAGGCTTTCCCGTAACGGCGGAAGTATCCACGTAGTCCGTCAGGAACTTGAATTTACGATAAAGCCACTTCTGTTGCTTTACGCTGTCGAAGTTGTTGATGGCAAAGGTCATCTTCTCATAACGATCCCGTTGCCAGAAGTCCAACTCTTTGGGCGAATAGTCATCCCGATGTTCTATCATTTGTCGCACAAATTCCACGGCGGGATTATCTTTTTTCTTATATCGCTCCCGTTTGGGCTTTACCACCACTTCATTCAAGGCATACGTTGCCGGCGAAAGGGCGATGGTAAGACGGATACCTTGTGCCGGATGAATAAGACGGGTGTATTCATTATATCCAATGGCAGAAATAACCAGCACGGCTTGGGGGCGGTAAGTCTTGAAAGAAAACTGTCCTTTGTCATCGGTCATACCTCCTTCGGTAGTACCTTTCAGATACACAGATGTATATGGGAGAGGCTCACGGGTTAACGAGTCTGTAACAACACCTTGTACCACATATTGTGCTTGCAGGGGGAAGCTCATCCAGCAAAGGCTGATGAACAATAAAATCCTTAAAAAAGTAAACCTCATACCTATTTTTATATTAAGTGACAAGCTACGAGCTACAGGCTACAAGTGGCTGCGCTATACCGACAAGCGCAAGTTATTGCCACTTGTAGCCTGTAGCTTGTAACTCATCACTTCTTTCTTCCTTCTTTAACGCCCGCAAAGGTACGCAAGAAAACTATTTTAGGAAGTTCAGTTTTACTGAATAAATGTTCTAAAAAACCACTTTTGCACGAAACACTTCCTTTTGCAGGCTGTTGTATATATCTTAAACGACGCGAAAAGCATCGAAAACCAATTAATAACCTAAACAACTTAATTATGGAATGGATAATAAACCAGCTCAGGGAGCGCCCCGAACTTGCCATATTCCTCACCCTGTTTCTGGGGTTCTGGCTTGGCAAGCTACGCATCGGGAAGTTCAGCTTGGGGACGGTCACAAGCGTATTGCTTGTAGGCGTATTGGTAGGACAGTTAAAGATCGACGTACCAGGCCCCATCAAATCCGTGTTCTTTCTTCTCTTTCTGTTCGCCGTCGGGTATAAAGTAGGACCGCAGTTCTTCCGCGGACTGAAAAAAGACGGACTCCCCCAGGTAGGCTTTGCCGTGCTGATGTGTGTATCGGTATTGGTGGTAACCTGGCTTCTCGCCCTCGTGATGGGCTACAATCCCGGTGAAGCCGCCGGATTACTGGCAGGTTCGCAAACCATCTCCGCCGTCATCGGAGTAGCCGAAGACACCATGGCAAACATGGGACTGGACGAAGCGCAACGCCAAAGTTATATCAATATCATCCCCGTATCTTATGCAGTGACTTACGTTTTCGGTACGGCAGGCTCAGCCTGGGTACTCTCCTCCCTCGGTCCAAAACTATTGGGCGGACTGGAGAAAGTAAAAGCTGCCTGCAAAGAACTGGAAGCCAAAATGGGTAGTTCCGAGGCAGACGAACCGGGTTTCATGCACGCCGCACGCCCCGTAACCTTCCGTGCCTACAAGATAGAAAACGAATGGTTCAAGCAAGGCCGTCGGGTGATAGACTTGGAAATGTACTTCCAGAAAGATGGCAAACGCCTGTTCGTAGAGCGCCTGCGCAAGCAAGGAGTCGTTCGGGATGTGTCCCCGAATACCGTATTGAATATAGGAGACGAAGTCGTTCTCAGCGGACGCCGTGAATTCGTTATCGGCGAAGAGGACTGGATAGGCAATGAAATACAGGACGCACAATTGCTCGATTTCCCGGCAGAGACGTTACCTGTCACGGTCACAAAGAAAACGTTTGCCGGAAAGACAGTGGCGAATATCCGCCGGCACAAATTCATGCATGGCGTCAGCATCCGCAGCATCAAACGTGCGGGAATTGAAATACCCGTATTGGCACAGACCAAATTGGATGCCGGCGACGTCATCGAAGTAGTGGGCACCAAGCAAGAAGTGGAAAGTGCCGCTGTACAAATAGGATATGTGGATCGACCTACCCACCAAACGGATATGATATTCGTTGGATTAGGAATTCTGATAGGTGGTTTGTTCGGTGCATTATCCATCCACATCGGTGGTGTTCCCATCAGTCTGAGTACGAGTGGTGGCGCATTGATAGCCGGATTATTCTTCGGTTGGCTGCGCAGCAAGCATCCTACGTTCGGACGTATTCCCGAAGCTTCCTTGTGGGTACTGAATAATGTAGGGCTGAATATGTTCATTGCTGTAGTGGGAATAGCTGCCGGACCGAGTTTCGTACAGGGTTTCCGGGATGTCGGGCTCAGTTTATTCATTGTAGGTGCCATAGCCACTACCCTGCCGTTAATCATCGGTTTACTACTGGGTAAGTACGTCTTCAAGTTCCACCCTGCAATAACACTGGGATGTTGTGCCGGAGCACGTACAACGACAGCCGCACTGGGAGCAATACAAGATGCGGTGGAAAGCGAAACGCCTGCGCTGGGTTATACGGTAACGTATGCTGTGGGCAACACCTTATTAATAATATGGGGTGTCGTCATCGTACTGCTGATTTAACCTGGCGGATATAGCATACAACTGATATACCGTATGCAAGAAACTAATCGCCGCGATGCGAAGAATTAATCTTCAGAATGCATATTATTATTCTTACAACAGCTATTGTAAGAAAGAAACATATCTATCGTAAGAAAGTAACACATCTGTTGTAAGATACAAAAACAATTATGGTATGAATAATTTTATGCATTTCCGAAAATAGATTCTTGCATCCCGAGAGTTAGTTTATCACACTCCCAGGATTAGTTTATTGAACCAAAAGATTATATGATAACAATTAAAACTTAACGATATGGATACCAAAAACTTAGAAAAGAAAATGGAAACGATCAGCCCATTCGAGCTGAAAAACCAATTGATCGATATGGCCGATGAAAGCCTGAAGAAAACTGCCCGCACGATGCTGAACGCCGGACGTGGTAACCCTAACTGGATAGCTACCACCCCTCGCGAAGCCTTCTTCCTCCTGGGACAGTTCGGACTGGAAGAATGTCGCCGCGTCATGAACCTCCCCGAAGGCATCGCCGGCATCCCTCAAAAAGAAGGCATTGCCTCCCGTTTCGAAGCCTTCCTCAAAAAGAACAACGCCGCCCACGGTGCCAAGCTCCTGGAGCAAACTTATAACTACCTGTTAATGCAACATGCCGCCGATCCCGATTCCCTAGTACATGAATGGGCAGAAGCCGTCATCGGCGACCAGTACCCTGTGCCCGACCGCATCCTGCACTTCACCGAAATACTGGTGCAAGATTACCTGTCGCAAGAAATGTGCGATAACCGCCCTCCACGCGGCACATTCGACCTCTTTGCCACCGAAGGCGGAACCGCCGCCATGTGTTACCTCTTCGACTCCCTCCAGGAAAACTTCCTGCTGGATAAAGGTGACGGTATCGCCCTGATGGTGCCCGCTTTCACCCCATACATTGAAATTCCACAACTGAGTCGCTACCAGTTCAACATGATAGAACTGCATGCCGACCGCATGACGGACGACGGATTCCACCTCTGGCAATACAATGACAAGGACATCGACCGCCTGAAAGATCCCGCCATCAAAGCGCTCTTCGTGACCAATCCCAGCAATCCGCCCAGTTACGCCCTCAGCCCGGAGACGATGGCACGCATTGTCGATATCGTAAAGAATGATAACCCCAACCTGATGGTTATCACGGATGATGTATACGGCACATTCAGCCCACACTTCCGCTCATTCATGGCTGAACTGCCGCACAATACGCTTTGTGTCTATTCCTTCTCCAAATATTTCGGAGCTACCGGTTGGCGTGATGCCGTCATCGCCCTGCACGAAGACAACATCTACGACAAGCAAATCGCCCGTCTGCCGGAAGATAAACGCAATGCGCTGAACCGCCGTTACTCAAGTCTGACTCTGCATCCCGAAAAAATGAAGTTCATTGACCGCATGGTAGCCGACAGCCGACAGGTTGCACTGAACCATACCGCCGGCCTGTCATTGCCCCAACAGATGCAAATGAGTTTATTCGCTTCCTTCGCCCTGCTGGATAAGGAAAATAAATATAAACTGAAGATGATGGAAATCATTGAAAAGCGTCTGCATGCCTTGTGGGATAATACGGGATTCACATTGATAAAAGATCCGCTCCGCGTAGGGTATTACACAGAGATCGACATGCTGGTATGGGCAAAGAAATTCTATGGAGATGATTTCGTAGAATACCTGAAACGTACCTACAGCCCGCTGAACGTCGTATTCCGCCTGGCAAAAGAAACGTCTCTCGTCCTGCTGAACGGCGGTGGTTTCGATGGTCCGGAATGGAGCATACGCGCCTCGCTTGCCAACCTGAACGAAAAGGACTATGTGGTCATCGGCCAAGGCATCAAACGGATTCTTGACGAATACGCAAAGGCATGGAAAAAGACTACGGAAAAATAATGCGGAACCGTGTCAACCCATCACTATACGTACGCAAAGAGAACGTACACCCATGACGGGTAAGCACCTCGCGAATAAACACCAGACCGATTCCCTGCCCGTTCGGTTTGGTGGAAAAGAAGGGACTGAAGAGCTTTGCTTCAGTCTCTTTTGTTATACCGGGGCCATTATCTACCACTTCAATCGTGGTAGGAGCGATTGTACGGACTACAACCCTACCCTGCTGGATCGTTCCTTCGGGTGCATGTTCGATGCTTTCCGCAGCATTCTTGATAATATTCACCAATACCTGTTCCAAGAGTGCCGCATCAAAGCGTACCGGTTCCAACTTCGGATCACATTCCAGCCAGAGAAGGATATTCCGGTCGTTGCACATACCCTCCATAAAGCGTTTACACATGGAAGCCAGTTCATTCAGTTTGCCCGTAACCAAGGCGGGCTCAGGAATCTTCACGACATCGGCAAAACGGGTGATAAAGCGGCTCATAGAGAAGCAACGTTCTGTACAAACGCGCATTACATCGCAGATATCCTCCATATCCTCTTCAGTGGAAAGAGCTTGCTCCACGGTATCGAGGGTAGATGTAATACCCGCCGTCGTATTGTTCACCTCGTGGGCAATCATGCGAATCACCTTCTCATACGCTTTCTTTTCAGCACGCATCACCTCGTCCGTCATCTTCTCTATCAGATAGAAAGGGTGATGAAAACCTCTGTCGATAAAGGAGGAATGGGTACATTTATAGATATTCGCGTCATTCAGACGCACCACTGCCGTCTGATCTTTTGAGATATTCGCCAGTTCTTCAGCCAAAGGAGAGTCTATATTCTCAATTTTCTTTCCCATAATCTCTTCCAGGCGTACTCCCATCATCTTCAATCCCATCGGATTGAGCTGGGATATTTCACCGTTCAGTGTGGTAATGACAACTCCCATCGGTGAAGCCTGGATAAGCAAGTCCAGGAAATGGTTTTGCTCGCGCAGACGCAAACGTTCGTTCTTCAATTGCTCCATCATACGGTTGAACACATTTACAATGCGGTCCGCCTCGTATTGCCCTACTTTGCTGAGCCTGCTGCTGAAATCCTGTTCGCGCAGCAATTCCATACCGCTGCCGATAATATTCATCGGTTTCACAATCTTACGATAGAAGATAAACAGGAACACCAGGATAAATGCAATGATTCCCTCTACAATGTAGAGGTGCAACGGCTTCATCCCCTTCGCCAAGTAGAGAAGCACACCACCTAAACCCAGAAGGAAAAGGACAAGTATGGAGAAATAGAACTTTATTCTCACTTTTCTGTGACTGTTATATTAAACTTTTCCAGTCGGCGATAGAGCGCGGCACGACTGATGCCGAGCGTCATAGCTACCTGACTGAGATTTCCCTTATGGCGATCGAGCGCCTGCAAAATAGTCTGACGCTCTATTTCATCCAGCGTCATGCCTGCCAGAGACGATGCGTCCGAAGCCTTCACCGGTTCATTAGGACGCAGATATTGTGCGTCGAAATCCGAAGCATCCAGCGTCGACTTTCCGCTGACGAGGATTGTACGCTCTACCAGATTCTTCAATTCACGAATATTTCCCGGATAAGGCAAGCGGGAAAGGAAGTTCAAGGCATCTGCCGAGAATTCCGTGCGGGGCAGTCCGTTAAGCTCTGCCTGGCGGTCGGCAAAGTGGCGTGCCAGCAAAGGAATATCTTCACGGCGTTCGCGAAGGGATGGCAACTTAACGGTTATCAGGTTGATACGATAAAACAAATCTTCGCGGAATGTACGTTCCGACACCATCTTGCGGAGGTCAGCATTGGTGGCGGATACCACCCGGATATCCGTCTTGCGGGGACGGCTGTCACCCAGCACTTCAAACGTCTGATCCTGTAATACACGGAGCAGTTTCACCTGACAAGAAGGATCGAGGTCACCGATTTCATCCAGAAAGATAGTACCCTTGTTGGCAAGTTCAAAGCGCCCTACACGATCTGTTGTCGCATCCGTAAAAGCGCCTTTCTTATGGCCGAACATTTCGCTTTCAAAAAGGCTCTGCGAGATACCGCCCAGGTTGACCTTTACAAACGGCTGTTTCACCCGCTGGCTGTTGATGTGGATGGCTTCGGCAATCAACTCCTTACCTGTTCCACTCTCACCGGTAATCAGTACCGAGGCATTGGTACGCGCAATGCGTGCCACCGTATTCAGCACTTCCATCAATCCCTGAGATTTTCCGATGATATGGCTGCGGTTCAGCGTCTCGCTCTGTTCTTCCGGTGCATCTTTTGGGACAGCAGTCAGTTCAAGGGCTGTCTCGATACGTTGCAGCAAAGCGGCATTGTTCCACGGCTTCGTGATAAAGTCGAACGCGCCCGCCTGCATACCCTGCACGGCAAGTTGTATACTTCCCCACGCCGTCATCAGGATAACAGGTACATCGGGGCGGAATATTTTCACTTGTTTCAGCAAAGTCAACCCCTCTTCTCCCGTTGTGGAAAGGGTGAAGTTCATGTCCATCAAAATGAGGGCAGGTGCCTCGGCACGCACCACATCCATTGCTTCGCGCGGTCCGGGAACAGTTTGCGCTTCATATCCTGCACGTTTCAGCATAAAACTGAGGGAAGAACGTACGGCACTATCATCGTCGATTATCAGTATCATAAGATTTCGTTGTTTTATGGTTTGCAAAAATAAACGATTTCACACAGAAAGCACAGAATAACACTGTTTTTTTCAATAACAAGCGAAAAACAGTTATGAGTTATAAGTTATTATTCATAACTCATAACTCAAACTCAGTCTCTCACAATTTCTTCAAAATCCGCCTCCAGTTCGCAATTCCGTTCAAAATCCCAAAGTGTCAGACTGCGGATTTGATAGAAATAGTACCAATAATAATAGAGCTCGGAAATATGTTTCTGCCTTGCTTCATCTTTTGATTTCTGTGCGTCGTTCAGGTCCAGCGTACTGATTTGTCCGATCATAAAGGTTTCCACACTGGTTTTATAACGTTTCTCGGCAATGCCGTCAGCTTCCTGTGCAATACCCAATTGTTGTGCCTGATTATTGAAGTTCGCTACGAGCAGGAAAATATCCTGATTGAAGTCCATCTGTTCCTGCCGGATTCTGGAAAGCACCACTTCACGATTACTCTTTGCCACACGTACTTTTCCGCGACGTTTTCCCCAGTCCAAGATAGGTACTTTCACACCTACCTGCACAATCTGATTATCAAGCAGCCCCTTGTAAGCGGAAGTCAAATCACGATCCTGCCCTGTATAACCCACACTGGCAAACAGGTCGATACTGCGCAAATTGCCGCGAGCCGTAGCCACTTCATAGTCCGCTTCCAACTGGCGACGACGGATATTCTGTGCAAATGAGTTCCGATCCAGAGCCTTGCTCAATACAAGATTATATTCCATCTTCATATCCGGTGCAGAATTCGGCAACATCGGATTCAGATTCTCATCTTCCGACAAACCGAGGAACGAACGCAACTGGAACATTTTCGCATTCAGGTTACTCTCCGCTTCCGTCACATCCGCCTTACCTTGCAAAGCATTCAGTTTCAACTGTAACAGGTCATTTTCAGAAATCTGCCCCATCTTGCGCTTTGCCACTGCTACTTCATAGAGGCGGTCGGCATTCACTTTATTCTGGTGAGCAGTTTTCAAATTTTCTTTTGCCAGCAGCAGATTGAAGAAATAAGTGATTGTCTTCATCGTTACCTGTTCCGTAGCAGTGATAAAAGCAGCTTTTGCTTCTGCATATCTCACCGGTTCGATACGGCGGTTCCACTTCAGGTTGTTCACTCCGAAAATAGGTTGCGACAATTCCAGGCTGACGGGGACGGACATAAACCGTTTATCTCCTCCGGATCCTAATTGCTTGATATATTCAAGAGAAGAAGCCAGTGACAGTTTACCGCCCGTAAACCATAAGTTCTGGTCTATGGAGAGCGTTCCGGAAAGCCCCAGCGTATTGTTACGCACGAATGAGTAGGAACCGTCCGAGTTTTGATATCTGCTGTAAGATTTATTGTAATTGGGTAAAGTACCGTTCAGATTCACTTCCGGTAACAGGTCTGCACGGAAAGTACGATATTCCCAGTATGAAGTCTTCAATTCATTCAGCGCTACGGCGGCATCCACTGACTGGGTACGTGCCAAAGCTATCGCTTCATTTAAAGTGATGAGACGTTCACGTTCGTTTGTCAATGTATCGTTCTGTGCAAAAGCGGCGAACGGAAATAGCATCCAAGCTGCGAGTAAAATATTCCTTTTCATGTTTATCAAAAATAGTTGTAAACAGAAAAGCAAAGAGCGTGCCAAAGCGCCAGGATGCTTCTGGACAGGGGTAGGTGTTCATTATCGGACAGTGGGGATGTTCAGAAATGGACGGTAATTAGTGATTAGTGGGGTAGTGATTAGTGATTAGTACCCCACTAATCACTAATTAAAGCACTCCCTTCGAACTCGGCAATTCAAAGTGATAGATATCCCTCTTCACTGCCATCTTTATTGCGCGGGCCAGCGCTTTGAAAATACCTTCTATCTTATGGTGCTCGTTCTGACCTTCTGCTTTGACATTCAGGTTCATCTTGGCGGCATCGCTCAGTGATTTGAAGAAATGCAGGAACATTTCTGTCGGCATCTCACCAATCTTTTCACGATTGAATTCTGCATCCCATACTAGCCAGGGGCGTCCACCGAAGTCCAGGCAAACCTGGCAAAGGCAGTCATCCATCGTCAGGGCATAGCCATAACGCTCGATGCCACGCTTGTTTCCCAATGCCTGATAGATGCAATCGCCTAATGCAATCGCAGTATCTTCTATGGTGTGGTGCTCATCCACTTCCAAATCGCCTTTCACATGGATTGTCAGATCCAGACCTCCATGCTTGCCTATTTGCTCCAGCATGTGGTCGAAGAAACCCAGTCCGGTATGGATGTCGCAAGCACCATTACCATCCAGATTCAGAGACACGAAAATATCCGTTTCCTTTGTTGTGCGGCGTACTTCCGCTTTGCGTTCTCCGGCGAAAAGGAATTCGGCTACTTTATCCCAATCTTTCGTGACAAGGGCACATACCTCTTCCAGACCTTCGCAGGCAGCAGCTCCACCTTCTGATTCCGGTTTCAGCAATGCAGTATCATCCTGCAAATAAATAGCCCGGCATCCCAGATTCTTAGCCAGTTCCACATCCGTCGGACGGTCACCGATAACGAAACTTCCGGCAAGATCGTACTCCGGATTATTCAGATACTTCGTCAACATCCCTGTGCGCGGCTTCCGGGTCGGTGCCATATCTTCCGGCATACTACGGTCGATGAAGATTTCATCAAACGTAATCCCTTCACCTTCCAGCGTCTTCATCATCAGGTTATGCGCAGGCCAGAAAGTTTCTTCCGGGAAAGAAGCCGTGCCCAACCCATCTTGATTGGTCACCATCGCAAACTCGAAATCCAATTTACTACGGATGAAGCCCAGGTTACGCATCACTTTGGGATAAAACTCCAACTTTTCCAGCGAATCCAACTGGTAATCTACGGGCGGTTCAAGCACCAAAGTCCCGTCACGGTCTATAAATAATACTTTCTTCATGTACTCAAAAATTGTACTTTGTAAATTATCAGATTATAAATCCCTGCAATGCTTCTATCAGTTTATCATTCTCCATTCTCGTTCCTACCGTCACACGCAGGCAGTTGCCACAAAGCGATATAGAATTACGGTTACGGACAATGATCCCCTCTCCTACCAGATAATTATAGATTTTCACCGCATCCGTCACCCGTACCAGGAAGAAATTGGCATCAGACGGGAATACTTCCACTGTCAACGGCAGTTCGGAAAAACGTTTCTCCAAATCCTCGCGTTCCTCTTTCAGCCTCTTCACCCAACGCTCTATCTCATAATACTTATGCAACATCTCTATTGCCTGTTTCTGAGTCAGTTGGTTCACATTATAAGGGTACTTTATCTTGCTCAGGATACCGATGATTTCCGTAGAAGCAAACGCCATTCCCAGACGGATAGCCGCACAGCCCCATGCTTTAGAAAAAGTCTGGAACACAACAAGATTCGGATATTTATCTAAATCCAGCAAGAACGACGAGGATTCTGAAAAGTCACTATACGCCTCATCCAGTATCACCAACCCTTCAAACTCACGCAGCAACTTCTCTATCTCACTGCGCAACAGATCGTTTCCGGTAGGATTATTAGGCGAGCACAGGAAAATCAACTTCGTCCGTTCATCCGCAGCCGCCAGCAACTTATCTGCCGAGAATTGGAAATGCTCGTCGAGCAGGACTTTGCGATACTCCACATTATTCACATCAGCACACACCTGATACATGCCGTAAGTGGGATCGATAGCCACCACATTGTCCACTCCCGGCTCACAGAAAGCACGGAATACCAAGTCGATAGCTTCGTCGCTACCATTGCCCAGGAAAATATGCTCGGGAGCCACCTTCTTTATCTTGGAAAGTTCCGTTTTCAATTCCCACTGCATCGGGTCGGGATAGCGGTTGTGCGGCAGGTTGTACGGATTCTCGTTCGCATCGAGAAATACCGATGCCGTTACACCTTTATATTCATCACGTGCCGAAGAATAAGGTTTCAGCTTCCAGATATTCGGACGGGTCAGTTCTTGCAATGTTTTCATGATCTATAATATGATAAAGTATTGAACACTGATTACGCGAATTACACAAATTTCATCTTTACCCTTACTCGTGTAATCCGTGTAATTTGTATTCTATATTGTTTTTAATCTCACTGTTACCGCATTCTTATGCGCATCCAGATGTTCGTTCGCCGCCATCTCTTCAATGGCAGGGCCGATATTCTTCATACCTTCCTGACGGATTTCCTGGAACGTAATCTTGCGGATAAAACTATCCAGGCTCACACCACTATAAGCTTTTGCATACCCATTTGTCGGCAAGGTATGATTCGTTCCCGAAGCATAGTCTCCCGCACTTTCCGGTGAGAGCGATCCTAGGAAGACGGAACCCGCATTCACCACACGTTCTGCCACCTGCATATAGTCCGCAGTTTCCACAATCAGGTGTTCGGGCGCATATTCGTTTGTCAGTTCGATGGCCTCTTCCATATCTTTCACCACAATAAGCTTACTGCTGGCAAGGGACTTCTCCGCAATTTCCTTACGGGGCAGAAGTTCCAACTGACGTTCCACCTCCTCTTTCACAGCCTGTTGCAAATCCTCCGAAGTGGTAATCAGCATTGCCTGACTATCCACACCGTGTTCTGCCTGGCTCAGCAGATCCGCAGCTACAAATACCGGATTCGCCGTTTCATCCGCCAGCACTTCCACTTCCGACGGACCGGCAGGCATATCAATCGCCACATCACGCAGACTGACCAACTGTTTCGCAGCCGTCACATACTGGTTTCCCGGACCGAATATCTTGTAAACCTTCGGCACGCTTTCCGTTCCGTAAGCCATCGAAGCAATAGCCTGTACGCCACCTGCCTTGAATATCCGATTCACCCCTGCCACCTGTGCAGCAAAAAGAATAGCAGGATGCACCCTTCCTTCTTTATCCGGCGGTGTGCAAAGCACAATCTCCTTACAACCCGCAATCTTTGCAGGCACAGCCAGCATCAGCACCGTAGAGAACAGAGGAGCTGTTCCTCCGGGAATATACAATCCCACCTTTTCAATAGCCACCGCCTTTTGCCAGCACGTCACGCCCGGCATGGTTTCCACCTTCTTGCCTTCAAAGCGCTGTGCAGCATGAAAAGTCTCTATATTCTGTTTAGCCAGACGGATAGCCGCCTTCAGCTTTTCATCCACCAGCATGGTGATATGGCTGTCGGGCGCGGCTTTGCGCAGGGCATGGATAAACGGCGTCGTCAGCGTCAGGTCGCCCAGATGCATTAAAAAGGTAACCAGTATTTTCTTTCTGTTCAGTTCAACCATTTAATTCATCTCCCCACGCTTTTTGGTATAAGTTTCAAACACCATCTCGGGCGTAATATCGTACATGCAATGCCAGTCGCTGCAATGCTTTTTAAGGCAGCCTGCGCATTTGGCCGGGCTGATAATAACCGTACTGTTATCGCTGCCGTAAGGGCCGGTGCGGTCGGCCTTGGTCGGTCCATACATGGCGATAAGCGGCTTTTTGAGCGCCGCCGCAAAGTGCAGAGGACCTGTATCGCCGCTGATGTAAAAGCTGCCGCCCTTAATCAGCGCCGCCAGCTCCCGCAGCGAAGTCTGCCCGGTTAAATTGATAAGCTTAGCGGATTTGCACTTTTCCGCAATCGCTTCGCCCTTAGGCGCATCGTCCGGACCGCCTGCCAGAACAACGCTTGTGCCGTCAGCAATAAGCATTTCCGCAAGTTTGGCATAATTTTCCGGCGGCCACACCTTGGTTTCCCAGCGCGCGCCCGGCACCATAACAACG
>OHXK01000562.1_pt1 | contig 16565 bp, 13 predicted proteins | sample 1579921 | NCBI WGS metagenome assembly OHXK01 (sample SAMEA3882551, study PRJEB24775) | human gut metagenome | biome: human-associated habitat; feature: intestine environment; material: feces | place: Netherlands | collected 2009/2010 | reverse complement strand
CTCTGACCGTCAAGCAGCCAGAGGATTGCCGCCAACAGCGCTATTGTAATGACAACCGGCACAAACACACTGCTGACCCTGTCCGCCAGCTTTGCAATCGGCGCTTTGGAGGATGTCGCATCATCTACCAGCTGAATGATCTTTGACAGTGTCGTATGTTCTCCAACCGCAGTTGCTTCCATCTGAAAATATCCGGTTCGGTTGATCGTACCTCCGGTCACAGGATCTCCGGTCTGCTTGTCCACCGGAAGGCTTTCGCCGGTGATCGCAGATTCATCCACAGAAGCAAAGCCTTCTGTAATTTTTCCATCCACCGGAACCGTATCACCATCCCGGACAACCAGAATATCTCCATTCTGTACATCGTCTACGGAAATTTCTTCTTCCTGTCCATTCCTTAATACCTTCGCGGTCTTCGGTGCCAGATCCATCAGCTTCGTGATCGCCTCGGACGTCTTGGATTTTGCCCGGGCCTCCATGAATTTTCCCAGAGTGATCAGTGTCAGGATCATCGCCGAGGATTCAAAATACAAATTCATGCCAAATGTCTCGACCATATCCATATCTTCGATGGAAAAGCCCCAGGCGATTTTGTAAATCGCATAGATGCCATACACAAACGCCGCGCCGGAGCCCAATGCGATCAGCGAATCCATATTCGGAGAGCGATGCCACAGATTTTTCAATCCGTTTTTAAAATAATGTCCGCCTGCAATCAAAACCGGCAGCACCAGCAAAAACTGGGTAAATGCAAAAATCATATGATTTCTTGCTCCCAGCAGCCACGACGGCAGCGGCCAGCCAGCCATATGTCCCATCGAAATGTAAAACAGCGGGATCGTAAAGACTAACGAAACGATCAGTCTCTGCTTCATCTGCTTTGCTGCCGCCGCTGCCGCATCTGTTGCACCGTTTTTTTCTCTGCCTGATGCTCCTGTCGTTTTGCTGCCCTGTGTCTGGTGCAGCGAAGCGCCATAGCCGATGTCTTCTACCTGATGAATAATTTTCCCGGAATCCAGTTCGGCTTCATCATAGGAAACCGTCATGCTGTTTTTCAGCAGATTGACACTGCATTGCTGCATGCCCTCCATTCCGGAAATTCCTTTTTCAATTCGCGCTGAGCATGCCGCGCATGACATGCCGGTAATATCATAGGTTTCTTTTTTCATATATCTCCATTCTGCAGCCGTCCTGTATAGTCTTTCCTGCTTTACAGCTTTTAAAGGCTGCCCTTAAAGAACTCATCTTGTCTTTTTTTCTATCCTCTGCTACCATTATAACAATTAGGCACAAAAAATAAAGAATGCACTATTTTGTAATATACTACCCAAAAGGATAGTGTTCACCTCACAACAATAGAATGCACGCTCTGCGAGCATTCTATTGTCATGAATAAGAATGGAGAAATCGCTATGGCTTCAAAAGAAAATCCCTCGGTCAATAAAAATTGCCCCGTTTCCGCTACAATCCGCTTAATCGGCGGCAAATATAAAGCGCTGCTGCTCTGGCACCTGACCGGTCAGACGCTGCGCTTCAACCAGCTGCACCGTCTCGTCCCCGAAGCGACGCCTAAAATGCTGACCCAGCAGCTCCGCGAACTGAAAGAAGACGGTCTGATTTCCCGCACAGTTTATCCTGTCGTTCCGCCCCGCGTTGATTACTCGCTGACGGCGCTCGGTGAAAGCCTTTTCCCGATTCTCGAAGCGATGTATCGTTGGGGCAGCGCCCTGATGCAGGACGAAGGGCTTACGCCGGCATGTACGATGACCGACAGCTACAGTACGACAAAAAAAGAACAGGAGGATTGCCCCTCCTGTTCCTGTCACGCACGTTCAAAATCCTGAGCTACACTTCTGCATGCCGGACAATTCCAATCCCGATGGGATACGGTCCGGTATGCACTCCAATTGTCGCACCGATCTGATAAATGCCGATTTCTTCAATTCCAAGCCGTTCCCGGATCAGGTCCTTCAACATCTCCCGGAAGCCGACCGCCTCTTCATAGTCATAGCCATAGCCGATACAAAAGCTGTATTCTCCCGGCGTTGCCTGTACCTCATCCAGGTATTTTTCCGTCATCTCCACAACCTTCTGCATCGATTTCTGACGGCTTCTGGTAATGCCGGAATTGAAAATTTCTCCCTCCTTCAGTGTGATGAGAGGTTTGATTTTCAACGCACTGGCCGCAATTCCTGCAAGCTTTCCAATGCGTCCGCCATGCTTTAAGTAATCGATGCTGCCGATCGTAAAAAAGATCCTGCCGCTCTCCCGGATGGAAAGCAGAGCTTCTGTAATCTGCTCATATTCCAGTCCGAGATCCCGCAGTCTGCACGCTTCCAGCACAAACAGTCCCTGCAGCACCGTATCAAATGTCGAATCAATGACCGCAATCTTTGCCTCCGGATACTCTTCCAGGATCATATCCTTTGCTGTAGTTGCCGACTGCAAAGAGCCACTGAACTTCGCCGTGATGCAAATGCAGATCACCGGAATATTTTCTTTTACAGATTTTTCAAACACCTCATAAAAATCCTGTACAGACGGCATGGATGTCTTCGGGAACACATCCGGATGATCCACCATCTGCTGATAAAAATCGCGTACTGTGATCTCTTCTATTTCTTTATAATAGTGCTCCCCATCAAACGAAACATAAAAGGGAACAACCTCAATATCCTTTTCTTTGGATAACTCCGGCGATAAATCCTGAGAACCGTCACTGATGATCTGTACCTTTTTCTGCATAAGTCCCTCACACAATACATGGTTTTAAAAACTACTTTTTGTAACTGTATGATTATAGCACAACCTTCAGGAAAGATACAAGTCATTTTCCGTACTCTCTCAGCCTTCGCGGCCCCTGCAATAGCCGGAGCCGCGAAGCACCCGAACTGCTTTATTCCTCCCAGGTTTTATAATACCAGCCGTAGCCATTGCCGGGCAGGATGACATTACGTAAAACACATTCTCCTTTTCCGAGCAGATCCTGAAAGGGCATTTCTCCCATGTCGATCCATGCCGTCTGGGGCTCATCCGAGAAGTTGAACACACCGACTACCATCTCGTTTTTCAGCTGTCTGCAGATGCACAGCACATGGCTGTTATAGGTATCATAGGTCCATACAGCAGCCTTTCCGGAAAACGGACCACATGCAAAGCGGGCTTTTTCCATCTTCTGCATGCCCTCAAAAATACGGTTCTGGACAGTGCCCTTTTCTGTTCTTTTCTTTTCCAGCTCCCAACGGAAATGTCCTCTGTGTACATAACGGGAATCCGCCGCACGGTCTGCATCCGGATCATCCTTATAGGAATAATCATTGAGCTGACCAATCTCATCTCCGCTGTAGATAACCGGAATTCCGGACTGAATAAACAGATAGGCGTTGAGCATCAGGATTTTCTGAATGGCACGCTCAATTCTCGCCGGATCCTTTGCCTGCAGCGAAGCCTCCAGACCGCACAGGGATGCCGTCGTTCCGCAAAGTCTCGCATCCTGCAATACAGGATCATCATTATACAGTTCTCCCCGCGCATCGCTGCCTGCTGCCATGCCCCGGAAATATTCATTCAGATACTTCTTATGCGAAATCTCCTGAATACCGGAGGGTTTTAAGAAATCATAGTCCAATCCCCAGCCGATATCGTCGTGACAACGCAGATAATTCAGGAAAACATATTCCTTCGGCAGACTGTTTACCACGTCCATCTGCTGTTTTAACAGCGCAACCTCCTTTGTCGCAACGGTATGCCAGGTTGATGCCATCGTTGTTACGTTATAAAGCATATGGCATTCCGGTTTTTCGAGCGTTCCGAAATAAGGGACAACCTTGGCAGGCTCCATAACAACCTCACCCAGCAGTACAACGCCGGGGCAAACGATTTCCGTGATCATACGGATCATACGCACAATGGTGTGTACCTGCGGCAGGTTTCTGCAGTCTGTCCCCAGCTGCTTCCAGATATAGGGGACTGCATCGATCCTGACGATATCAATTCCCTGATTCACCAGATACAGCATATTATAAACCATCTCGTTAAAAACCACCGGATTGGAATAGTTTAAGTCCCACTGATAGGGATAAAAGGACGTCATAACATATTTTTTGCACTCGTCCCTCCAGGTAAAATTACCGGGTGCCGTTGTCGGAAATACCTGAGGCACGGTTTTTTCAAACTCCTGCGGAATGTCAGGTGTATCATAGAAGAAATACCGATCCTGATATTCCTTTTCCCCTGCCAGTGCGCGCTTTGCCCACTCATGATCTTCAGATGTGTGGTTCATTACAAAGTCCATGCACACGCTCATCTTTTTCTCATGGCAGGCGCTGCACAGAGAAGCCAACTCCTCCATCGTACCCAGGGCCGGCTGCACCTTCCGGTAATCCGCTACCGCATAGCCTCCATCACTTTTTCCCTTCGGGGTATCCAGAAATGGCATCAGATGCAGGTAGTTTACGTTGCATGCTTCCAGGTAAGGCAGCTTTTTCTTCACACCCTTCAAATTGCCGGCAAAAGCGTCGATATACAGCATCATGCCAAGCATATCCTGGCGGCTGTACCATGCAGGCTCCTGTTCTCGCTCCCGGTCCAGCTTCTTTTCTGATTCCGGGCGCTCCTGATACCATGCTTCCATCTGTTCACATAACTGGGTAAACATATCCTCTCTTCCCGGATATAATTCGCAGTACAGCCATTTGAGCTCATCCAAATGGCGCTGCAGTCTTTTCTGATATTCCTGCGCTGTTTTCATGTTCTTTCCTCTCCTTTTGCCGCGCGGCGGGCACAGCAGATTTTATTTCAATTTCGAACGCGGATGTCACAGCGCCCCCGCCAGCGTTGTGCTGCGATTTTTATTCCACTTCAACTACCGCATTCTGTCCGTTTAGCTCAAGCAAATACAGGCAATCCTTTTTCTCCACCTGCGCTGTTACATCCTCTCCGTTGCAAAGCACACGCTTTACAGGCTCTTTGGATAAAAATCCGACGGTCTTTCCGCCACAGATTTCGCCCATTAGCCTGCCGCCGATCTCATGCATCCACAGTACCGCATCAAAGCTGATGTATTTATCCACAAGTCCCACAAAGGTTTTCCCCTCTGTGTCCTCCACAAATAAAAACCAGGTGAAATCCCCCGCTGCAAGGCGGTATTCCCTGCCTTCTTCTGCACTGCAGGCCGCAGCAGTCTGATTACGACAATCATAAATCCAGCAGTTTTTCCCGGAAAGCTCCGGAATATCCGATGCACCGATCCGATAGGTCTGTTCCTGATGGGTCAGATTATAAACGGCAATCACTCCGCCGATCTTACCATTTGCATATGCTCCGACATTTGTCAGCTTCAGCACGCCATCTTTTCTGGGATCACGAAACATACAATCCTGTGTCGGTCTTGCCGCCCGTAAAAGCTGCGGCAGCCTTCCGTCCGCATAGCAGAGAGGTGCTGCAACCTCCGGGGCTGTTTCTCCTATCCGATCGCTGAAATACACCGGTCCTCCGCTGATCGCACGCAGCAGGCTGTGGCGCAGACCATCCTCATGGCTTGTCCAGAACATATCCCAGTCGCATACATACAGCTCGCCCTGGTAGGGTGTATTGTATGCATTCTGGAGCAAATGCTCTGCAAATCCATCCTCCCGTTTTGGTACAAAATCATCGCTGTTTCGTGCAACCGCTGTCTGGGGACGGGAAAACATGTTCTCTGCCGCCATTCCCATACAGTTGATCACTGCACCGTCAAAGTACGCTGCCGCGCCCTCCAACGCTCCGTGCATTCCCCGCGTCGCTGTCATCAGCGGAAGATCATTTTCAAAATAATTATGTACGGCGCTCTGTCCGTCCACTTTGGAAAAGCTGATGCCCTCCCGCTTCAGATATTCATACCAATCCCGGTAAAAGCCGTAGCCCTTGGCTGCATCCGGCCACGGGATCAGCTTCCCGGGTGCATTTTGATATAAATGCTCCTGCTCTTTTGCTGCAAGGTCGCTTCCCGGCTCGATTCCGCCCCAGTAGCCGCCAAGCGCATGCCAGACACCAAACCAGTCCACCTGTGTATCCCGCTTTATATCACGGATCATCTGAGCAAATCCGTTGGGGAACTTTTCTTTTTCGGGCGCAAGGTCATAGAGTGCGTCTCCATGCACCGACAGCCAGCCGTCATCCATCAGCATCCAGCGCACCGGTACATTTTTTTCCGCAAATTCTCTGCCCTTTGCGCGAACCTTTTCTTCACTGATTTCCGTATAAAATGCATCCCAGCTGCACCAGCCAAGATATTTCAGCATCTCCGGCATATTCCGTTCCTCTTTCAAACGGATTCCGTGATACTCTGCCGCCCACGCCATACACGCATGAACCGCTTCCTGCAGACTGTCCGCCTCCGCATATGCATAAACAGGCTCGTCCAGTTTGCTGATTCCGCCCTTGCAGGCGCTCATTCCGAAAATAAGCGTATTCTCTCTTCCGGGCTTTACCTGGGTCTTAAACTGTTTTCCCGGCATTGGAAGCAGGAAAAAGTATCCGTTTCTCAGCTTTCCGTAAATCGCCTGTGTCAGCTCCGGGATTTCCGAAAAGTCATTGATAAATGCCGGTCTTGTCCACCAGTCGTTTAAAAGATACATTGCGGTCATCGCCTCCGGCCGGATCTCCGTTTCCACTTCCAAAATAACCGGAAGCTCTTCCTCCAGATTATCACTTCTCCGGCAGCCGTCCTGCTCAATTTCCAGCTTCAGCCAGCCGGATCTGACCTTTTTTTCTGTTCTATAGATAAATTCCGCTGTCACATTGTCCTGCTTTTCCAGAATAACCCGCAAAGCTTCTCCATTATCTTCCCGGACAAGTGGCAAAAGCACCTGCTCCGGTTTTCTCTGTCTGTGCAGCCGCAGGACGATATTATTTTTTCTCTGCATAAGTTCCTCGCCTTCTGCCGTTGTACCGGCTTCCTTCTGTTATGCTTCCTCTGCGATCAGATTTTTCTCCTCCCGATAAGCCGGTGCAAAGGTGCCTTCGCTGATCAGCTCTGACCATTGGGAATGCAGACGCAGCGCTTCCGCCGAAGATGGATCTCCAGTTGTTCGGTGCTTTGCCGTCGATTCCTTTTTTTATATAAAAATACTTGCCGTAAGGTCCTTCCGGATCTGCTTTTGCTTTTCGAAACCACTCCTTGTTTCTTTATGGATTCCGAGAAGCTGTGGTTTGTAGAAGTTGTCCTGCAAACCCGCTGCATCCTGGAATCCTTTTAAAGCTCTTGCCTAATGTACGGAACTCTTGTTTCCTGATGAGGTCATCATATCACCGTCCTATATGTATGTCAACCGATAACATGTGCATCTTTTATACTTCTGTCCCTTTTTGCAAATTTAAAATGCAATATTTGTACAGTTTCACGAAACCATTTTCTATTGTCAGCTACGCAAAAGTTCCAATTTTATACTATTTATGCTATTTTTCTCATTATGTGGTATATCAAATGTGTTTTCGAAATACATATTGTGTTACCGATGACATACGACTATCGGGCAGGATTGTGGGAGTCGCAGCACGGAACAATCCGCAGGTATCAAAACCAAAGGCCCCGAAACGTTAAAGCGCCGGAGCTTCTTATGCTCCGGCGTTTTCTCATACCAGTTTCTTCTATATTTCCGTCTTTAAAACCGTAGTCCCGCGCTGCACCAGCCGTACCGGCAGTACAATCTTCTGGGGGACAGACTCATTCTTCAGACTCTTCGCAATATATTCCACGCACAATTCTGTCATTTCTTCCACAGGCTGATGGATCGTCGTGATCTGAGGTGTTGTTACCGTCGATATCATCACGTCATCGAAGCCGATCAGCTGGATATCCTCCGGCACCCGCTTGCCCATCTGTGCACCAACCTGGATCACCTGAGAAGCGATCAGATCACTGCTGGCAAAAATTCCATCCACGTCCGGGAACTCCTGCAGTACCCTGCGGATAAAGTCTTCATAATGCATGGAGCCGTACTGCAGTCTGTCACTCACCAATATGCGGTACGGAATTCCTGCCTTTTTACAGACATCGGAAAATCCATCCGCACGCCGGTCCGCAGGCATGTCCTTACCGGCGACGCCGCCGAAATGTAAAAGATTCTTACAGCCGCATTCAATCAGATGCTCTGCTGCCAGCTTGCCGCCCTGATAGTTGTCACACTGTACAGAAATCGTATCATCATCCCCTCCCCGCTCCAGATTCACGACTGGGATGTTCATTTTGCGAAATTCCCGTGTCTGAACATATTTGCTGCACAGCACAATGCCCGCCACACGGTTTGATATGCACATATCCAGATAGTCCTGTTCCTTTTCCGGCTGCTCCTTTGAATTACACAAAAGCAGCTTAAAGCCCTTTTCCGCTGCTGAGGATTCTAAATTACTGATCACCTTTATAAAAAAGGGATGCGAAATATGCGGCACGATCAGTCCGATCGTATTGGTATACTGTTTGGAGAATGCACGTGCCAGCCCATTTGGCTGATAGTGCATTTCTTCCATTGCTGCATATACCTTTTTCCGCGTCCCTTCACTGATATATCCCCTGTTGTTTATAACACGAGATACTGTTGTTGCCGTTACACCCGCCCTCTGGGCGATATCCTTTAAGGTTGCCATTTTCTGTCTCTACACTCCATTTCAAATCAGGAATATTCCTCTCCCACTAGTATTATAAATATTATTTCGTAAAATATCAACCGGTAACATATTCCCGTTACAGTTCACTCGTACCCTTCTGAGTTCAGATTCCGTGCTTGCACGAAAATCTGAGTTAAGAAGGGTACGAGTGAACTGTAATATATTCCCAGAGTACAGATTCCTTTACAGCGCCCGCGTCGATTCCTGTTCCAGCAATTCTCCCGGAAAAATCTTATGCTGATGGCTGCTTTTGCCATCCAGCAGATCAAACAGATGATGGACAGATTCTTCTGCAATTTCCTGGATCGGCTGACGGATCGTCGTCAGGGTCGGATTGTAATAGCTGCACAGCTCAATTCCGTCAAAGCCCGCAACAGAATAATCCTGTGGGATCCGTTTCCCCGCCTCTGCGATCGCCCGACAGGCTCCCACTGCCATCGTATCTGAAAAAGCAAACACTGCCGTAAACTCTTTTCCTTCATCCAGCAGCTGTCGGGTCAGAACATAACCGTTTTCCATACTGTAGGACGGAAGCTTCGGATTCATATAGCAGATCAGTCCCTCATCCGGCTCGATTCCCTGTTCCCGAAGTGCCCGCAAATATCCCATCAGACGCATCCGACCGATGCTGACATCTTCTTTTCCCGCAGCGAGCACCGCGATTTTGCGGTGTCCCAGTCGGATCAGGTAATCTGTCATCCGATATCCTTCTTTTTCATCGTCAACAGACAAGGTGGAGTAATTATCGTGCCGGATTCCGTCCGGTCCTTCTCCGACTGTTGAGAGAATAAACGGTATCCGCAGCTTACTCAGCTTTTCTTCTGAATGGACAAAATGTCCCCCAAGAAAGATCAGACCTGCCAGACGTTTTTCCTTTACCAGCTCCAATGCCACATCAACCTCATCCTCATCCGATTCAACGTGCCGGATCACCATGGAATACTTTTTCTTTTTGATCTCATCCTCCATGACCTTGATCGCTCCGGCAAAAAACGGGTTTGTTAATCCCTTCACAAGCACAGCGATACACTTTCCGTCCATCCGCTTCAGATACCGAGCACTGTTATTCGGAATATACCCATACTTCTGAATGATATCCATTACCTTCTGCTTCGTTTCAGGATTGATATCCGGATGGTTATTGATCGCCCGGGATACCGTGCTTACTCCAACGCCGCACATCCGTGCAATATCTTTAATTGTGATCTCTTCTATCTCTCTGTTTTCCTGCTCCATTGCTTCTCTGCCCTACCATACTTATTGTTTCGACCGCAATTTTCAAAATTTCGCGTTTCCTCCGACATTTTATAGGAAAACCCCCGTAAAGTCAAAACAATCACAAAATTATCACAAAATTATAAAAAGCCGCCCGGCTGTTTGCAGTAGCCGAACGGCTTTATTTTTTTTTCTAAATATGTATTTTTATTCCGGTACGCAGCTCATCCTTTTACAGCACCAGCTACAACGCCCTCGATGATGTACTTCTGGCATGCCAGATAAAATACAATGATCGGAATGATGGCAAGCACCAGGACGCCCATCATCGCACCCATGTCGACAGAGCCATATCCGCCCTTCAGATACTGAACTGCGATGGGAACTGTTTTATACTTCGTCATATCCAGTACAAGATACGGAAGCAGATAGTCGTTCCAGATCCACATCGTCTGCAGGATTGCAACCGTAATACAGGTTGGCTTCATAATCGGCATAACAATTCCGAAAAAGGTCTGCAGCGGCGTACAACCATCGATCATCGCAGCCTCTTCAATTTCCAGCGGGATGCTCTTTACAAAACCGCAGAACATAAAGACGGAAAGCCCTGCGCCAAATCCCAGATATACAATGACGATACCAAGCGGATTATTTAATTTCAGCATATCCGCAAGCTTGGACAGGGTAAACATTACCATCTGGAACGGGACGATCATCGAAAACAGACACAGATAATACAGTGCAGTTGTAAAACGATTCTTTACACGGCTGATATACCACGCGCACATGGAGGTACACAGGATGATCACGCCAACAGACAGCACCGTAATAAACAGAGAGGTAAAGAACGCATCAATAAAGCCGGTTCTCTGGATTCCCTTGATATAGTTTTCGATGCCGACAAACATCTTGTCCGTCGGAATGGCAAAGGGTTTCTTACTGATGTAAGCCTTCTTTTTAAAAGAGTTGATCACAACCAGTGCGATCGGAAATACATAGGCAATGGAAATCAAGGTAAAGACCAGCGTAAAGATCCAGCCATGCTTTGCTTTTCTCACATTCATTACTGCTGTACCTCCTTTCTACGTGTCAGCCAGTTCTGCGTCAATGCAATCGCTGCTACCAACAGGAAGAATACGACCGCTTTCGCCTGACCGACGCCCTCCCAGCCGGTACGTCCATAAAATGTACGGAAAATATTCAGCGCCAGCAGCTCGGACATGTTGGAGGGCTCGCCGTTTGTCAGCGCCAGGTTCTGGTCGAACAGCTTAAACGAATTGGTCAGGGTCAGGAATGTACAGATCGTAATGGAGGGCATTACCATCGGAATTGTCACATTTTTCAAAATCTGTCCGGAAGTCGCACCGTCAATCTTTGCAGCCTCGATCAGATCTCCCGGGATATTTTGAATTCCGGCAATGTAAATGATCATCATATAGCCGATCTGCTGCCAGCACATCAGAATAACCAGTCCCCAGAAGCCATAGACGGAGGAATAGGTCAGTGTCCGGTTCATATACAGCAGTACACCATTTAACAGAAGCTGCCAGATATAACCCAGGATGATACCACCGATCAGGTTCGGCATAAAAAATACTGTCCGGAAGATATTTGTCCCCCGAAATCCCTTTGTCAAAAGCAGCGCTACCGCAAATGCAAGCACATTGATCAGCACAACCGTCACAACTGTGAAAATCGCTGTATACCACAGGGCGTGTACAAATGAAGCATCTGTGAAAATTTTAAGATAGTTTGAAAAACCGATAAACTTTGCATCTGTTACCGTCGTGAACTTGCAGAAGGACAAATATACACCCATCGCAAAAGGCGCAATAAATCCAAGGATAAATGCAAGAAATGTGGGCAGAACAAAAATCGGCCAATACCGTCTGATTGCTTTCTCCATAATTTCCTCTCATTCTGCCGCTTTCGTGTTCTCTGCATCCGCACAGGCGGCATTGTTTCAAAACATCTGTAATTACCGCACGTAAAGCAAAAATCCCGTGCGTGAAAGGGAAAGGGCGGGCACATAGCCCGCCCTCTGATTATGATCCTCTTTGTTTACCTGCATACCGATTTTTGGTGCAGGACTCTTATGCAGCTGAATTATTCCGCATGTGCTGCGTCATACTCTGTCTTCCAGCCATCTACGAATGCGGTTACAACAGCATCCCAGTCGCCGGTGCCCTGAGCATACTCAAGCAGTGCGCTGCCGACGCCGTTTTTCCACTCTTCAGAAGGCATTGTGGTGAAGTTCCATGATACAGGTGTCTTACCAGCTTTGGTGTACTCATCATTTGCAAGTACCAGCGGGTTCTGAGACTGATAACCGTCTTCAAAGGTCTTGAAAGGTGTTACAAAGCCCATGGTGTTTGCCAGAGCGTCACGACCGGTATCGCTGGTTACAACCCATTCCATGAAGTCCAGAGTTGCCTGGATATCAGCAGGATCTGCATTCTTGTTTACACACCAGTAGTTCTCTGAACCTGTGCAAAGACCCTGATTAGCTTCATCGCCTGCGCCGATGTAAATCGGGAGCATGCCGAGTTCGTCGTCCTTCATACCTGCCTTGGTAACTATTGAATATTCCCAGCTGCCGTTCTGGAAGAATACTGCTTCGCCTGATGTGAACTCAGTTTCAGCGTCTGTACCCTTCTTGCTTGCGAGGTCTGCAGGATCACATGTTGAATCTGTGATGTAGAGATCCCAGATGTTCTTATAGTTATCAAGGTATTTACCCTCGATAGCGTCTGTTGATTTGATGCCCTTATCCTTGTACTCAAAGTAGATAGGAAGGTTAGCAAGGTGAGTTTTGAATCTCCAGTCAGATGAAGAATCCATACCTGCTGATGTGAACGCACCCTTAACGCCGAGTTTATCCTTATTCTTCTGGATTTCATCGGCAACAGTCTTTAACTTCTCAAAGCTGTTGATGTCCTCAATTTTCTTAACCGAAGCAAAGTCAGAATCGCAATACTTCTGGAGAAGAGTCTTGTTGTAGATAATGCCGTATGTTTCAATTACATAAGCAATACCGTAAACCTTGCCGTCCTCTTCAAGTGCATAATCCTTTGAAGTAAGCTGATTGTAAATTTCTGATGAGCTGAGGTCTGCACAATAGTCTTTCCAGTTAGCAAGACCTACAGGACCGTTAACCTGGAAGAGTGTAGGAGCGTTGTCCTTGTCCATCTCTGCTGTAAGTGTTGACTCATAAGTACCCTCGGCAGCTGTCTTAACAGTTACCTCAACACCTGTTTCTTCCGTGTACTTCTTAGCAAGAGCCTGCCAATCCTTGTCCTGCTCAGGCTTAAAGTTAAGATAGTAAACTTTACCGTTTTTTGCGTTGCCTGCTGCATTTTTTGAATCATCTTTTGCTCCTGATGATGAAGAACCGCCGCAGCCTGCAAGAGCAGTAGCAGTCATCATACCTGCAACTGCAAGAGCTGCAGCTCTTTTGATTGTTGATTTTTTCATAGCTTTCACCTTAATTAAAAATATTTATCCGCTAAACCCGGATATTGGCGAGAGAACAACATTCTGTGTTCTCTCTATTGCCACAATCATAACACACTATTTATGAAAATACAATAGATTTTTTTAAAAAATTTCTCTGTGATTAGTCAAAACGAAGGTGTTGACCAAATGTAATTTCAAAATCAAACAAAAAACAACCGCATATTATCTGAGTTTTTTGACTTATTTGTCAAATAAGAAATATTAAAGTAACATTAAAGTTACAATATTGTAACCTGTCAAATATGGTCATTCTATTGAAAATGACAAGTGCTTTGTGCTAAAATTATGTCAAATTTGTTTTTTAAGAAGGTTAATTTAGCAATTATGAAAAATTTCAATCAATCATCACTTGCACGATTTTTCACCCGATTTCCTAAGCTGTTATTTGCGGGATTGATGTACTCAATTCCGTTTGCCGTATTTTCCGGAATATTCATTCTCATAAGCTTTCTGTCCGGATTCAACAATGTAATATTATGGAGCTTGGGTATAATTCCCGCAATGCCGTTCTATTCCGGACTTGTAATGGTAATCCGCAAAATTTCGGTTGAAAAAGAGGATGTAAATGTTTTCAAAACTTTTGTACAGGCATTTCGTGAAAATCTGAAAAAATCAATCTTCAACGGATTTGTCGCTTACCTCATAGTAGCATGTTCGTTTTTTGCAATTCTCTATTACGGAACACTTGCTCAGACAGACATAGTCTACGGCTCTGTCTTTACCATATATATAGTGTTCTCAATTGCAATGCTGATTATGCTGTTCTATGTACCCATGCTAACAATTACCTATGACCTCAGACTCCGTGACATTTATAAAAATTCACTCCTGTTGATTTTCGGTAAAATTCTCAGAAATATTGTAGCACTTGTGCTTGTCGTAATAGTTTCATTCGCAGTATTCCTCGCAGTAATCTATGCAAAGGGCGCAATGCTTGTTGTTGCAGTTGCTCTCTCGGTAATTTTCTACCCGATGATTGCAACCTATATAATAGTATCCGTAATCGCAAAAGGCGTGCAGGAGTCTGTCGGTTATTTTACAGGTGATAATGTGCAGTATGTCCTCACGGAAGAAGAAGTTCAGCGTGAAACCGAAGCAGTCGAAAACGCAAACTCCGATGATGACTACATTTTCGTCAACGGCAGAATGATTAAAAATCCGGCTAAAACGAATACGAAAGAGTAATTTTTAAAGCACTTTGCAAAATGCAGGGTGCTTTTAGTTTTATATGCATTAGGTATATATGTGTGATTGATGTGATTGCTGCTTTTTGACTGACATTTGACTAATATTTAAGCAATATTATGCAATATTTCGCAATATTTTACGGTAAAAATAAACAAATAAAAACCGCACCAAATAGCCTGAAAACGGCTTTCTGATGCGGTTTTTGTTATGGAGCTGAAGAAGGGACTTGAACCCTCGACCTACTGATTACGAATCAGTTGCGCTACCAACTGCGCTACTCCAGCGTTTAATTTTTCGGTTGTTCGGCTGTAATAAAGCAAAAATACAGAACGCAGAAATTGCATAAAAACATACACACTAACTTCCGCTACATGATTATACATCAAAAATTTAAAGATTTCAATACCAAATTTGAAAAAGAGGTTTACAAAAACCGAAAGAGAGGCATAAAAGTTTTACGAATCAATAATAATAGATGCAGGTATAATTCATCAAAAAAATATTTATGAATACAAAATAATGCACAAAAATCATGCCGATTTTTGTTTAGTGAAGTGTTATCACATTTGTGGAATATTTTATTTAAAAGTATTATAATTGAATCGCAGTGCGCAAAGCGGAAATACTTTTATGTGATAGGATGTGCAGAAGATGCCCAAAAGAAAGTGCAGTAATATCGACGCTTCGGTAGGACTCAGAATGCGTTATTACAGAATTCAGTGCGGACTTACCCAACAGCAGGTTGCGGACGCATTAAAGATAAACAGAACAACTTATACAAAATATGAAACGGGAGTTTCCGAACCAAGCCACGAGCTTCTCGGAAAAATCGTTAAAATGTTCGGTATCGATTATAACGCAATTCTTGACAACAGAGATTATTTTGAAAGAAGAGTTGCCGACGGTGACATGACGCTCAATGTACTGACTCTTTCCGAAAGAGCAATCATTGCAAGATATCGCTCAATGTCTAAAGAAGATCAGAAGAAAATTTGTGAATATATAGATATGCTCTACAATGAAAAAGCAAAGAAGATTTTGTAAAAAACACTTTACTTTTGACTTTGATTGTGATAATATAAAACAGATGACCGTGTCTCGGAACAGGGAGTATGCCGTTTGTCGGATTTTCACAGCCTTGCCCTGAGATGTTGGCGACTATTTTTGAAAGGTGGAATTTTTAATGCTTAAAGAAGAAAAGCAGGCTATCATGGCTGAGTACGCAACTCACGAAGGCGACACTGGTTCCGTAGAAGTACAAGTTGCTGTTTTGACTGAAGACATCAACAACTTGACTCAACACATGCGTGAACACTCACACGACCACCACTCATACGTTGGTCTGTTGAAGAAGATCGGTCACCGTCGTAACTTGCTCCGCTACTTGCAAGAAAATGACTTGGAACGTTACCGTGCTTTGATCGCTCGTTTGGGTTTGCGTCGTTAATCAAAGACCTACCAAGAGGCTGGGATTTCCCGGCCTCTTTTCTATTTTCAGTTTTCTTTTCCTTTGCGGGCTTAGTGACTATCATGCTCATGCCCTTTATGTTAAAATTAAAAAGATTATAAGCGTTTTGATCGACAGATCCATATAAAGCATCTATCAGACAAAGAATTGATTTAACATGATTACGAAAAGGAGAGCTTTATGTCAGACAAGTTAAAAATAATGGTTCTAGGCGGGGTCCGCGAGCAGGGCAAGAACATGTTTGCCGTTCAGGTGAACGATGAAATCTTTGTTTTGGACGCCGGCCTCAAGTACCCGGACAGTTCATTGTTCGGGATCGATGTGGTAATTCCGGACATGGAATTCTTCAAGCAATACGGCGACCAAGTGGTGGGGATCTTTTTGACTCACGGCCATGCTGACTCCATCGGGGCCCTGCCATACATTTTGCGGGACTGGGATATTCCGGTTTTTGGTTCAAAACTCACCATTGAACTGGCCAAGATCGACGTGCAAAGAGAAAACAAGCGGCGGAACAACCAGCTGTTCAACG
>OHXK01000525.1_pt1 | contig 17243 bp, 17 predicted proteins | sample 1579921 | NCBI WGS metagenome assembly OHXK01 (sample SAMEA3882551, study PRJEB24775) | human gut metagenome | biome: human-associated habitat; feature: intestine environment; material: feces | place: Netherlands | collected 2009/2010 | reverse complement strand
GATCAGACGGCGCTAGATGAAAAAACATCGGTGTTAGTACCGTGTTTTCGATATAAATTCACATGCAAGGGGGAAGCAGAAGATTTCTTCTGGGCAAAAGATACTATTATAGGCAGTTCCCAAAAACAAGGAGAAATGCTGGTGAATGCAGTCAATGGCAGCACAGATTCCATATTTGGATCGGAATTTTTAAAGTGAAAAAGAAAAGTCATCTCTTAAAACTGCTGAAAATGGATTTGCATCGCTGCATCGGTGCAAAGCGATTTCCTGTGATTATTGCTCTAATAGTAGTATTACTGATTGCAAATGTATGGGAATCGGTAATGATAGAATTGCAATACAAAATGCGTATGATGGGAAGCTTAGAGAAACTGATGGAACTGCTGATATTTGATCGCTTTAAGGCAGCAGTAATTGTTCTGCTTTCAGCGGTATATACATTTGGATTATGTGATGATCGAAACAGTTCGTATGACAGATTGATTCTGTTTCGATGCAGGCCAGGAGAGTATCTGCTGTCAAAGCTGATTTCCAATGCAATAGGGGTTGTGTCAGCAGTCTGTATAAGCTTTGTACTATTTTCGATTGTACTCTTGCCGATTATGCCGCTTGTAGGTGGAGATGGTATGACGCAGTACTTTGGTTACTTCGCAGTTGCAATGAATTTTGCAGGACCACTTGCCTATAGTATATTAGTAGGACTTTTGTTTGGATTGTTTGCAGTCTCAGTGACATCATTTGGAATTCTTGCTGTATCTATATTTCCAAATCGGTACGTAGGAATTGCCGCCTCTTTTGTTGCATTCTATGTGATTTATGCATTTACAGGAAGCTTTCCATTTTCCGTGAATGTGTGGTACTTAAGTTCAGGCGTACAGGTGTTAAACGTAAACGGCTTTGCGGTGAATTATTTTTATGCGATTGGAATAATGCTTTTATTTTGTATGGTTCCATGGTGCTTGTGTTTTTGGGCAATGAAGAGGAGGAAGCATGAAGGATGGATTTAAGAGTGCAACAATTATTGCGACCCTCAATCTGTTAAGTTGGAAAAAGGACTACAGAATCTGGTCAGTGGGTACAGTGATAATGGTCTTAATTATTCGTTATTTGATTGGAGTACCGCTTTATGCATTGCCAAATGGAAAGACTTCGACAGCACTTTTGCTCCCGGTGCTGTTAGCAGATGCAATGAACAGTAATGGACTACTAAAAGTGCTGATTTTCTTTGGCGGAATTTTATTGTTCTGTGATGCCCCATTTTTAAAGGATAATAAATGGTTTTTAATTCACAGAGCAGGGCGAAGAGGATGGTGGAAGGGAGAATGCCTATACATTGCAATCGCATCCTTTATTTATAAGGCATTCATCGCATCATGTAGTTTTCTCGTGGTGTTTCCTTGTCTGGAGTGGAATGGCTGGGGAAGCATATGGGAAATATCCTCGAATAAACTGATGAATTATGTTTTGTATTCTAAGGTATATCCGAAAAATGTCATTTCGAGTACAACTGTATGGAATGCTGCATTTTATTCATATATGGTAAGCAGTCTTACGGTTATGCTCTTAGGGTATCTTGTGTACGCATTTAATGTGGTAACAGGAAAAAACTGGCCGGGAATATTGGCAGCGAGTTGTCTTGTCCTGGCTGATCCGGTCATTATTTATTTTTATCATGAACAGACAAGCTGGATGATGCTGTTTTCACCAGTAAATTGGAGCAGTATTGAAAATTTGAAGAAATATTCAGGAGAAGGCATGCTGACTTCGGTGTATGTTTATGTGGTGAGTTTGAGTATTTGTGCCATATTGATGATGGTGATTAAAGAAAGAACTCATGAAATGGATTTATGAATTTAAGCAAGTAATGCGTCTGGCTGTCTCTGACATAAAGTCAAAATGTTACATTAAATGTTACAAAATAATTTAAATAAAAAAGCTTTTGTAACAAAACATACATAGAAATGTATCAGAAATGTAAAGGAAATGTAATTGCATTTTGGATCTAATACTGATAAAATAGGGATAACATAAGAAAAAGTAAAAAATAGTCAAACAATAGTTATTGAATTGGCTGCTTTTGAAATTTCAAAGACATTAAAAAAGTGCAGTTAACGGGGAGAGCGGAAAGGAAAACACGCATGAAAAAAGTATGGAAAAAGCTGTTGGCAGCGGCAGGGATGACAGCGGCACTTGTCTCAACATCAGGTTGTATGGTCTCAATTCAGTTCGACAGATCAAAAAGACAGCTTCCTCAAAAACTGTCGTCAGCAGATGAAAAGACATGGGCAGCAGAACCAGTTTGGGTATCATCAGGGGAAGCAGGAGTGCTTACAAAAGAGTCACAAGCTTTTGAATCAGAGTTTGAACCAGAGTCTGAAAAAGAAAGTGAATCTGAACAGGGAACAGCAGAGATGACAGAAAAAGAGTCAGAGTCGCCGACAGAAAGTACAACAGCAGACAGCTTTGTAATTCCTCTGCCGCCGCAGGTAGGCTGATTCGTATTAAAAGAACAGGATAAATTAGGAAGGAGCAAGATAAATGAGAAAATTATTATGGAAGAAAGCGGCGATTACCGCAATGGCAGGAACAATGATGATGATGACGGGATGTGAATTGCAGGGAGCTGTAAATAAGAATCAAACGACATCCACAGCAGCAACAGTACAGACGAGCAAAACAGCGGAGTCATCTGCAAATACACAGCCGTCAAGTGTGACACCTAATACAACTGTGCAGGCATCAACGCCAGAATCACAAAAGCAGGCAGTAACTGAGTCGGCGGCACCAGAGTCAACAGCACCAGAGTCAACAGCTCAGAGCCAAGCGCCAGCCAGCAGTTCGGCAGCCGGCAACGTGACGCCATCAAGCGAGGAGCAGGAAGTCAGCTTTTCATTTGAGTGGATCACAGGTGATGTGCCGGAAGGTGATGGTGATGTTGCCTGGTTTACAGTGGACCCGATTACAGAAGATAATTTTTGGGTGAAATTCCATGGTTCTGCAAACGAAGAAGGAATTAGCAATGTAAGAATTGCAGTGTGGACCGAAGCGAATGGTGAGGATGATATCGAATATATCGATGCAGAGAGTCTTGGAAATGAGACGAAAGCATATCCAGTATATATTCAGAATCATAATAATGAGAAAGAGGGATATGTTCTTAAGGTATCATATACTAACAAAGCAGGCGAAGAAAAAACGTGTGAGAATTACACACGTATTTCACTGGAGTGAGATAAGCATATGAGTACAATTGAAATAAAAAATCTGACAAAGCGTTATGGAGAGGCAGAAGTATTAAGTAATATTAATATGAAGCTAGAGTCTGGAAAAATCTACGGACTTGTAGGCAGAAATGGTTCCGGAAAGACTATGCTTATGAAGCATATCCTTGGGTTTGTAAAGGCAACGCAGGGAACAATTTTGATAAATGGAAAAGCAGTCGGAGAAAATGATGACATGCAGGAGAATATCGGTGCTATCATCGAAAATCCAGGTTTTCTGCCAGAATATTCTGGTTTCACAAATCTGAAGCTTCTTGCTATGATTCAGGGAAAAATCAAAGATGAGCAGATAAAAGACGCGATACGTCTTGTTGGTCTTGATCCAGAAAGCAAAAAGGCGGTAGGAAAGTATTCACTAGGTATGCGCCAACGCCTGGGACTGGCGCAGGCATTGATGGAAAATCCAGATATTTTGCTGTTAGATGAACCTCTAAGCGGTCTGGATAACGACGGCGTACAGGAAATGTGGAAGCTTTTCTTGAAACAAAAAGAAGATGGAAAGCTAATTGTTTTGGCAAGCCACAGTAAGGAAGATATAGGAACGCTTTGTGATGAAATCTTTCGCTTTGATAAGGGAAAAATGGTCGGACATGAGATCAAGAGAGAATAAATGAGTATGTGAAGTGGTGAGTGACATTTGCCGTGCTGAATAAAATATGTTTTTTATCTCAGCACGGCAGAAAGGAACTTAAGTATGAGAAACAAATATAAAATATATTCAGTAATATTAACAGGAATAATTTTGACTGGTTGCAAATCAGTTCGTATGACAAGTCAGGAGCGTCAGCAGTTTATGCCAAATGGAATATCAGTAGCACAACAGCTATTAGAAGAAACAGGAGAAGCAACGCAAGCCAAATCTTCCGAAGCAATAAAAACAACGCCATCTGCGAACAACACAACAAGCGAAAGCAGTGTTGAAGAAAGTAGTATGAAAGAAAGTAAACAATCTCAGTATAAGCAGGAAAACAACGTGAATATATTAGCACTAGAAATAGAACCATATGAATTGTCTGATATTTGTAATGCTATATTTGAAAAATCATTAGATGAAGTTGAGCAAAGTCAAAATCAATATGGCATGTATTATTTGACGGATGGGGACAGAAGAGTGCGCCAGTATGATATGCTTGGGCTAGAATATGAAGTAAAAGGCGTGTCAGGAAGCTATTCTGCAATCGCAGAGATGGCAACCAGTACACTTCGGTGGCAGGAGATTTTGTTGAGGGAATCATTTCCACAGGATAAAATTGATAGTGAAATGAAGCCTGAAGATGCAGAAAAAAATTGCAGAGAGATTGCAGAAAAAATAGGATATTCCTATACATACGTTAGAACATATGCAATGGATTTGCAGAGTATTAAGAAAATTAATAAAAATGCAGAAGATAGTGTATCTGGTCCTGGTTATGAAAATAAAGAAGATGAATATGATGGTACTTGGTCAGGTGTATTTACAGGTGGGAAGCCGTGGACACAAGAGGACGAGGCATATTTAGTTATAATGAAAAATCCCCTAATAAATGGAAGAACATTAGAAAACAATGGAAATTTTGATATTGCGTGGATGGTTTATCATCCAGTGAAGGGATTATTATATATGAAAATTCCTCCACGTTATCGTATTTGCAGCGAACAAAAGAAAAATTTGATTGACAGGACACAGGCAGCAGATTATTTGGATAAGGAAATAAATGCGACAAATATTGATGGAAAGAGTATACAGATTACGGATATTTCATTGGTGTATGCAGTAGATGAACTGTCATCTGAAGGAATTCAATGTTCACCATATTGGCGCTTTGGTTTTCAAAAAAGAAAAAATTCTGAATCCGTATGGCTATACAAAGATTTGAATGAGTATGACACATATAGTGATACAGAAGATGGGAAACATCAGGAAAATGGATATTTTTTGATTAATGCAGTTGATGGATCAATCATGTATTAATAGGAGACACATATGAAGGAATTAAAAGCGGAACTAAAACGTGGTATACTGCATGGGAAAATAATATATGTGATGATGATGGTAGCAATACTATTTGCACTTGGGTGGACAGAAAATCTGTCACAGGCGATAGAATTTAGAGAAAATGCTAACGTCGTATTTAGTAGTATTCAGCATGTTTTATATGTGCTGTATTTTGATCGTTTTAAAGCAGTCATGATTGCGGTATTATCATTACTGTGTGCGGGAAGTGTTTATGAAGATATCTCCAGTGGTTTTTTCCTGTTTCAAAAAATTCGAGTAGGAAGGATAGAGCGGTATGTGATCTCAAAGATTGTTGCGAATATATTTCTTGTAACAACAGCAACGATTGGTGGAATTTGGCTTTTTGTGGCTTTCGTAAGACCGCTAATGCCGTTAGTAGGTAATAATCCACAGCAAGATATAGTTGAATACTACGATATTTATCAAACACTAGGTCCTATTCTTTATTTGGCAGCGATGGGATTAATTTTTGGATTATCTGCATCCTTTTTTACTTCTTTTGGGTTATGGATTGTATTTTATATGCCAGATCGCTTTGCAGCACATGCAATTTCCTTTTTGGTTTATTATGGATTATTATCAATTACTGATTTTTTGCCGAAAGAGTTGGATATTTGGAATCTTACGAGTGCAGCAAAAATGCTCAGAATGACGGATAGTTCATTTTGGAATTATTTATATTCTGTTAGCTTATTACTTGTGTTAAATGCGATTTCGGGAATTGTACTATGGAAAAAACTAAAAGGAAGGTATGAAAATGGGTAATTTAAAGAAAGGTTGGTATGTTTGCGAAAGCAATTTTATACAGTGGCGTAAAAATTATAGAATATGGATGATTGCGGCAATAGAAACAATATTGATTTTTCGATATCTTCATGGATTATCTGAGTATGGGCAGGCAACAGGAAAAACAATTACGCCGTTTGTTCTTCCAATTGTTTTTGCGGAGGCAGAAAATAGTAATGGATTATTAAAAGTATTAATCTACTTAGGATGTGTTATGCTATTTTGTAATGCTCCTTTTTTGAATAATCAAAAACCATATATGATTTTACGATGCAAGCGGAAAGGCTGGTATTTGGGTGAAAACATGTACGTGTGGCTGGCAGCATTTCTCTATATGTTGTTTATTTCGCTTATTTCGCTGATAGCAGTTCTTCCAACAGTTTCAACAAATCGACTTTGGGGAGAAATTGCAGGAGATTTTGTTGTAAATCAAAGAAGCTTAATTCCAGTTTATACGTGGGGACTAGTAATGCCAGTACGAGTAATACAAAATTATTATCCTTTAGCTGCATTTATATACACTTTTATTACTGGATGGTTAAGTATAGTTTTCATTGGTAAGCTGATGTATCTGTTAAATTTAAAAATTGGCAAAAAAACAATAGGAATTTCAGCAGCAGTGTTCTTTATTATGTTGGATCCAGTAGCTGTATATTTTACAAATTTTAAACAATATGGTTTGCTTTATGTTTCTCCGATAAATTGGAGCAGTCTTGAAAACATAAATACCGTTTCAGGTTATCCGCATTTGTCGGGAGAATATATGTTTATAACGTATATCATTTTGATTGGAGTAGAATCTTTGCTGAGCTATATATGTTCAATTAAGATGGATATAGAAGTCAAAATGATATAAATAAAACAGAAACCATTGCACCTAAGGGCTTTCGTAACCTCGCTCCGTGAACTGAATAAGTAACCGCAAAGAAAAAGGGAGGGTGACAACCTCCCTTTTTTATGGTATGATACGAGAAGCATCGCGACATTAATTGCAGTTGCAGAACAGGGCTATTTATAAGCCCTGTCAGAAAGGAAAAGTTATGGAATTACAGGAATCCACAAATCGTCTGGTTGAGCTGATCCGCCACTCCCAGTCACCGTATCATACAATGAAGGAGGCTATCAGTCAGCTTGAAAAGGCAGGTTTTGAGCGTATTTCACTTGCAGAGTCTGCAGCGCTTGAGCCTGGAAAGGCATATTATGTATCAATTTATGATCGTTCACTTGCTGCATTTCGTGTGCCGCAGTCTGGCTTTAAGGGATTTCGTATTATCACATCCCACATCGACAATCCGTGCTTTATGATTAAGCCAAATCCAGAAAGAAAGAAATCTGACTGCATCACTTTAAATGTAGAGCGCTATGGTGGTCCGATCTTAAATACATGGCTGGATCGTCCGCTGACAATTGCAGGACGTGTATGCGTGGCAACAGATGATCCATTTAATCCTAAGACCATACTGTACAATTCTAAAAAGCCAGTTGCCGTAATCCCGAATCTGGCAATTCATATGAACAGAGAAGTAAATAAGGGTGTTGAGTTAAAGGTTCAGACTGATCTTGAGCCGATTGTCTCTTTAATCGGAGCAAAGGAAAATACACAGGGATGGCTTCTTGGAAAGATCGCTGCAGAGCTCGGCATTGAGGCAGACAGCATTCTTGATTATGAGCTGTTTTTATGTAACGGTGAGGAGCCATCAATTACAGGCTTTGATGATGAGTTTTTATCAGCGCCAAGACTTGATAATTTGACCTCCTGCCAGTCATGCTTAAATGCAATCATTGATACAGAGGCACTTTCTGATATCTGTAATCTTGTTGTATTGTTTGATAACGAAGAGTGTGGTTCAAACTCAAAGCAGGGTGCAGGCTCAGTAATCTTGTCTTCCATTTTAGAGAAGATTTATCTGAATACACAAGATACAGACAAGAGCCGCACAGCATTCATCGACGTAATGCTTCACAGCCTGACAGCATCACTGGATGTAGCTCATGCTATGCATCCGAATCATCCAGAGAAGAACGATCCGACCAATCCGATTCCAATGGAGGGCGGTGTTGTTATCAAGATGAACTACAACCAGAGATATGCAACAGATACCAATGCAGTATCAATTGTAGAGGGAATCTGCCGTGCAGAGAAGATCGCTCATACAAAGTTTGTTAATCATGGAGATGCTGTTGGCGGCGGAACACTTGGAAGTATCTTAAGTACTTCAATTCCGGCAATGACAGTAGATCTTGGCGTGCCGATTCTGGCAATGCATTCCAGCCGTGAGCTTATGGCTCGTTCTAGTCAGCTTGCAATGGATCAGTTTGCTGAGGCATTCTTTAAATAATAGCGATTGTAAGCCGATTCAGCCCATGTAAGAAGTGCATACAGCACAATAGCTGCCGTACATAAGATTACTATGGATGTAACTACGTAGTCCATTTTAAAGGTCTGGCTGCCATAAATGATTAGGTAGCCAAGACCTGCGCGGGCTGCTAAAAACTCACCTATTATCACACCGACAAGACAAAGGCCAATGTTGACCTTCATGTTGTTGATAAAGACTAACACGGTGCTGGGAAGCAAAACCTTTGTGATGATGTGCATTTTTGTGCCGTTTAGCGTTTGTATTAGCTTTATCTTTTCTGGGTCAACAGATTCAAATGCGTGGTAAAGCGTTAATATTGCGCCAAATACGGCGAGAGAAACTGCGACAACAATAATGGTGCGCGGCTTATTGCCAAGCCACACAATTAAAAGTGGTGCAAGTGCTGATTTTGGCAGGCTGTTTAACAGAATCAGATACGGCTCAAACAGCTTGTAGATCCAGCGAAAGCGCCAGAATAAAAGAGCGGCAAAAAGGCTTATGATCATAGTCATAAAAAAGCTGAGTGCTGTTTCTTTTAGTGTAACAGAAACATGAAGCCACAGCGTATTATTGGCTGCAAAGCTTTGTATTGTGCGTATGACGCGTGACGGACTGCTGAAAATAAAATCATTTATAATGCCAAATCGGGCGCAAAGCTCCCAGATGGCAAAAAACAAAATCCCAATCAGAAACCGTCCGGCAGTTAAAAGCTTGCGGTTTCTTTTTTGACGTCTGGCAAGCAGACGCATCAATTCTTCATTTTTCATGGGCAAATGCCTCCCAAAGCTTTTGAAAATATGGATTAAATAATGGATGGTTTCTGCGGGCGAGTGGTGAGAGCGCAGTAAAATCAGGATCAAATACGAGCTCCATTTTAATTGTTGAAGGACGTTTTCCTAAAACAAGCACTCTGTTTCCTGTACTGACAGCCTCTGCCAGATCATGTGTGACCAAAATGGCAGTTTTCTTGTTTGTGCGGATAATCTCACAAATGTCATTGCAGACAGTGAGCCTTGTCTGGTAATCAAGTGCTGAAAATGGCTCATCAAGAAGCAAAAGCGTGGGCTCCATGATCAGTGTGCGAATAAGCGCAGCTCTCTGGCGCATGCCGCCGGATAATTCAGAAGGCTTTGCACACAAAAAGCCGCCAAGATCATAACGAGTAAGCATTTCAGCAGCAGTTTTTCGTGCGTTTCTTTTATCTTTATGGGAGGAATGCTGTATTTCAGGGCCAAGAAGTGTGTTGCGAAGAATGCTTCTCCACTCAAAAAGCTGATCTCTCTGCAGCATATAGCCAATTTCTTTTCTTGGTTTTATGACAGGCTCACCTAAAAAGAAAACCTGTCCGGCAGATGGCGGCATCAGACCGGCGAGAATATCAAGAAGCGTTGATTTTCCACAGCCAGACGGTCCGACAATCGATATGAAATCGCCTTCAAAAGCCTGAAACGAGATATTGTCGATTACAGGTAAGCAAGATGATGCAGAAAGATAATCAAAGGAAAGATTGCAGACATCAAGCATCGGTTCCATAGTTGCCTCCTTTTAATGAAGCTTAAGGGCATATATATTCACGGAAAAAATGCATTTTGTATAAGAAAACCCGTGAACATGACCCCAATATAGGATATGATACCATTTTGAAAAATGAGTCATTGACGAAAGAAAAAGCAAGTGCTATACTTTATGATACTAAATTAAAGTGTTGAAGGAGGATACGATGTCTATTTTTGATCAATTTTCAAAGGTAACAAAGGATTTTGGAAACAAAGCCCAAGAGATGACGAAAGATATCAAGGGCAAGCTCGAAGAGCAGCAGGCCATTTCTCGTTTGAATGCTCAGGTAAATGAAGCAAAAAATCAGATGAAAAATACATACATGGCAATCGGAGAAAGATACTATGAGCTTCACAAGGATGATGTGGAGAATGACATGGCAAATCAGTTTCAGATCATTGCTGACGCTATGGAAAAGATTGCTAAGTGTGAGCAGCAGATTAGGGATATCAAAAATGAGAATACCTGTCCAAGCTGCGGCGCAACCATTTCAAAGGATGTGCTGTTTTGTCCTAACTGCGGAACAAAAATAGAAAGACCGCAGCCAGAGCCAGAACCGCAGCCGACCGAGAAGGTTTGTCCTGAGTGTGGTGCTGCAGTTGATGAGGAGGATGTATTTTGTACTAATTGCGGTGCTCGTGTTGACAGTGAGGAGTCATCAGAAAAAGATGATAAGCAAACTGAATCTGAGCCGACAGATACACAGCAGTAATATACGATATGTAGGCAAATAGCCCTTACATATAAAGAGTTATGAAAAACAAAAACAGAGAGAGGTGCACAGATGGAGCAGAAATTAAAGGTAGGCGTACTTGGTGCGACAGGAATGGTAGGACAGCGTTTTGTAACACTTTTGGAGAACCATCCGTGGTTTGAGCTTGTTGCAGTAGCAGCAAGTCCAAGATCTGCAGGAAAAACCTATGAGGAGGCAGTAGGCGGACGCTGGAAGATGAAGACACCGATGCCTGAGGCAGCAAAGAAGCTTGTTGTGTTAAATGTTAATCAGGTAGAAGAAGTTGCTGCACAGGTAGACTTTGTATTTAGTGCAGTTGACATGTCAAAGGATGAGATTCGTGCAATTGAGGAAGCTTATGCAAAGGCAGAGGTTCCGGTTGTATCTAATAACAGCGCACATCGCTGGACACCGGATGTTCCTATGGTAATTCCGGAAATCAACCCTGAACATTTTGAGGTAATCCAGTACCAGAAGAAACGTCTTGGAACAAAGAGAGGCTTTATTGCTGTTAAGCCAAACTGCTCTATCCAGAGCTATGCTCCTGTATTAACTGCATGGAAAGAGTTTGAGCCATATGAAGTAGTTGCTACTACATATCAGGCAATCTCCGGAGCAGGTAAGACATTTAAGGACTGGCCGGAAATGGTTGGAAACATCATCCCATACATCGGCGGCGAGGAAGAGAAGAGTGAGAAAGAGCCATTAAGAATCTGGGGTAAAGTAGAAGACGGTGTGATCAAACCTGCTACAGAACCGGTTATCACATGTCAGTGTATCCGTGTACCGGTACTGAACGGACATACAGCAGCTGTATTCGTTAAATTCCGTAAGAACCCTACTAAAGAGCAGCTTATCAAAGCATTAGTAGAGTTCAAGGGACTTCCACAGGAATTAGAACTTCCAAGTGCTCCGAAGCAGTTCATCCAGTATCTGGAAGAGGACAACCGTCCGCAGGTTACAGAGGATGTAAACTTCGAACATGGCATGGGCGTATCTGTAGGACGTCTTCGTGAAGACACCGTATATGACTGGAAATTCGTAGGACTTTCCCACAATACAGTCAGAGGTGCAGCAGGCGGAGCAGTTCTCTGTGCAGAAACTCTGAAAGCGAAAGGATATATCCAGGCTAAATAAGAACTGGATCCTTTACAGGAAATAAAGAAAATCATCAGAAACGGGATATCGGTTTTTCCGGTGTCCTGTTTTTGCGTATATGGAAGGAACAAAGGAGATATGCGCAGAAAAGTAATTACTACAGTTGTGACATTTTCCACAACCACGGCTGCCATGAAAATGGAAAAAATGGCCAGGAAATCTGAATTTCCGGGAAGGCTGATCCCGATCCCTTCAGAGATCAGTGCCCAGTGCGGACTGGCATGGAAATGCGTGGAGCAATCAGAGGAGGAAACAGAAAATTTCCTGAAAAAAAAGGAACTGGCCTGGGATGGCATCTATCGTGTTCTGGTATAAAACGGATATTGTTTGTTGTATGTAACAAAACGGAAATTTTTGAAAATTTTCGCATTTTTATTGTTAAATAATTAGTAAAGTGTTACAATATAACAAGCAGATTTCCGGAAAGCGTGTTGCTGTGAACAAAGAAGCAGCAACAAAGTGCCACGCTTGCTAAAAATATGTGGAGGTGCTATTTATGAACAGGGAGGATGTAGAGAAACTGTCAACCGCTGCGAAGGGTAAGATAAACTTACTGAACAGCAATTTCGGAAAATACTTTATGCGGGCGATCATGGCCGGATTTTTTATTGATGTGGCGATGATCTACAGTAACGTTGTTGGAAATGTATTTTCCAAGACATTCCCGGAATGGGGGAAATTCCTTGGAGCCATCGTGTTCTCTATTGCGGTCCTGCTGATCGCAATGGTAGGAGGAGAGCTGTTTACCGGTAACAATCTGGTAATGGCTTTTGGTGCGTATGACAAGAGCGTATCATGGAAAGATGTTGGAAAGGTCTGGGGAATCAGTTACATCGGCAATTTTGTGGGATGCCTGATCCTGGCGCTGATCTTTGTAGGTGCCGGAGCGTCCGGTACAGCAGATTATTTTGCCGGATTTATAAACGGAAAACTGAGTATTCCGGCAGGACAGATGTTTTTCCGTGCGGTACTTTGTAATTTCTTCGTCTGTCTTGGTGTGCTCTGTGGTATGAAATTAAAGAGTGATGCAGGAAGATTCCTGATGATCGTTATGTGTATCTCAGGATTCGTTGTAAGCGGATTTGAGCACTGCATCGCAAACATGGGAATCTTTGTTACCGCATACTGTCTGGTACCTGGATTATCCCTCGGCGCTATGCTTAAAAGCATGGTGATCGTAACACTGGGAAATATAGTTGGCGGAGCTGTGCTTCTGGCATGGCCGCTTAGAAAGATGAGTGCAGATAAATAGTATGGCAAAGGCTTTATACATAGCGGAGAAGCCCAGCGTGGCACAGGAATTTGCGAAGGCTTTGAAGATCAACGGTCAGAGAAAAGACGGATATCTGGAATCTGATGATTCTGTGGTAACCTGGTGTGTAGGACATCTGGTTACCATGAGCTATCCCGAAAAATATGATATCAAGTTTAAAAGGTGGAGTTTTGATACCCTGCCTTTTTTGCCGCGCGAATTCAAATATGAAGTGATCCCCGGGGTCAAAAAGCAGTTCGAGATCGTAAAAGGACTGCTGAACCGGCCGGATGTGGATACCATTTATGTGTGTACCGACTCCGGACGTGAGGGTGAATATATCTACCGTCTGGTAGCCCAGATGGCAGGAGTAAAGGGAAAAGTCCAGAAACGTGTGTGGATCGATTCCCAGACAGAGGAAGAGATCTTAAGAGGGATCCGTGAAGCGAAGGATATCTCGGAGTATGATAATCTGGCAGCATCTGCGTATCTCCGCGCAAAGGAAGATTATCTTATGGGAATCAATTTTTCCAGAGTTCTGACCTTGCGCTACGGAAGCAGTGTCACCAATTATCTCCATTCCAAATATCAGGCCATTGCAGTTGGGCGTGTGATGACCTGTGTTCTTGGCATGGTGGTGCGGAGAGAACGGGAGATCCGTGTCTTTGTGAAGACACCGTTTTACCGTGTCTTTGGCAGCATTGGACTTGCAGGCGAAAATTTTGACGGTGAATGGAGAGCTGTGGAAGGCAGCCGGTATTTCCAGTCCCCGTATCTTTATAAAGAAAACGGCTTCAGGAAAAAAGAGCATGCACAGATGCTGATCGATCAGCTGATGGTGAACCAGCCCCTTTCCTGTATTGTGGAAAAGGTGGAACGAAAAAAAGAAAACAAAAATCCGCCGCTTCTTTTTAACCTGGCGGAGCTTCAGAATGTGTGCTCAAAGCTGTTTAAGATCAGTCCGGACGAGACACTCCGGATCGTACAGGAGCTTTATGAGAAGAAGCTGGTGACTTATCCGAGAACGGATGCCAGAGTTCTTTCCACGGCAGTGGCCAAGGAGATATACAAGAATATATCCGGTCTTCGAAATTATCAGCAGGCCGGTGCTGCGGCGGCAGAGGTTTTGGGGATGGAATCCTGGAAAAGCATTGCAAAGACCAGATATGTGAATGACAAGCAGATCACAGACCATTATGCGATCATTCCTACCGGTCAGGGATTGAATGCGCTGGGAAGCGTGTCTCTTACTGCGCAGCGTGTGTACGAGACTATTGTACGGAGATTTTTGTGTATTTTTTATCCGCCGGCCGTTTATCAGAAGGTGAGTCTTGTGACGAAGCTGGACGGCGAGGCATTCTTTTCATCCTTTAAGGTTCTCAAAGAAGAAGGCTATCTGAAGATCGCCACCAATTCTTTTTCGCGGAAAAGGGCTTCAGACAGTGAGAAAAACGGAAATGGAGAGGAAGACGAGGTTTCCTGTGATACTGTGCTCCTGGAGGCGTTGCAGAAGCTGAAAAAGGGTGATATACTTCCTGTGAACGGTTTGAGTATCAAGGAGGGTGAGACTTCACCGCCCAAACGATACAATTCCGGTTCCATGATCCTTGCCATGGAAAATGCAGGACAGCTGATCGAGGATGAGGAGCTTCGAGCCCAGATCAAGGGAAGCGGGATCGGCACCAGTGCTACCCGTGCCGAGATCCTGAAGAAGCTTTTTAACATCAAATATCTGGCACTGAACAAAAAGACCCAGGTGATCACTCCAACGCTGCTTGGGGAAATGATCTTTGATGTGGTAAATTGTTCTATCCGGCAGCTTCTGAACCCGGAGCTTACGGCAAGCTGGGAAAAGGGGCTCACCTATGTGGCAGAGGGCAGCATCACGGAACAGGAATATATGGACAAGCTGGAGCATTTTGTGCGGGTACGTACCCGGCAGGTGGAGGCAAGCAATTATCAGTATAACCTGCGGCAGTTTTTTGATGTGGCCGCTGTAAACTACAGGAAGCCGGAGCGAGCTTCCAGACAGGGAGGAAAGAGATCATCATGATGAAAGATTTTACTATCAGCAATATGCTGGATCTGAATGAGACCATTGCAGCAGAGCTTTTTGAGGGAAAAACCTATCCGTGGGAGGTTCTTCCGGAGATCGGAGATTTCATTATTAAGCTTGGAAAAACACTGGATCCTTCTGAATATGAGGAGAAGGGCGAAAATGTATGGATCGCAAGATCCGCTACAGTTGCGCCGACTGCAAGTATCACCGGACCGGCTATCATTGGCAGAGACGCCGAGGTGCGCCACTGTGCATTTATCCGCGGCAAGGCTATCGTTGGTGAGGGCGCAGTTGTGGGAAATTCCACAGAGCTTAAGAATGCAGTGCTGTTTAACAAGGTTCAGGTTCCTCATTATAATTATGTTGGAGATGCTGTGCTGGGATATAAGTCCCACATGGGTGCCGGATCGATCTGTTCCAACGTAAAATCAGACAAGAAGCTGGTTGTCGTAAAAGACGGGGATGAAAAGATCGAAACCGGTCTTAAGAAATTCGGAGCGATGCTCGGGGATCATGTTGAAGTCGGATGCGGTTCTGTGCTGAATCCCGGTACTGTGATCGGACGGAATTCCAATATTTACCCGCTGTCACCGGTACGTGGATGTGTTCCGGCGGATTCCATTTATAAAAATGCAAAAGAGATCGTAAAGAAAAAATAAGAAACAGATTCTTCTGGACACGCATTTAAGCTGCACTTTTGAGAAAGTGCAGCTTTTTTTTGATGGGGTGATGGATGCAACAGTATTGGTCGTGGAAGGATGAACCGACCGGGAGCGGGCGGGATTAAGATAAAAACAAAAGCTGTCGAAGTATGACCAGTCCTATAATATGGACTGGGTAAAACCAGTAAAAGAAATATTTTGCTGATTTTCCGCGGATGAAGCCTCTTTTTCCATTGTACAGGTTAATGGACAGAAAGGCAAAGGAGGCTCTCCATTCATAGTAAAGCCAGCAGCTTCCGAGGATTGCCTGGCCTGGCTTATCGTTTCGCATATAGTACATGATCAGCAGGAAGATATACCCCCGCCATCCATAGTCTGCTTTCAGAAAAATGGAAACAACAAGCAGTCCCAGGATGCAGAGAAACTGCATCGAAGGTCCGAGGAAAAGCGTGAAAAACACATTTTGTCTTTCGTAACGCAGCGTATTTGTAAACATCAGATTCCACGGAATTTCTGAAAGCAGCGCAAAAAGAAGGAGATTTCTTCCATAGAGGAACCGGCTCCGTGTATGCCGGAAGCCTTCCAGCAGGAGAAAACAGAAGATGGGAAAAGCAGCTCTTCCGATATCGCGGAAAATAAGATATACAGTATATTCTCTGCCGAAAAGTGTAAACAGGATTTTCTGTGCGGGCTGATACATACTGAGTAGCACAGCTCCGATATGATCGATCAGCATGGTGATGACCGCGATCATCTTCAGAGCGCTTCCGCTGAGAATGCGGTATTTTTCTGGAAAAACAGAATCCACAGATGCATTCATGAAAAATATACCTCCAGGGTTAAACTTGCTAATATATTATCACATACATACAGCAGTTGCCAGAAATATTTGACAGTTAGGCATGCAATACTGCCGGAATAACTACCAATATTATGCGTTTTATGGCAAAATTTTATCAAATATGACTGGACGAAACAAAGGTTTTGTGAGAAAATAGCCATAGGGTGTTATCGAACTTTTTTTCTCAATAACATCGGTCAATCTATACTTGAAAGGAGTTTTACAATGATTTATTCACGCGAAGTAGAAGAAATGTGTCCAGTGGCACAGGGCGTACATCATGGTGCCGCTCCGATCCCGGAAGAAGCAAAATGGGTTCAGGCAAAAGAAGTAAAGGATATCTCCGGATTTACACACGGTGTTGGCTGGTGTGCTCCGCAGCAGGGTGCTTGTAAGCTTTCCCTTAACGTTAAAGAGGGAATCATCCAGGAGGCACTTGTTGAGACAATCGGATGTTCAGGAATGACTCACTCTGCAGCTATGGCTTCTGAGATCCTTCCAGGACTTACCGTTATGGAGGCACTGAACACAGACCTTGTATGTGATGCAATCAATACA
>OHXK01000516.1_pt1 | contig 17380 bp, 12 predicted proteins | sample 1579921 | NCBI WGS metagenome assembly OHXK01 (sample SAMEA3882551, study PRJEB24775) | human gut metagenome | biome: human-associated habitat; feature: intestine environment; material: feces | place: Netherlands | collected 2009/2010 | reverse complement strand
AAACTTCGTCCTGCGTTGCCTTTGGAATTTCATCATAAGAAGCTCGCACGTTATCGCATTGCCAGCCAAGATGTACGCTTAATCTCTGCCAGACAACAAGCTGTCTTAAAAGGTAGGCGTGGTTTTTGCTTATTCCGTTGTGGCTGTCTGTGTACTGTTTTACATATTCGATAGATAAGGCAACGTCGCTTATCTGGTCGGCACTCATACGGGTGCTTGCGTCAGCTCTGGTCTTGTAGCCATTCTTAAAGTCTGTGTTAATGTCGATACAGTAAGCGTCCTCGCCCTCAACGGTCAAATGTCCCTCATTAAAGGTAGAACCAATCGAACCGTCATTCATTACTTTTTCAACGATACCGACACGCTCTTTTGACTCCGTCCAGTATTGCTTACTTTCTGCATGAACGGGTGTAGTCGGCAAAGCAGTAACGACAGTTGCAAGAGCTAAGAAGCCCGTACACAATCGTTTTAACATCTTTTTCATAAATCTAATGCTCCTTTCATTTTTGGTAATAAAATAACCGTCCATAATGAACGGCTGAAAATAGAAAAGGAACGTCATTTTAGGCGTTCCATAGTCTATGAGTTATTCAATTTTTCTTGTTTCAATACTGATGTGCTGTACCATATCTTTGCATATCTAGGAAAACTTGCGTATCAAGGCTCATTCAATGGTAGTAAATAAGTAGTAAATTGATGTGTTTGTTTCCTTGAAAATGCTGATAGATACTGTGTTTTAGCGGATAATCAGATTTTTATTGTGTTTTTCGACGAAAAATCAATTTCTTTTACCATAAGAATCATGTATACTATAACGTATCCGCGGACGGACGCTTTTCCATTTTTGTTCCGCCGCAAAATATTACGCCGGACTTTTTCCCGTCCGGGACTGGAGATTTTAGGAGACTCTATGAATAAAAAAGACTACTACTGGGCCAAGTATATGCTGATTTTCGGCTTTTTCTGCATCTCTTTTGGCACCTCGATTTTCCTGAAAACCGAACACGCCCCCGATGAGGCGATGCGGATGCTGATTCCGGAATACATCGTCTCACACCACACACTGCCGAACGGCATGGAAGAATCGGTGCGCCATCCGCTGTGGGGATTCTCCTATGCGCTGTATCCGTATCTGACCGCGATCATCAGCTCCGTGTTTATGGCCATTACATCGCTGTTTACGAAAAGTGCAGCGGCTCTTTTAACTGCCGCCCGCCTCACCAGCGTCCTTTCCGGCACCGGCACACTGATCGTTGTCTTTCTGATCGGAGAAGAGCTCTTTGAACGCCGCGAATCGGCACTGCTTGGCGGTATTTTCGTCGGATTTCTGCCGCAGTTCGTGTTCCTCTCCTGCTATGTAAACAACGATTCTTTTGCTGTTTTCACGGTCGCACTGATCATCTACTTCTGGATCCGCGGCATGAAAAGCGCATTCTGCAAGAAAGACTGCATCGGCCTTGGAGCAGGCTGCGGACTCTGCGCGCTGTCGTACTATAACGCCTACGCGTACCTGCTGTGCAGCATTCTGCTGTTCTTCGCGCTGATGATACATTTCAGGAAACCGGCAAAGGAGATCTTCGCCAAAGCTCTTCTGGTCTTTGCCATCGCCTTCCTGATCGGCGGCTGGTTCTTCATCCGCAATGCCGTCATCCACGACGGAGACCTGCTCGGCATGCGCACCACAAAGGAATCCGCATCGCTGTATGCCACTGAGGAGTACAAACCGAAAAACCGCCAGACACCGGCATCCGAAGGCTGGAGCTTTAAGCAGACGTATTTACAGACCCCGGAGGGACGCACCTCCAACTGGCTGTTCTCCACCGTCAGCAGCTTCATCGGCTCGTTCTCCTACATGACCGTCCATCTTCCGATGGTGCTTTACCTGCTGTACGGTGCGCTGATGGCGTTCGGATTCCTGCTGTTTCTGTTTCTTGCCATGATCCCGCACTGGCTCCGCAAAAAGCCGCAGCTTCTCCTCTTTGTGATGCTGCTCCTCGCCTGCCTGATCACGCTGTTCATGGACATGTACAACACGTATTTCAGCGACTACCAGTCGCAGGGCCGCTACCTGATGCCGGCGCTTGTCCCGCTGATGGTCTGGATCGATGACGGCTATTCTTCACTCACTGCAAAACTTCCCGCTGAGTGGAAACGCGCCTCCTGCCATCTGACACTCCTGCCGGGAGCAGTCTGGCTTGTACTGTTTCTCATCAGCTACATCGGCTTTCTGATTCCGGGCTGCTGTGTATAAAAAATTTGTAACGCAGTAATTCACGTTCTGCCGTGCTGAATTTTTGGCATTATTTTCCGGAATTTCTATAAAAAACAGGTGCTGTCTCTTTTTCTCAGATAGCACCTGTTTCTTCGTTACAAGCTTTTCGTTTTTAGATATGTTTCATCCGGGCTTCCCTTTCACTTTCTTTGTTTCCTTTTAATTGCCAAACCAGCTATAATACCAACTGCCAGAATCCCAATTCCTAAAATAATTACCAACATCTTATTTTGATGTTTCACCGGCTGATTTGCAACATCAAGGACAATATTGGTTCCTCCTTGTGCATCGTCAGTTTCGATATAAGACGAATCAGCAACTGCGGCAACAACCGCAGCATAACTATATGCATGGAATTCTTCTTCACCATCAAGTCTATATTCCGCTATTTCCGAACTGTCTGTAAGACACGCTGCAGCATCTTCACGTCCCGGTATCAGATACTCCACTTGCGTTTCATTTAATGCAATCCAGACCGGAAAACGAATCGGATCTACTCCTCCAACAAGTCGAAATTTATAATTGTCCCATACAATATCTGAATTTGCAGCAAGTGAAATATTTAATTGTTCTATATAGGTCGGCGTATCATCTAATTCATATCCTCTGGCTCCACTTATGTGCCATTGATCGATTGGTTGTCCATCTTCACCATTTGCCCTTACCGCACATGCTTCATACAAATGTCCATATGCTTTAATCGGGATAATCCAAATATAATCGCTTTGTTCTAACGCACTTTCTACTTCGGACACAGAAAGAAGTTCTGAGGTCAAAAGTGGCGTATCAATATACTCTTTTAATGCATTATCAAAATCAATATCTGATACACTTATTCCCTCCTCAAACGGATCCTCAACAGGTCCTCCATTTGTAACAGACACAATTTCATCAGCAAGTGCAACGATTTTTTCATAATCTTCAGATTCCGATAGTATTTCAAGTTTAGATGCCGATACAGTAGATGCTGATATCATAATTCCAATGAAACAAACAACTATTTTTAATATTTTCTTCATGTGCTTCCCTCCCCTGTCGTATTTTCTTTTACGTTTCACAATTGATCTATTTATCTCATCATACACTGATATAATTTTTTTAACAATTATCATATTTTCACAAAATATTCAGCGCAAAATGCTGCAAATAGGAGAAATAAAAAAACAGAAGAGGTTATTATGCCAACTTACTCGGCATAACAATCTCTTCTGATTTCACCTTTTACACTTTTGTTTCTTTTTTAGCTTTCTCAAAAAATCTATTCTTTACTGAATCGGCTCCTTCGCCGGTGTTCCCGCTTTTCTCGGATACTTTTTCGGCGTTGCCTTCACCTTCTCGATGCAGACAAACGATCTCTCATCCTCCGTTCCCGTAAGCTGGAAGTAAACCGGCTCTTTTGCCTCGCCGCCGAGTACATGGATCGCTTTTCCGGCTGCGGTAAGCTCCTCGCTTAATTTGCCCGATTTATACGAAACAAACCGTCCGTCCACCTTCACATACGGCAGACAGTACTCCGAAAGCGAGCTTAAATTCGCCACTGCCCGCGATACCACGAGATCAAACTGCTCCCGGTAATCCTTCTGGCGTGCGAAATCCTCAGCTCTTCCGTGAACCGCCGTGATTTTCGAAAGGCCAAGCTGTCCGATCACCTCATTCAGGAATTTCACCCTCTTATTCAGTGAATCCAGCAATACAACTTCCACCTCCGGAAACGCGATTTTCAGCGGGATTCCCGGAAAACCGGCTCCCGTTCCCACGTCGAGAATGCGTCCCGCCTGTTCCACATCACAGACCTTCACCAGCGACAGACTGTCGAGAAAATGCTTCGTAATCACCTGATCGAACTCCGTAATCGCCGTCAGATTCATAAACGAATTCCACTCTACAAGCAGCTCATAATACTGCAGAAACTGCGTCTTCTGCTCCTCGGAAAGTGTGATTCCAAGCTCAAAAAGGCCGCGCTCAAATCCTTCAAGATTGTATTCTTTCATGTTGTTCTCCGTTCTACTCTATTCTTCCAAGTGCCCGCTGCACTTTTTGTTCCTGTCCACGCAGTATCAAAACACTTGCTGTTTCGCTGCATAAGAATGTAATTCAGGCATGCATATCTGTCCTTTATTTATGTCCCAGATACACCAGCAGAACCGAAATATCCGCCGGGGAAACGCCCGAAATACGTGACGCCTGGCCGATGTTGATCGGACGGTACAGGTTCAGCTTCTGTTTCGCCTCGATGCGCAGGCTCTGGATCTCGTCGTAATTGATGTTCTCCGGGATCTTCTTCTCTTCCATCTTTTTAAACTGCTCCACCTGCTTCATCTGGCGCTTAATGTAGCCGTCGTACTTGATGTTGATGTTGACCTGCTCCTGCACATCCTCCGGCAGCTTGGGTCTTTTCGGATCTACTTCCGCCAGCATCTTATAATTCAGCTCCGGCCGGCGGATCAGCTCTGCGAGCGAACTTCCGCCGGAAAGCAGCGTTGATCCATACTCTTCCAGAAGCTCATTGATGTTCGAGCTCGTTCCCACATACGTATTCTCCACGCGCTCAATCTCTTCCTGAATCCGCTGTTCTTTTACTTTCAGTGCCTCATACTGCTCCTCGCTGATCAGACCCACGCGGTAGCCGTATTTGCGCAGACGCAGATCCGCGTTGTCCTGACGGAGCAGCAGACGGTATTCCGCGCGGCTCGTCATCATACGGTACGGCTCATGGTTCTCTTTCGTCACAAGGTCGTCGATCAGAACGCCGATATACGACTCCGAACGGTCGAGCACCAGCTCTTCTTTTCCCTGCACGCGGAGCGCTGCATTGATGCCCGCGATCAGGCCCTGCGCCGCAGCCTCCTCGTATCCGGAACTGCCGTTGAACTGGCCGCCGGAAAACAGATTCTTGATCGCCTTGAACTCGAGGGACGGCAGAAGCTGTCTCGGGTTGATGCAGTCGTACTCGATCGCATACGCATTCCGCACGATTTTTGCATGCTCCAGACCCGGCACGGTGTGATACATCGCAATCTGCACATCCTCCGGCAGCGAGCTTGACATGCCGCCGACGTACATCTCGTTCGTGTATCGTCCCTCCGGCTCCAGGAACACCTGATGGCGGTTTTTATCGGCAAATTTTACAACTTTATCTTCAATGGATGGACAGTACCGCGGGCCTGTTCCCTCGATCATGCCGGAATACAGCGGCGACCGGTCGAGGTTTTCGCGGATAATTTTGTGCGTTTCTTCATTCGTATACGTCAGCCAGCAGGATTCCTGATCGATCTGTACGCTCTCCGGATCGGTCGAGAATGAGAACGGCACAACGCGCTCATCGCCAAACTGCTCTTCCATTTTCGAAAAGTCAATGCTCCGCTTGTCAATACGCGCCGGTGTTCCTGTTTTAAAACGCACCATCTCCACGCCGTTCGCTTTCAGGGAATCCGTCAGATGCGTCGCCGCCTGCAGGCCGTTCGGGCCGGTATACGTGCTCACATCGCCGTAAATGCACCGTGCATTCAGATAAACGCCGGTACAGAGGACGGCAGCCTTACAGTGGTAAACCGCGCCGGAAACGGCCTTTACACCCGTCAGAACACCGTCTTCCACGATCAGCTCCGCAATCTCCATCTGGCGGATCGTCAGATGATCGGTATTTTCAAGAACCTCGCGCATCGACTGGCTGTACGCCCGCTTATCCGCCTGCGCACGCAGCGAATGCACCGCCGGTCCCTTCGATTGATTCAGCATTTTCGACTGTATGAACGTTTTGTCAATATTTTTGCCCATCTCGCCGCCGAGCGCGTCGATTTCTTTTACGAGGTGTCCCTTCGACGTGCCTCCGATGTTCGGGTTGCACGGCATCATGGCGATGCTGTCGACACTTACCGTAAATACAACCGTTTCCAGCCCCATCCGCGCTGCCGCAAGTGCTGCCTCGCATCCCGCATGGCCTGCGCCGATGACGGCAATATCAATTGTTTCTTCTAAAACTGCCATTTTTCTTTTATCCTCTTTCTCTATCTACAGCTTTGGATTCTGTCTTAAGCTTTTTCTACTCTGTCAAAATCCGGCTGTCGTTCCTTGTAACTCTATTCCGGCAGATCTTCGTAATCTGCATTTGCTGCCTTTATTTACCTGTACAGAATTTGCTGAAAATCTCATTCACGAGGTCTTCTCCCACCGCTTCACCGATGATCGAACCCAGCTCCTCATACGCATTCATAAGATCAATGGAAAAGAAATCCTCCGGCATACCCATTTCGATGCTTTCTGCCGTCAGTTCCAGACTCTTTTTTGCTGCAAGAAGCGCCTGCTTGTGGCGCGCATTCGTGATGTAAACCTCATCGTTGAACGAAATTTCGCCCTGGAAAAACATCTTTTTCATCTGTTCCTCCAGCTCTTCCATACCCGTCTCTTCCCGCGCGGAAATGCTGATGACCGGAGCGCCTGTCTTTTGCTCCATCTCCTCTTTTTCGATCACCGCAGTCAGATCTGATTTATTCAGCAGCACAATCGCCTTGCGCCCTTTCAGGATTTCCATGATTTTTGCATCATTTTCATCGAGCGGCACTGACGCATCCACCACATAGAGAATCAGATCCGCGTCCTTTGCATGCTCCAAAGCACGGTCCACACCGATTTTCTCGACCGTATCCGCCGTTTTTCGGATCCCCGCTGTATCCAGAATCCGAAGGGAAATGCCCTTTAAGACCAGATTTTCCTCGAGCACATCGCGCGTCGTTCCGGCGATATCCGTTACAATCGCCTTTTCCTCTCCGGCCAGCAGATTCAAAAGCGACGATTTTCCGGCATTCGGCTTTCCAAGAATAACTGTCTTGATGCCCTCCTGGATCATCTTACCCTCATCCGCAGATGCCAGGAGCTTTTCAACCTGCTTTTTCTGCTCCGCAACAACCACGGCCAGCCGCTCCGGGTATCCGTCCAGACTGATGTGCTCCGGGTCATCAAGCGCCGACTCAATAAATGCGATCTCGTAAATCAGCTTCTTGCGGATTGCCCGGATCGCCTTTTTCACCGTTCCGCGCAGCTGGCTCTCGGAGCTTTTTAAGGCATACGCACTCTTTGCCGAGATGACATCCATAACCGCCTCGGCCTGCGTCAGATCCATTCTTCCGTTCAGAAACGCCCGTTTCGTAAACTCACCCGGATCTGCCGCCCGCGCACCGGCATTTAAGACTGCCTCGAGCACTTTTTTCACCGCCAGCACCCCGCCGTGACAGTCGATCTCGACGGTATTCTCACCCGTATATGTTTTCGGCCCTTTCATCACCATGACAAGGACCTCATCAATCACTTCCTCCCCTTCGGTAATCCATCCATAATGAATCGTATGGGATTTGACCGCGGAAAGCTTTTTTCCTTCTTTTTTTGCACGGAATACGCGGTCCGCCACTTCGAATGCATCGTTTCCGCTGATTCTTACAATACCAATTCCCGCCGGCGCCATCGCTGTGGACACTGCGGCAATTGTATCATCCAAATGAAATCCTGCCATTGTTTCCAGTCCTTTCTAAAACCTCTCTTTTTGGGGATCCCAGTATTCAGATCCACATCTTTTCTTTCCTTTCGCATGGCTCTGAATAGTTCCATTTTAGCAGAAAACCAGAAAAGACGGTACCCCGTATTTTACACAGGTACCGTCTTTTTGCATATTTTTTACGCTTTCTTATCGTTTCGGCGCTACAACAACGTGGCGATATGGCTCGCTGCCCTCGCTGTAGGTCTCCACAAATTTATTTCCCTGCAGTGCAGAGTGGATGATTCTTCTCTCGTAAGGATTCATCGGCTCCAGAGAAACCGGTCTTCTGGTCTTTTTCACTTTGTAAGCGATGTTTCTTGCCAGATTTTCCAGTGTTTCTTTTCTGCGTTTGCGGTAGTTCTCCGTATCAAGTTTGACACGAACGTAATCCTTCTGCTCTTTGTTGACCACAAGGCTGGTCAGATACTGAAGGGAATCCAGTGTCTGTCCGCGTTTTCCGATCAGGATGCCCATATCCTCACCGGCAAAATCAACTTCAAGAGAATCGTTCTCGGCATTGTACTCCATCTGGATCTCAACCGGGAGCTCCATGGCTTTGAATACACCGCTTAAGAACTCAAGTGCCGTTGCCTTGATCTGGGCGATTTCCTCGTCTGTTCTCTGAACTACTTCACGCTCTTCTCTTGGCTCGGAGCGTCTTGCAGTTTCTGCCTGACGCGGAGCAGCTTTTCTTTCTGTTTCTTTTTTTACAGCTTCTTTTTTCGGCGCTTCCTTTACCGGTGCAGGAGCTGCCTCTTTTTTCTCTGGTTTCTGGGGTGCTTCCGGTTCTTTTTCCGGTGCGGCTTTTACAGCGGCACGGATCACAGCCGGTTTACTTCCGATTCCAAAGAATCCGGAACTGCCTTCGCTGATGACCTGGATCTCCAGTTTATCGCTGGCAGCCTGAAGCTCAATGCAGGCTTTTGTAATAGCGTCGTCCACGGTTTTTGCGGATACTTCGATAAACTCCATAAAGATTTACCCCCTATTTTTTCTTTTTGCTGTTCTTTTCATCAAACTGTTTTACCATGTTTGCTTTCGCAGCGATGCTTCCGGCGCGGTATTCCTGATTACTGTTGTAATACTCAGTCGAAGCTTTTCTTGCTGCCTCTTTTTCCTCAGCAGACGGCTCTTCGTTCTCCTGTACCTGAATATTACGCACACTCTGCGTTGCAGCCTGTGTGATTTTCTGCGGCGGAAGGCCGGCTTTTTCTCTCTTCTTGGCCGCTTTTTCCTGATTTTTGCGGATCACCTCATCCATGTCAATCGAGGACATATGACGGTTGATCACAACCTGCTGTACGCTTCGAACAAGCGCACCTGCAATCCAGTAAATACCAATACCGATGGAGAACGATAAACACATAAATGCGGAAAAAACAGGCATTACCGTGTTCATGGTCTTCATGGAATTTTCCATGGAATTTGCTGTCTTATTTCCGTTGTTGGAAGATGGTGCCTGCGGCATCAGCTTGTAGTTCAGCCACTGGGTAAACCATGCCAGAACCGGCACCAGAATTGCTCCTGCAATCAGAAGAGCAGATCCGTTTGCCATACCCTCGCGGATGACATCCATCGGAGACTGTGTAATATTAAATCCAAGGAACATGTTGATATGTTTGGACTCCGCGGCGGTTTTTGTAATGGTATCCGCAATACCGGAGAACTCGCTGATATCGGCCAGCTTCGTCCACTGGGACGGTTTCAGCACATAAAACATGTCCAGAAGGTTATTTTCGGTTAATGTTTCACTTACTTTACTGTACATGGTAACACGGTTATCTGTGATAAACTGTGTCAGGATGTCAGAATATCCTGATACACCCATCATCTGTGTTGTCAGTCCCTGGAATACATTGCGGACACTTCCGATATATCCCGGAATATGATAGATAACCTGGTACAGTGCAAGCAGAATCGGCATCTGAATCAGCAGTGTACTGCAGCTTCCTGTCGGGGAGACACCGTATTTCTGATAAACTGCCATGGTTTCTTCAGATTTTTTCATCTGAGAAGCCTGGTCTTTTTTGTTCTGATATTTCTTTTCAATTCTCTGCAGATCCGGCTGCATTACGCTCATCATCTTCGACATCTTCTGCTGCTTGATCTGAAGCGGCGTCAGAACGAGATAAATGATAATCGTATACAGAATAATCGCAATACCGATGTTCGGAATTCCAATTTTTTCCAGACAAAAATAAATTCCATTGATCAGCCAGCCGAGGATCTGGCATACCCACCCGATAATCGGCCACGTTGATTTACTCAGTACGATATCCAAAACGTCTTTTCCTCCTTATTTATCTACGGCACAGGGTCGTAACCTCCGTGTGAAAACGGGTTACATCTCAGTATTCTCCATAATGCCAGCAGACTTCCTTTGAAAGCACCATATTTCTGAATCGCTTCCAGCCCGTACTGCGAGCAGGTCGGCGTATAAGGGCAGTGCACCCTCTTCAGAGGAGACAGGTACTTCTGATAAAACCGGATACCTTTTATCAATACCGTCTTCATTTTTCTGTTTCCTTTAATATATGATGCAGTTTTCCCAGATGCAAAAGTGCTCCCTCTATCTCGAAATACGTACAGTTTTTTGCATTAACTCTTGCGATCACAACTACATCCATTCCACACTGAAATTCCTCTTCATGCAGACGATAACTCTCCCGGATCAGTCTCGCCAGATGGTGGCGCACAACGCTGTTTCCAACCTTTTTACTTACTGAAATTCCAATCCGGTTCCGTCCCAGCTGATTTTTCTTCACATACATGACCAGAAATCGGTTTGCAAACGATGTTCCCTGCTTATAAACCAGCTGAAAATCTCTGTTTTTTTTCAGGCTTTCCGAATATTTCATGAATCCATTCTTTCCTTCATGATTTGTCTAAATTTTCTTTTCATTGAATAGCTTTAGATAGAAGAAAAGACCACATAAATTTTATGCGGCCTTTGGTTTTATGCTGATAATTTTTTTCTTCCTTTTAATCTTCTTGCAGCTAAAACTTTTCTTCCACCTTTTGTGCTCATTCTTGCTCTGAATCCGTGAACTTTAGCTCTGGATCTTTTTTTCGGCTGAAATGTCATTTTCATAAGATAAGGCACCTCCTTTAAATTCTAATCAATAACTGCCTGCAAGGCAGTATTTCACTACATGTATGACAGAAAACATCATTTCAATTATATTCATAAACCCCTGTTTCGTCAACCCTAAAATCAATAATTTTCGCAGTTTTTTCGGGAAAAATGCCGCTCTGACGCGGTTTTCCGGTCTGCCGCTGCCCGTGCCTTCCGTGTGCTGATTTTCGGTTTATCCACAACTTATCCACACTGTCCGCCGCACGCGTACAAATACCAGTTCGATTTTTGCGCTTTCCACACGATATCTTGTAACCGTAATCAACATTATCCACAATCTGTGGATAACCTTGTGGATAACTTTCGGTTTTGCTGTGTACAACCTGTGGGCATTTCCAATTTTTCCAGTATTTACGCCATGTATAATGTGTATATAAGTTTTCCAGACTTTACACATTTCGGTTTTTCCAGCCCTCTATCCACAATTTTATCAACATAAGATTCCCTGTTATCCACAAACTATCCTCCATTTCATCAACAGGAAAATTTTTTACACATTCTGTGGATAAAAAAATAATTATCCACATTTTTGGGTTGAATAAAACGGCATTTTATTATATCATATAGAAGTAAAAATGCGACTATTCGGGGAAAATTTCGTTTTCCAGACAGAAGTTATCCCCAAAAAGCAATGATTATAGAAGCGGAGCGACAGAAAAAGCATGGAAATCGTACAAGATAAATGGAAAGAAATACTGCAGAGAGTGCGGGACGAGCACGAATTATCTGAGATCTCCTTTACTACATGGATTGAACCACTTACGATCCATTCGGTTGAGGACAATCTGATCACAATCCTGGTTCCATCCGAAAAAATGGGTCTCGATTACGTGAGCAAAAAATATACTCTTCCTATTAAAGTGGCCATCGCGGAAATCACAGGTGTCAACTATGAGATCCGCTTTATTCTTCCGGAAGAAGTGAAACAGGAAAAAGCGCCTGCTCCCGTCCAGAAAAATCTCTATGTGCCGAACCTGAATCCAAAGTATACCTTTGATACCTTCGTGGTCGGCAGCAATAACAAATTTGCCCATGCAGCTTCTCTCGCCGTGGCCGAATCCCCGGGAGAAATCTACAATCCGCTGTTTTTATACGGTGGTGTTGGACTGGGCAAAACCCATCTGATGCACTCGATCGCACATTTTATTCTTCAGAAGAACCCGTCTTCGCGGATTCTCTACGTAACGAGTGAAGAATTTACCAATGAAGTCATCGAGGCCATCCGAAACAGCAACAACACCGCAATGACCAAATTCCGTGAGAAATACCGCAATATCGACGTACTTCTCATCGATGATGTGCAGTTTATTATAGGAAAGGAATCCACGCAGGAAGAGTTTTTCCATACCTTCAATACGCTGCACGGCGCCAACAAACAGATCATCCTTTCTTCGGATCGTCCCCCGAAAGACATGGATATCCTGGAAGACCGCATCCGTTCCCGTTTCGAATGGGGACTCCTTGCCGACATCCAGAGCCCGGATTATGAGACGCGAATCGCCATTCTCCGAAAGAAACAGGAATTAGACGGCTATTCCGTCAGCGACGATGTGATCGAATACATCGCTTCCAATATTAAATCGAACATCCGTGAGTTGGAAGGCGCTCTCAACAAAATCATTGCATACGCAAACCTTGAAAAACGTGAAATCAACATTGATCTTGCAGAGCAGGTGCTGCGCGACATCATCTCCCCGAACGAGAAGAAGGTGATCACGCCGGAATTTATCATCGACACCGTTGCAGATCACTTCGATATTACGCCGTCCGACATTGTCGGCAGCAAGCGGAGCAGCAAAATCGTATTCCCGCGCCAGATCGCAATGTATCTGTGCCGCGAAATGCTCGATGCCCCGCTGACCGGAATCGGAAAAATGATGGGCGACCGCGATCATACCACTGTCATGCACGGCATTGAAAAGATCGAAAAGGAAATGAGTGCTAAAGACAGTGTCCGCAACACGGTAGACATCTTAAAGAAGAAGATCAACCCGTCGAAATAGGCGGAGCCTTTGTAACTCTGTCAAAACGGTTAAAAACGATTTACATTTATATAAGAAGAAACTCATCGGTTGACAGGCCCTTATTTATACACAAACCGATGTGGAAAGCCTGTGGATGAATTGTGGACAAATTTGGGGCCTGAAGTTATCAACATTTCATACACAGGTTCACGTTCGATTATTCACAGAGTTATACAGATCGATTTTTCCAGTATTTCCGCATTCTTGACGGGGTTTTCCACATATCCACAGCCCCTACGACTAAGACTACGGATTTTTACTATATTTTTTCTTTATAAGCAGACTCACCAAGCAGTGAGGAAAGGAGAGTTATCCACAATTATGAAATTAGTGTTTGACAAAGCAGACCTTGTAAAAAGCGTTGGTATCGCTATGAAAGCTGTCTCCGGTAAAACAACCATGCCGATTCTGGAATGCATTCTGATTGATGCATCTTCCAACGTGATCAAATTTACCTCCAACGATATGGAACTCGGAATCGAAACCATCGTCACAGGTATGATTCTGGAACGCGGTATTGTTGCTCTGGATGCAAAGATTTTTTCTGAGATCGTAAGAAAACTTCCGGATAATCAGGTTACAATAGAAACAGATGAAAATCTGGTAACTACGATTACGTGTGAAAAAGCAAAATTCAACATTCCGGGACAGTCAGGAGAAGATTTTTCCTATCTGCCGATTCTCGAAACTTCCGATTGTGTTTCCATTTCCCAGTTCACCTTAAAAGAACTGATCCGTCAGACCATTTTCTCCATTGCAGCCAATGAGAACAACAAACTGATGACCGGTGAGCTTTTTGAAATCAAAGATAACACACTTCGCGTCGTATCTCTGGACGGACACCGTATTGCGATCCGCAGAATTGAGCTGAAAGATTCGTATCCGGACCGAAAAGTCGTTGTTCCGGGAAAAACCCTGAACGAAATCAGCAAAATTCTGTCCGGCGAGATGGATGATCAGATTGATATTTACTTCTCGGAAAACCACATTATGTTCAAGTTCGATGATACAACGGTCGTTTCCAGACTGATCGACGGTGAATATTTCCGCATCGACCAGATGCTTTCGAGTGATTACGAGACAAAAGTGACGATCAACAAAAAAGAATTCTTAAGCTGTATCGACCGTGCGACGCTTCTTGTCAAAGAAGGCGACAAAAAACCGATCATCATCGACATCCAGGATGGAGCGATGGAACTGCAGATCAACTCCGCGATGGGTTCCATGAAAGAAGAGATTGATATCAACAAAGAAGGCAAGGATATTATGATCGGTTTTAACCCGAAATTCCTGATCGATGCACTTCGTGTTATTGACGACGAGGAAATTTCGATTTATCTGGTCAACCCGAAGGCTCCATGTTTTATCCGGAACGAAGAAGAGAGCTATATCTATCTGATTCTGCCGGTAAACTTCAATTCCGTGAGATAAGTCACATAAGTTTGAAATCTGCCGGAACCTTTTCTGAAAGAACTTTCAGCGGTTTTACAGCCACACAGGTTGAAAACTGCGAACTTACGTGAGGAAAAGGCACGGCAGTGCAGGAGGAAAAAATGGAAATTATTACGCTGCGTGAAGATTACATCAAACTGGGCCAGGCATTAAAAGCTGCGGCTCTGGTAGAAGACGGCGTGGAAGCAAAGCTCGTCATCAAGGACGGCTGCGTGACCGTAAACGGTGAAGTAGACACCCGCCGCGGCCGCAAGCTCTATGACGGAGATGTTGTCTGCTACAATGGAAATGAGATACAAATTAAAAAATAAGGCTTAAAAACTTAAGCTGATTTTTCACGGACGAGTGCTCATGTATATCAAATCTTTAGAACTGAAGAACTATCGGAATTATGAGAGTTTATGCATAAATATCAGCCCCGGAACGAATATTCTCTACGGCGACAATGCCCAGGGAAAGACGAATATTCTCGAGGCTTTATATCTCGCGGGTACGACAAAATCGCACCGTGGCAGCAAGGACCGCGAAATCATCCAGTTTGACCGGGAGGAAGCCCATATCCGGATGATGGTGGAGCGGAACGGCAGCACGCATAAAATCGATATGCATCTGAAAAAAAATAAATCCAAGGGAATCGCCATCGATGGAGTTCCGATCCGCAAAGCGTCGGAACTTTTTGGCATTGTAAATATTGTGTTTTTCTCTCCGGAGGACCTGAATATCATCAAAAACGGTCCTGCGGAGCGCCGGCGTTTCCTAGATAGCGAAATTTGTCAATTGTCAAGACTATACATGATCGAGCTTGCCAATTATAATAAAGTGGTGGCGCAGAGAAACAAGCTGCTTAAAGAGATTTCGTTTTCCGGCAGAATGGCGGATACGCTCGAGATCTGGGATGAGCAGATGGTCCGCTATGGAACAAGCATTATTTCCGAGCGGAAAAAGTTTATCAGCCGCCTGAATGATATTTTATCCGAGATCCATCAGAATCTTACCGGAGGAAAGGAGCAGATTCTGATTACCTATGAACCGAATGTGTCCGAGGAAGGGTTTTCCGAAGAGTTAAAAGCCGGAAGAGAGCGTGATCTGCGTTTCGGACAGTCCTACACCGGGCCGCACCGGGACGATTTCTGTGTGCGGGTCAACGACATTGATATCCGTAAATACGGTTCCCAGGGGCAGCAGAGGACGGCGGCGCTTTCGCTGAAACTGGCGGAGATCCGTCTGGTCGAGGAGGAAATTCACGATACACCGGTTTTACTGCTGGATGATGTTTTGTCGGAGCTGGACGGCAGCCGGCAGAATTATCTTCTGCAGAGCATTCACAGCATACAGACACTGATTACCTGTACCGGACTGGATGAGTTTGTCGAAAATCATTTTGAGGCAAACAGCGTATTCCAGGTGGTCGAGGGATCTGTGTTTCACAAAGAAACAGGAGGAATCTAAATGAGTACAGAGAACATGGAAAAGACAGAGTATGGTGCAGACCAGATTCAGATTCTGGAGGGTCTGGAAGCCGTACGGAAGCGCCCAGGTATGTATATCGGCAGTACCTCCGCACGGGGACTTCACCATCTGGTCTATGAGATTGTCGACAACTCGGTAGACGAGGCACTGGCAGGATACTGCAAAAATATTGACGTTACGATTAACCCGGACAACTCCATCACCGTCATCGACGACGGCCGTGGTATTCCGGTCGGCATCAATCATAAGTCGGGCCTTCCGGCCGTTGAGGTTGTCTTTACGGTGCTGCACGCAGGCGGAAAGTTCGGCGGCGGAGGGTACAAGGTATCCGGTGGTCTTCACGGAGTAGGTGCGTCTGTAGTAAATGCACTTTCCACATGGCTTGAAGTAAGGATCTATCATGAAGGTAAGATTTATCAGCAGAGATATGAACGCGGTAAAACTATGTATCCTCTGAAGGTTGTGGGAGACTGCCAGCCGGATAAGACCGGAACAACAGTTGTCTTCCTTCCGGATAAAGAAATATTTGAGGAAACAGTATATGATTATGACATTCTGAAACAGCGTTTGAGAGAGATGGCATTCCTGACAAAGGGATTGAAGATTTCTCTTAAAGATACCAGAGAAGGAATGGAAAGAGAGAAAGTTTTCCATTATGAAGGTGGTATCCGTGAATTTGTAAGCTATCTGAACAGAAGCAAGGAAGCGCTTTACCCGGAAATCATTTACTGCGAAGGACAGCAGAACGGTGTGTCTGTAGAGGTTGCCATGCAGCACAATGACTCTTATACAGAGAACTGCTATGGATTTGTAAATAATATTAATACACCTGAGGGTGGTACTCATATTGTAGGTTTCAGAAATGCCCTGACAAAGACGTTCAATGATTATGCCAGAAAGAACAAGCTGCTTAAAGACAGTGAACCCAATTTGAGTGGCGATGATATCCGCGAAGGTCTGACTGCAATCGTCAGTGTTAAGATTGAGAATCCCCAGTTTGAAGGTCAGACAAAACAGAAGCTTGGAAACAGTGAAGCAAGAGGGGCTGTTGACAGCGTGGTGAGCAAGCAGCTTGAGATTTTCCTTGAGCAGAATCCAACAGTAGCGAAAACTACAGTAGAGAAATCAGTTCTTGCACAGAGAGCACGTGAGGCTGCACGTAAGGCTCGTGATCTGACCAGAAGAAAATCAGCACTTGATAATATGTCACTTCCTGGAAAGCTTGCAGACTGTTCAGATAAGAATCCTGAGAACTGTGAAATCTACATTGTAGAGGGAGATTCCGCCGGTGGCTCTGCAAAAACAGCCAGAAATCGTGTAACACAGGCTATCCTTCCACTGAGAGGTAAGATCCTGAATGTAGAGAAAGCACGTCTGGATAAGATTTATGCAAATGCAGAGATCAAAGCTATGATCACAGCTTTCGGAACAGGAATTCATGAAGATTTTGATATCAGTAAACTTCGTTATCATAAGATTATTATTATGACTGATGC
>OHXK01000485.1_pt1 | contig 18049 bp, 18 predicted proteins | sample 1579921 | NCBI WGS metagenome assembly OHXK01 (sample SAMEA3882551, study PRJEB24775) | human gut metagenome | biome: human-associated habitat; feature: intestine environment; material: feces | place: Netherlands | collected 2009/2010 | reverse complement strand
TCGTTTTCGTATTAAAAATTAAATTTCAGCCAACAACAAGACAAACAAGAATTTACATAAAAAGCTCCAGCACAAATACCACGACACAGGACAGCACCGCTACCTGGAAGAGGCTGCGTCCGAACCAGGCCAGTATGATACCGACCACCAGGGCAGCAAGTCCGGCCACGGGGCTGTTTGTTGCTTCCATGATAGCCGGAAATGTCATAACGGCCAGTGTGACATAAGGCACATAGTACAGAAATGACCGGATGGTTTTATTTTTGATCTCTCTGCGGATCAGTGTCAGCGGAAGGACACGGATCAGGTAGGTCACGGCAAACATGACCAGAATGTAGATGTAGATATTATGCTGCATGTTCGGTTTCCTCCTTTACCGGGAACAGGATTGCTGCGATGCCTGCGATTGCCACCGTGAGAATAATGGTGCGGATACCGGAGGAAATGTCGGAAATCACCGGAAGCCGTGAGAAGATATAGCTGGAAACCATGGAGATAGTGACCAGTGCTGCAATTACCTTATTCTTGCGTGCAGGCGGAATGATGATGGCAAGGAACATGCCGTACAGTCCGACGCTCAATGCACTTACAATGTTGGCAGGCAGGATATTACCCATAATAACACCGAAAAATGTACCGAGACTCCAGCCCGGAATGGCAACCGTCATCATGCCATAATTGTAAAACGGATTTAGTTTTCCGGGTTCCGATACCGCGACACCGAAGATTTCATCGGTGACGTCAAAACCAACCAGCAGACGGTGCAGCAGACCGGTTTCGGAAGAAAACTTCTGACTCAGGGAGCATGACATCAGCAGATAACGTGCGTTTGCCACAAGCTCCATCAGGACCATTTCAAAATAAGTGCCGCCGGCTGCAATCACGGTAAAGCCCGCATACTGACCGGCGGAAGCGTTGCAGGCGAGACTGGTGAGCATGGCTTGCCAGGCCGTCATACCTGCATTTCGGGCAGTGATGCCCAGTGTAAAAGAAACCGCGAGATAGCCGAGACAGATCGGCATACCATTCTTGATTCCTTTCAGATAATAATATTTGTTTTTTTGTCTGTCCATTGTTGTATGTATCCCCTTGTAAATCGAATATACGATGCATCAGTTTCACCTGTTGTAGACTTTTGAGCAAAAGTGAGGCGCTGACGCTGTATATTAGTGTAACATTTCACTTGCATTTCGTCCAATAAATCTTTATACTTTCTAAGGTTGACGAGAAGAGGAATCGTTTTCCGGATACAGGGAAACACCGGTTTACGGTATGATCCGTGTATGTGGAAAACGGATTTGTCTGTATTTTTAAATGGGAGAAAGGGTAAATGATGAAAACAAAAACACTGACAGAGGGAACGCCCTGGAAACAGATCATGCTGTTTTCTATTCCGATTTTCTGGGGAAATGTGTTTCAGCTGTTGTACAGCCTGGTAGATACAAAAATTGTAGGAAGTACGCTGGGAACGGAAGCATTGGCAGCAGTGGGTTCCGTGTCCACGTTACATACGTTGATGACCGGATTTCTGAACGGTCTGACACTTGGATTTTCACTGATCACAGCTATGTGTTTCGGGGCAAAAAACAGGAAGCGGCTGAAAAAAACTTTTGCAGCTGCGATTTCACTTGGTGTACTGACTACGTTGGCTTTGGTGCTGATGTTGATGATTTTCCTGCATCCTGTGCTGAATCTGCTGCATGTGCCGCAGGCGCAGTTTGAGATGGCATATGCCTATATCAGTGTGCTGATCGTAGGACTCTTTGCCACGCTGTTTTACAACCTGTGTGCCAATACACTGCGGGCTATCGGGGATGCACTGACACCGTTGGTTTTTCTGATTGTAGCAACTGTGAGCAACATTGGGCTGGATTATTTGTTTATCCTTGGATTTCAGATGGGAGTGCAGGGAGCAGCCTATGCTACGGTGCTGGCACAGCTTTTGTCTGTGGTGCTGTGTCTGATTCGTATTTTCCGGAAATTCCCGATTCTGCATATACAGAAAGAGGATTTCCGATTTGACCGGGAGCTGATGGCAGAAATGTATAAAAGCGGACTGTCGATGGGGCTGATGTCCTGTCTGGTCGGCATTGGAACGATTTTGCTGCAGTCTGCCATTAATACTCTGGGAACAACAGTCATTGTGGCTCACACGGCAGCCCGAAAAGTATTTGAACTCGTGTCTCTGCCAAACAGTGTGCTTGGTTCTGCCATGGCGACCTATTGCGGACAGAATTATGGTGCAAGACGCTTTGACCGGATCCGGCAGGGAATCCGTGCATCTCTGATCATTGCGGCAGTCTGGGCAGTTGTAGTTTTCCTGATCTGTCACACGATAGAAGGAAAACTGATCCAGTTTGTTGCAAGTACTACCAATCCGGATGTAATTTACTGGGGAAGTACTTATTTAAAAGTGGATATGTCTTTCATCGTAATCTGTGGGGTGATCGTTATCTTGCGCAATTCCATGCAGGGTTTTGGAGACCGGGTCATTCCTGTGTTCTCCAGCTGTATCGAACTTGCGGGAAAAATCATATTTGCCTTTGTGTTTGCACCGATGTTTGCATACTGGGGCATTATCTGGGCAGAGCCGATGGTATGGATCGCCATGGTGATCCCGTTAATCGTGAAAGTGGTCCATGTATTGAAAAAAGAAGCATAGTAAAGAGACTTCAGATGCTTTTTGAAAAAATATACCTGCTATGAAATAAAATAGTTGTTGATTTATATAGAAAGAACAGATAGAATAGAATCATCTGCGAAGACTGAAAGGACAGTCTTCATCATTCATAACTGTTATCCGGTGCATGGATTTTTCCTATATGTATCTGGCTGATCGTTGTGAAAAAATAAAAGGAGGAAAAGGATATGCCGATTAAAATACCAGATTCACTGCCAGCAACAGCAGTTCTTGAAAGCGAGAATATTTTTGTTATGACGGAGTATCGGGCAATGCATCAGGATATCCGTCCCCTGAACGTGCTGATTTTGAATCTGATGCCTACCAAGGTAATTACAGAAAATCAGCTGCTTCGGAAACTTTCAAACACACCGCTTCAGATTAAGGTGGAATTTTTACAGACTGCCAGCTATACCCCTCAGCATGTGGATACAGAGCATATGGAATCATTCTACACGACATTTGAACAGGTGAAGGACCGCTGGTTCGACGGACTGATCATTACAGGCGCACCGCTGGCTTTTGTACCGTATGAGGAAGTACATTACTGGAAAGAACTTTGCAAGATTATGGAATGGGCAAAGACGCATGTACACTCTACAATGCACATCTGCTGGGGAGCACTGGCTGGACTCTATTATCATTTCGGTATTCCGACTGTGGAATATCCGGAAAAACTTTCCGGTGTGTATTCCAATACCGTATTGAAGAAGAGTTCCCCGTTGTTCCGTGGATTTGACGATGTGTTCAATGCACCGCATTCACGTGAAGTTGGCATTCTCAAAGAGGATGTAGACAAAGTTCCGGAATTGGAGCTGATCGCAGACAGTGAAGCGGGCGGACCGACAATTTTGAAAACGACGGATTCCAAAAACTTTTTTGTACTTTGTCATCTGGAATATGATGCCAATACACTGGAACTGGAGTACAAACGTGATTTTGAAAAAGGTCTGAATCCACATATTCCCTATCATTATTATCCGGATGATGATCCGACGAAGGAACCGGTAGTTACCTGGCGTTCCGCAGGACAGCTGCTGTTTTCCAACTGGTTGAATTACTATGTATATCAGACCACACCGTATGATATCGGAAATAAATAAGTCATGAGCAAGTAGCGAAAGCGGATTGCGAATGTCCGCTTTACAAGTTCGGAAAAATACAAAAAAATCATTTCAAATATAGAAATCCGGCATTGAGACAGCAGCCATAGATGTGCTATACTAAGGAAAATCATGAGCAAGTAGCGAAAGCGGATTGCGAATGTCCGCTTTACAAACAAAGAACATAGTAGAGAGGTATGGAAAATGAAGAAGTATGGATTTGGTGTTGACGTAGGTGGAACAACCTGTAAAATCGGATTTTTTGAGAACTCCGGCAATATGTTGGACAAATGGGAGATCAAAACTAATACAGAGAATCATGGTGCCTCCATTCTGGATGATATTGTGGCATCCTTAGAAAGCAAACTGGCAGATGCCGGTATCAGCAAAGACGAGGTAGAGGGTGTCGGAATCGGTGTTCCGGGTCCGGTTAAAAATGACAGCGTCGTATGTGAATGTGTCAATCTCGGATGGGGTACATTCGATGTGGCAGAGACACTTTCTGAGAAAATCGGTCTGCCGGTAAAAGTAGGAAATGATGCAAATGTAGCTGCCCTTGGTGAGATGTGGAAAGGCGGCGGCCAGGGATGTCAGAACGGTGTCATGGTCACACTGGGAACCGGTGTCGGCGGCGGAATTATTATTAACGGTTCTATCGTTGGCGGTGTACACGGTGCCGGTGGAGAGATCGGTCATATGAAAGTATCTGAGACAGAGACGGAGACTTGCGGATGTGGAAAACGCGGATGCCTGGAGCAGTATGCGTCAGCAACCGGTATTGTACGTCTGACAAAACAGCGCCTGGCAGCAGATGATGCCAAGACCAGCCTGCGAAGTCTTCCGGAAGTGACCGCAAAGGATGTTTTTGATGCGGCAAAAGCCGGAGATGCAGTAGCACAGGAACTGGTGGAAGAAGTAGGAAGAATTTTAGGCGGAGCGCTTGGTTCTATCGCTGTTGTAATAGATCCTGAGATGTTTGTTATCGGCGGTGGTGTGTCCAGAGCTGGACAGATCCTACTGGATGCCGTGCAGAAATATTTTAAGGAGCGTGTATTCAAATCCTGCCAGGAGACAAAATTTGTACTTGCTTCTCTTGGAAATGATGCCGGAATGTATGGCTGTGCAAAAATGATTTTTAATGCGTAAAAGCTTGTTGGCTGTGTAAAGGGCAAATCTGAAGCAAAAATCCAGAAAGACATGGATGATTTTGCTTTCAGATTTGCCTTTTTTACTTGATGGTATTGCGTGCCGCGCTATGAAAAAAATTAAATTCTAGCCAGGAATACCACAAATAAGACATCAAAAAAGCCTGTCCAATGGACAGGCTTTTCTGATTGTTTGTTGAGAGTTGTAAAAAAGTGATTTTGAAATTTCGTTCAATTTCTGATATTAGAATACTACATAGTTACCCATTTGTAAAATTGAAAAAAGTGATATGTGAAATCAAAAAAAGTGAACAATAAGAAACAATGATATTTACTTCCGGAAGATTTCCAGATACAATAATAAGGAAATAAACAGGTGGGGGAATTATGGAACTACGAAATGTAAAAACGTTTATCAAAATTGCAGAAATTGGGAATTTTTCCAAGGCTGCCACAGAGCTTGGCTATGCACAGTCTACGGTTACCATGCAGATCCAGACGCTGGAACGGGAACTTGGCGTGTCGCTGTTTGAACGAAATGGCAAGAGTGCGGTGCTTTCCGCCGCCGGTAAAGAGTTTCTGGATTATGCATACAACCTGCAGCGCTGTGAAGCCATGGCACTGGAGCATTTTGCGGAAGGGGCAGATCCCGGTGGAGAAGTAAGTGTAGGTATCATGGAAACGTTGTGTGCTTCTCGCTATGGAATTATTTTCCGGGAATTTAAGAAGCGGTATCCAAGGGCAAATATCAAAGTGGTTGTGGCAACGACACTGGAATGTATGGAGCTGCTTGGCAAAGGAAAACTGGATCTGATCCTGACTGTTGACAAGAAAATTAATCGTATCAACTGGGTGACGGCACATGAAGTGCCCACAGAAATCCGCTTTTTCTGTCCGGCGGATCACCCGTTTGCCGGAAAAAAGGACATTCCGCTGGATACGGTTCTGGCAGAAAATTTTATTATGATCGAAGAGGGCTGCAATTACCGTCAGGCATTTGAACAGTATGTGGTGGAGGAACGGGGACGCCGACCATCGATTACAGAGATTGGGTACACCCGGCTGATCATTGATGCCGTGATTGAAAATCTGGGAGTTTCCCTGTTGCCGAGATTCACGCTGGAGGAAGCATTGCGGGAGAAAAAGATTGCATTGTTTTCCGTCAAGGGATTTCGAAGTTCGATGCTGATGCAGGTCATTTACAGCAAAAATCGCTGGGTATCGCCGGCAATGAAAGCTTTTATCGAGATGACGAAAGAATTTATGCCGGAGTAATTCCTGAAAAAAGAGTAGAAAGAGAATGAGAATATGAATAAAAAAGAAGTAACAGAGATTAAAAAATTATTTACCAAAGAACGCTGCTGCTTAAATCGTCTCTGCGGCTGTTATGTGGACGCAGACAAAAATAAAGTCGTACAGTTTAAGGAGGCATTTCTCTCCCTTCCGGAAGAAGAAATTTACAAATATCTGGATATTTTTCGTAAAAGTCTGTCCGGAACCCTTGGAAAGAATCTGCTGAATATGGAGTTCCCGCTGGAACAGGAAATGGGGGATGGCACACAGAAAAGTCTGCTGGCGCTGCGGGACAGTGAATTGAAGGATGATGTCATGCTGGACGCCTTTTATGACCGCATGATTGAGACATACTATCATCCGGAAAACTATCTGATCCTGCTGGTGCACGGTTCCTATGATATTCCTATGAAAACTTCTGATGGCATGGAGATGGATGATGCATCGGATTACATATATAATTTTGTACTGTGCTGTCTGTGCCCGGTGACACTCTCCAAGGCAGGACTTTGTTACAATGCAGAGACAAACAGTATCGAGGACCGGATTCGTGACTGGATGGTGGATCTTCCGGAACAGGGATTTTTATTCCCGGCATTTCAGGACAGAAATACAGACATTCACCGTCTGCTTTATTATTCCAAAAACGCAAATGAACTCTGCCCGGATATCACGGAGCAGCTGTTAGGCTGTGTGCAGCCAATCCCGGCCGGACAGCAGAAAGAATCTTTCCAGGCAATCATTGAGGATACCCTGGGGGAAGAGTGCGTGTATGATGTGGTCCGCAACATTCATGAGAACCTGAATGAAATGATCGAAGAACAGAAGGAAAACGGCGAGCCGCTGGAACTTGATAAAATGCAGGTGCGCAAGCTGTTAGAGCGCAGCGGGGCACCGGAGGAGAATCTGGAACAGTTTGAAAAACAATACGATGAAGAAATCGGTGCACAGATGACGGTTATGGCAAACAACATCTCCGATACCAGAAAATTTGAGGTAAAAACACCGCAGATGACTGTCAAAGTCAGCCCGGAGCAGGCAGGACTGGTGGAAACACGCATGATTGACGGTGTACCATGTCTGGTCATTCCGTTGACGGATGAAGTGGAAGTAAACGGTATTCATGTACATCTGAGAGATGAAGAAGTGCTGAAAAATCTGGAGTAAAGAATATGGGGGAACTGTAAGGCGAAGTAAAAAAGAATCTGTCGTGAGACGAGTCTGAGAGGCATCGTTTTTTGCAAGGTTAATAAATGTCCTTTTTAAGACAAGAGTGTTCTTTTTTCAATGAACTATTTGTTGTAATATACAGATGATGGAAGGATTATGGTTTTGCAGTTTGACCATTTATCAACATAAAAAGACAATTATAGGAGGGCATTTACATGAACAAATTACTGTACGGGGTAGCATATTATTACGAGTATCTGCCATACGACCGTCTTGATGAGGACATTAAAATGATGAAAGCCGCAGGCATCAACGTGGTGCGTATCGCGGAATCAACCTGGAGCACTTACGAAAAACAGGAAGGTCAGTTTGATTTTTCTACCGTGACAAAAGTGCTGGATGCCATGGAAGAAGCCGGCATTGATGTCATCATCGGTACACCGACCTATGCGGTACCGTCCTGGCTGGTAAAAATGGATCCGACGGTTCTGGCTGTGACCCATCAGGGAGAAGGCGTATACGGAGCCCGTCAGATCATGGACATCACGAATCCGAACTATCTGAAATACGGGGAGCGTGTGATCCGCAAGCTGCTGGAAGTATGCCGGGACCGCAAGTGCATCATTGGTTTCCAGTTGGATAATGAGACAAAATATTATGATACTGCAGGTCCGAACGTACAGGCAGCATTTGTGGAATACCTGAAAGAAAAATTTAACGGAAGTACCGATGCTATGAACGCTGCATTTGGTCTGGATTACTGGAGCAACCGTGTGGATAACTGGGAAGATTTTCCGGATGTCCGGGGAACTATCAATGGAAGTCTCGGAGCTGAGTTTGATAAGTTCCGCCGTGGTCTGGTAACAGAATTTCTGACCTGGCAGTCAAATATTGTAAAAGAGTATGCCCGTCCGGATCAGTTTATCACCCACAATCTGGATTTTGAGTGGCGCGGATATTCCTATGGTGTACAGCCGGCCAATAATCATTTTGAAATTGCAAAAGAGGCGCTGACTGTGGCAGGATGCGACATTTACCATCCGACGCAGGACGAACTGACCGGTGCGGAAATCGCCTTTGGCGGTGATATGACCCGTTCCCTGAAACAGAATAATTATTTCGTTCTTGAGACAGAGGCACAGGGTTACCCATGTTGGACACCGTATCCGGGGCAGCTTCGGCAGCAGGCGTTCAGCCATGTGGCATCCGGTGCGGCTCTGGTAGAATACTGGCACTGGCATTCTATCCATAACTCTTTCGAGACATACTGGAGAGGTCTGCTCAGTCATGATTTCAAAGAAAATCATGTATATTGTGAGGCGAAAACGATCGGTCGGGATTTTGCGGCATTAAGTCCGGCACTCTGCAATCTGAAAAAAGAGAACAAAGTGGCGATGGTAGTCAGCAACGATGCACTGTCAGCCCTTGACTGGTTCCGCATTGACACTACAGCGGAAGGTCCGGGAAAGACTGGTTACAACGATGTGGTCCGCTGGATGTATGACGCCTTATACAAGATGAACGTGGAAGTGGACTTTATCGAGCCATCCTGCAAGGATATGGACCGGTATCAGATGGTCATTGTTCCGGCACTGTATGCAGCCTGCGAGGCAGATCTGCAGCGGATGAAACAGTATGTGGCAGATGGTGGTTACCTGCTCACTACATTTAAAACAGCCTATACCGATGAAAATGTAAAAGTTTATCATGATGCGTTTCCGCATGTACTCAGCGAGTGCCTTGGCATTTCATACAGCAATTTCACATTCCCGAAAAATGTGAAACTGAGTGGCACTGCGGATGAGCAGGCAGAACTTTTCATGGAACTTGTGAAACCGGAAGGCGCCGACGTGCTGGTTTCCTATGACCATTATGCGTGGAAGGATTATGCGGCAGTGACCAGAAATCATTATGGAAAAGGTATTGCGCAGTATCTTGGCTGCAAGACTTCTGAAAAATATCTGCAGAAACTGCTGGCAGATGCCATGAAAGAAGCAGGTATTGTGGATACAGTACAAAATACAGAGTTTCCGGTTATCGTGCGCCGCATGAAAGACGAAAACGGAAAGACGGTATGGTTTTACTTTAACTATTCCCATACACCGGCAGAGGCTGTTTATACCGGAGCAGACGGAGTGTATCTGATGAAAGAGGATCAGACTTTTCCGGGAATCAATGTGGCAGCCGGTGCGAAACTTGCACTTGGCAGCTGGGATGTACAGATCATCCGTGAGAAATAAATGAATAATTTTTTGAAGAAATGAAGAAATGAGGGAATGCAGGATGAAGCAGGAGTTTTATGACAGATTGGCAGCGCCATTCGAAACATCGGAGCGAAAGAAGAACTGTCTGCTGCGGGTAAACCATATTCTGACGGATGTGATTTATCTCGTTTATCCTGCATTGCTTTTTTATCTGATGGTTTACAGGGACAGCCGGTTCTGGCGGGTACTCCTGGTTCCGGCGGTGACCTTTGTGTTGGTGAGTCTGTTCCGCAGGAAGTTTAATGCACCACGGCCTTACGAAAAATGGCCGGTGAAGCCGCTGATTCCGAAAGACACAAAAGGAAATTCGTTCCCGAGCAGACATGTGTTTTCCATCTATATCATTGCCATGGCAGCATGGTATGTGTGCCCTCCGCTTGGAGTAATTCTCTGTGTGGCTGGGGTGTTTCTGGCAGCGGCGAGAGTGATTGGCCGGGTACATTTTGTGAAAGATGTGGTGGCAGGAGCACTGATTGCAGTGGGATGTGGAATCCTGAGCTTTTGGGTGATATAAAAAGTGAGGAGAAGGTAAGGTATCATGAGGATTGGAAAAGAAAAAGGTGTTCCGATTTCACCGGAACTGATCGGGTTATTTTTTGAGGATATTAATTTTGCAGCAGACGGCGGTCTGTATGCAGAGATGATTGAAAACCGTTCCTTTGAGGCAAGGGAGGCCTATGGCAATCCGGGGAGGTTTTATGCGGTGGATGATCCGGGGTATGCCTGGAAGTCCGTACAGCAGTCCGGGGAAGAAGCTCCGTTTATGCAGTATGTGACAGGTACTCCGGTGTCAGAGGCGAATCCGCATTATCTGCGTTTTACTGCAAAAGCAGCAGGACAGGGTTTTGCAAACAAGGCATACGATGGGATCCGTCTGGAAAAAGATCATACCTATCGTGTGTCCTTTTATGCACGGTGTGTGGCGTATGAAGGCGATACTTTTCAGATAAAGGTCATAAAAGACGGACAGGTTTTTGCAGAGGTGGCAGTAAATGCAGTGAAGCCGGTACCTTATGTGCCGTTCTGTGATCTGAAAATCCCGATGGAGATTGGTTACGGTACGTTAAATCCGGAGATTCAGCACATTCGTGAGATGGATCAGAGCGGCAAGTGTCGTAGAAGTGAGTGGATAAAATATGAGGTGGTACTTACAGCGCAGGATGATGTCCGTGGGGCGCAGTTTGCAATTACGTTTGATGTGCCGGGTATCGTAGAGTTTGATCTGATCTCCATGATACCGGAAGATGCAGTGGCAGGGATTTTCCGGAAGGACCTGTTTGAGGCATTGCAGGCGATAAAACCGGGATTTGTGCGTTTTCCGGGCGGCTGTATCGTGGAGGGTATCAGCCTAGACAACCGTTATTACTGGAAAAATACCGTGGGTGATGTGAAAGATCGGCGCTATATCCCGAATCTTTGGGCATTTGACGATGACTGGAGCAAGAATGATCCAATGACAAAGCGGCCGGATGCACATTACGGTCAGTCCTTTGGACTTGGATTTTATGAATATTTTCTGTTGTGTGAACTGCTGGATGCAAAACCGCTTCCGGTGCTGAATATCGGTACGGCGTGTCAGTTCCGTTCCACGGAGATGGTAGATTCTGACAATCCAAAGTTTGAGGAATATGTACAGGATGCACTGGATCTCATTGAGTTTGCCAACGGACCGGTGGACAGTACATGGGGCGCATTGCGGGCCAGAATGGGACACCCGGAGTCTTTCCATATGGATTTTCTGTCTGTGGGAAATGAACAGTGGGAGACACAGTATCTGGATATGAAGCATCGCTATGAGCGGTTTGCGCAGGCAATTCATGCGAAATATCCGGAGATCCGGCTGCTTGGAACCGCAGGTCCTTTTATGGAATGCTCTATCACAGAGGATGCATGGAAGTTCTATCGGGAAAAGGCGAAAGAGAATCCGGACTTCAGCTATGCTGTGGATGAGCATTATTATGTCAGTCCACAGTGGTTATATGACCATGTGGCAATGTATGATGAGTATCCGCGGAATGTGGCAGTATTTGCCGGAGAGTACGCCGCACATACCGAAGACCGGGCAAACTCCATGGAGAGTGCGCTGGCGGAAGCAGCACTTCTGACCGGCATTGAGAAAAATGCGGATGTGGTGAAACTTGCTTCCTATGCACCGCTGTTTAACCGCATCGGACACAGTCAGTGGAAGCCGGATATGATCTGGTTCGATGACAGTGATGTGTATCTGACACCAAATTATTATGTGCAGAAATTGTTTGCAAATCACAGAGGTAGCTACACCATTCCGTTGCAGAAACAGGATGTGAAATTGCGAAAGGAAGGCATCTATGTATCTGCCGCAGTGGATGCGCATGGTGAGATCATTCTGAAACTAGTCAATACAAATCATCGGGAATATGCGCTGATGCTGGAGGATGCAGATGGTCTGGCGGTAAGGACAACGGGACAGATGTGGACGTTGCGGGGAACCGGGGAAATGCCGGAGGACAGACCGGAGGTGTCAGTGGTGACAGAGGAAACGGCGGAAATCGATGGATGTGTGTTCATACCGGCACAGAGTCTGGTTGTGATCCGCTATCAGTAATGATCACTGGATTAGATGATTGCGGTATGAAGTAAAAAATGTAATTTTGGAATAAAAAGATGTTGAAGTTAAAAGATGCCATACGAATTGTTCCGTACTTCGTACTCCCACAATTCTACCCAATATTCGCATATCGTGAAGCTGACGCTCCACTTTTATGCTCATATCGGGGCGGGTCATTAAGCCATAAAACCACTCCTGTGCAAGCACATCGTGATTTCAGGCTTTTGACCCTGGCATCATAAAAAAAGACTGCCGCGATGCGACAGTCTTTTTAATGTTCAATATAATATGTGCCAAAAAGACTTTATGATTAAGCCTCAGAGATAGCACCTGTAGGACATGTACCTGCACATGCGCCGCAATCGATGCAAGCATCAGCGTCGATCTGGTACTGAGCATCTCCTTCAGAAATAGCACCTACCGGACATCCGCCAGCACATGCACCACACATTACACAAGAATCGTTAATTACGTATGCCATAATTGTTTCCCTCCTTAAAAAATACTTGTTCGTCAAGCTTTCATAAGCTTTTCCACATAATAATATAAAAAATCAAAAATTGCAAGTGTTCAATGAGATAAAAAGATCAATAAGTACGCTTTTTGGCGATTGTATTGAAGTTAATACATCTTGACACTTGAGTTAGCGTATGCTATCGTAGATATTGAGTAAGTTTTCTTGTTTACAGAATATAGGACAACAGCAAAAATCCGCATATGCGGATTTTTTTGTTTGACAGGAAATTACGTTGAATTTCCTGTCAAACAAAAGCACTTCGTGCAAACGATGCGCACTCGCACACTTTCTTGTAGTCAAAACACGTTGTGTTGAGGTTTTATATGGAAAACTTTGGAAATCTTCATGAATTATTCAGAAAAACCATCTTGCAAGGTTAAGATAGATGATATAATATATATATTTAGCAAGGAAAATATGACAGGCATCTTGCGCTCTTTTTTGAGAGGAATCTGGAAAATTATGCGGAAAATAAAAGAAAAAGAGAATGTAGTCTGCCAAGAGGTTATATCACGGGAGAGATACATATGTTAAATTACAAAAAATATAAAAGAGTTCCGGTATTACATTACCCGGAGCGTGAATGGCCGGACAAAGAGATTGAGCATGCACCGATGTGGTGTAGCGTGGATCTGCGCGATGGCAATCAGGCACTGATCGATCCAATGAATGTAGAAGAGAAGATGGAGATGTTCCGGCTGCTTCTGAAACTGGGATTCAAGCAGATTGAGATCGGATTTCCGGCAGCATCCCAGATTGAGTACGATTTTCTGCGCAAGCTGGTAGATGAAAGCATGATTCCGGATGATGTACAGGTTCAGGTTCTGACCCAGTGCAGAGAGCATCTGATCGACCGTACCTTTGAGGCAATCCAGGGAATCAAAAATGTTATTGTACATATTTACAACTCCACATCTGTGCTTCAGCGTGACGTTGTATTCCATAAAGACAAAGAAGCCATCAAACAGATTGCTATTGAAGGCACCAGAATGGTAAAAGAGCGTGCAAAGAATTTTGACGGAAATATCCAGTTGGAGTATTCACCGGAGAGTTTTACCGGAACAGAGGTAGAGTTTGCACTGGATATTTGTACTGCCGTACAGGATATCTGGGAGCCGACACCGGAGAATAAGATTATCTTTAATCTTCCGGCAACCGTAGAGATGAACACTCCAAATGTTTACGCGGATCAGATTGAGTGGATGCATAAACATTTCAAAAACAGGGAATCTATTATTTTAAGTGTACATCCGCACAATGACCGGGGAACCGGCATTGCAGCCACCGAGCTGAGCCTTCTGGCAGGTGCTGACCGTGTGGAGGGTACATTATTCGGAAACGGAGAGCGTACCGGTAATATCGATATTTTAAATATTGCTTATAATATGTTCTCACAGGGTATTGATCCGGAATTAAATATTGAAAATATCAAAGAAATCATTGAAGTATATGAGAGATGCTGCAAGATGGATATCGACATGCGTCATCCATATGCCGGAAAGCTGGTATTTACTGCATTTTCCGGTTCTCATCAGGATGCGATCAACAAAGGTGTGCATGCACTGAATGAGCGCAATACCGGTATCTGGGAAGTACCGTATCTTCCGATCGATCCGGCAGACATCGGCAGAGAGTACGAGCCGGTGGTTCGTATCAACAGCCAGTCCGGAAAAGGCGGCGTAGCGTTTGTTATGGAATCCATGTATGGTTACAAGCTTCCGAAAGAGATGCACAAGGAGTTCGCTGATGTTATCCAGAAGATGTCTGAGGAGCAGGGCGGCGAGATTGAGCCAGAGCAGATTTTTGACGCATTCAAGCATGAGTATATTGCACTGGATGATCCGTTCGAGTTCAAGAAGATCCGTGTGGAAGATGTGAATGACAAAGACTGTGTGGCAGCTATTGATTTTGAATACAAGAAGAAAACGTACCATATTGAAGCAAGCGGAAACGGTCCTCTGGATGCAGTCAAGACAGCCATCAACAAAGAATTTGATCTGGATGTGTGCGTCCTGAACTATTCCGAGCATGCGCTGGGATCCGGATCCCATGCGAGAGCAGCGGCTTACATTGAGATGCGTGACAACCGCACCGGTAAGGAACTGTTTGGTGCAGGCGACAGTTCCAACATTACAAAAGCTACAATCCGTGCATTCTTCAGCGGATTGAACCGTTTAGCTAATAAGTAATCAGTTAATAAGAGCACAAAGACGAGGGATGCTATGAATCGAAAGAAAAAACTGGGATGGTGGAAACATATCGATTTTATGCTGATTGACCTGTTATGCATTCAGATCGCATATCTGGCAGCATATTTTTTCCGTCATCAGACAATGCGGATTTATCGCGAAACAAGCTTATATGCGCATGTAAATATTCTCCTGATCATTATTGACATCTGTTATGTGTTGCTGCGTGGAACATATAAGAATATTTTAAAGAGAAGTTTTGTGCGTGAGATAGAATCTGTACTGGTACACAACATCGTGATGTGGGGCGTTGTTATGGCTTATCTGTATGTCACGAAGCAGGCATTCTGGTTTTCCAGACAGGTATTTCTGACTTCCTTTGGTTTTACGGTCATCTTTATGCTGGTAGGACGTTTTCTGTGGAAAATGAATGTTCGCCGCATTATATGGAAAGGAAAGAATCAACCGAATTTTCTGGTTATCAGTACGAAAGAATATGCAGCCGAAATGGTGAAGCAGTTTTCCAGCCGTATGTACAACGGATTTAATCTGTCCGGTCTGGCCATTATGGATGAAAAGCTGGATGATACCGTTATTGAGCGGATTCCGGTAGTATGCAGTAAGGATAACCTGTTGGAATATGTACAGAAAAATGTCATTGATGAAGTCATGATCAAGATGCCTGAGAACAGGAGAGAAGTGGATGAACTTACCTGGACACTGCTGCAGATGGGCGTGGTTGTGCATATCGCACTGGACTACACCGATCATGCACTGCCGAACCGTGTGGTAGAACGGATCGGTGGGTATACCTGTATGACCACAAGTATCAATACAGCAAGCAGTATTCCGATGGGACTGAAGCGTCTGACGGATATCATGGCAGGTCTTGTGGGATGTGCCATTACCGGAGTTGCATTTATTTTTGTGGCACCGCTGATCTATAAAGCATCACCGGGACCGATTTTCTATTGCCAGGAGCGTGTCGGCAAGAATGGCCGCCGTTTCAAAATGTATAAATTCCGTTCCATGTATATGGATGCAGAGGAACGCAAAAAAGAACTGATGGCTCAGAACAAGATGCAGGGTAATATGTTTAAAATGGATAATGATCCGCGTATTATCGGCAGCGAAAAAGGACCGGGCAAGGGCATCGGAAATATTATCCGAAGTCTGAGTATCGATGAATTGCCGCAGTTTTACAATATTCTGCGCGGTGATATGAGTCTGGTGGGTACCCGTCCGCCGACTGTGGATGAGGTAGCAGCATATGATCTGCACCACAAAGTACGCCTGAGTATGAAACCTGGTCTGACCGGTATGTGGCAGGTAAGCGGACGAAGCGAGATCACAGATTTCGAGGAAATTGTCCGTCTGGATGCATATTATATCGAAAACTGGAGTCTGAAACTGGATCTGAAGATTATTTTAAAAACATTTAAAGTTGTGTTTGCAAAAGAAGGAGCAGAATAAAAAAGGAAAAAAGAAGGAGGACTATGTCATGAAGAAGTATGACTATCTGATCGTAGGAGCCGGACTGTTTGGTGCTGTATTTGCACACGAAGCAAAAGAAGCCGGAAAAACATGTCTGGTGATTGACAAAAGAAATCATATTGCAGGAAATATCTATACCGATAAGGTAAAAGATATCGATGTTCATCAGTATGGTGCGCATATTTTCCACACATCCAATGAGACCGTATGGAATTATGTAAATCGTTTTGCAAAATTTAATCGTTATACAAATTCACCGGTGGCGAACTACAAAGGTGAGATTTACAATATGCCGTTTAACATGAACACATTCAACAAACTCTGGGGTGTGGTAACTCCGCAGGAAGCACAGGCAAAGATTGAAGAGCAGAAAGCTGCTTATCATGTAGAGAATCCGCAGAACCTGGAAGAGCAGGCAATCAGCCTGATCGGACCGGACGTATATACAAAGCTGGTAAAAGGTTATACAGAGAAACAGTGGGGCAAACGTGCCACAGAGCTTCCATCCTTTATCATCAAACGTCTTCCGGTACGTTTTACTTATGACAACAACTATTTTAACGATGATTACCAGGGTATCCCGGTAGAGGGATATACTAAGATGATCGAGCGCATGCTGGACGGAGTGGAAGTAAAACTGGAAGAGGATTTCCTCAAAAACAGAGAAGCTTTCATGGAGCAGGCAGACAAGATCGTATACACAGGTATGATCGACGAGTATTATAATTACTGCTATGGTGAACTTGAGTACCGTTCCCTGAACTTCGAGACAGAGGTACTGGAGGGAGTAGAGAACTATCAGGGTAATGCGGTTGTAAACTACACAGAGTATGAAGTTCCGTATACCAGAATTATTGAGCACAAGCATTTTACTTATGGTACACAGCCGGATACCGTTATCACAAGAGAGTATCCGAAGACATGGAGCAAAGGGGACGAACCATATTATCCGATGAATGATGAGAAGAACCTGAATCTCTATGAGAAATACACAGAATTGGCAGCAAAAGAAGGAAATGTAATTTTCGGCGGCCGTCTTGGTATGTATAAATACTACGATATGGATGATACCATTGAAGCTGCATTAAACTGTGCACATGCAGAGCTTAATGCTTAAGCAGAAACTGAGAAAGATGACAGCCTCCGGCAGATTTGCCGGAGGCGTTATTATTCAAGAGACAGGAGAGACACGTGACAGAATTATCATTGATCGTACCATGTTATAACGAAGCCCAGAACGTAGATGTCTTTTACGACAGATGCCTGCAGGTATTTGAGCCCGCAGAGTTTGAGGTGATTTTCGTAAACGATGGCAGCAAGGATGACACTTATAAAAAACTGCAGCACCTGCATGAAGAGTACAGCAACGTTCTTGTCGTAAACTTTTCCAGAAATTTTGGAAAAGAAGCCGCTATTTATGCAGGACTCACCCATGCGAAAGGGGATTATGTAGGGCTGATGGATGTGGATCTGCAGGATCCGCCAAAGTTCCTTGGGGAAATGTACCGGACGCTGGAGACTGGTGAGTATGACTGCGTGGCAGCAAGAAGGACAGACCGGTCAGGGGAAAGACGGATCCGGTCATTTTTCTCTGCCATGTTTTATAA